>Ga0214919_10002161_pt1 | contig 31258 bp, 32 predicted proteins | sample LL1503_MetaG_FD_177994 | JGI IMG/M metagenome (GOLD analysis project Ga0214919, IMG submission 177994) | Freshwater microbial communities from Lake Lanier, Atlanta, Georgia, United States - LL-1503 | ecosystem: Environmental > Aquatic > Freshwater > Lake | place: USA: Georgia | collected... | reverse complement strand
TAAAAGATGTATTTATTGTAAGTAAAGATAAATCTCAATTTTACGCAAATAGTGGATTGATAGATAAACTTCTTCTAAATGTGCCTAATAATGCATCTACAACTTCCACAGAATGGGGACTTCCAATTCTATATATGCGAGGTAATGATGTACATACGTTTCCTTTAAATATAGGAATAAGCGATTATTTAATACTTCAGTTTTTACCAGAAAAAAATTCAATAAAGTCTTCGGTCAGATTTACAAATGATAATGTTAATGCAGACTTATGCTACACAAAGATTATTAGCAAGCACTATTTATTAATTCAGCAAGAAGGAACATTAGGACTTTTCAAGAAATTAAAAAATAATTAATAATATCAATAAGTTAAAGTATTTAATTATCGGTAGTTTTAATACAGATTTTAGTTACCTATTAAGTATATTAATTTACCTTTAACTAAAGCCATAAACTCATTTATTGCTCATTTCTGTCATTACGTATTCACTTGCAATTTCTTTTTCATTTTTTACGTGTAATTTTTTTTGCATTTAAAACTAAAAGTCTTTTTTTAGAGTATTTTCGATTTAATTTTGTTTATGGCCTTACTTCATTATTAGGCCTTTTTTCTTTGGTTTTTTTTCGTTTTATTGCTTATTGGATATTGTGTTGCTCAAGACTGCATAAGTCTTTTTTAGTTTTTTTATATTCAATCCTTTTGTATGCTTATCAGAAAAAAATAAATTTTTTTATTTTCTCATACAGCTGCTAAATTTAGCCAACCGAGGTTATGGCTTTATTATAACTTAGCTTTTTTAACATCCTTTCCTTGGTAAGTTCCTGTACACTGAGGCTTTTAATTATATTATTATTAAAGTTATGCTATTCATTTCAAAGGCTTAAGAAATAGAGCTAGATTAATGATTGATAATAATGATGTATGTCATACGACCTTGATATCGCTAAATTATAAAAAATTGTATAAAAGAATGATTAAATACTTTAATTCTGACAATAAAGGCGTTAGATTTTTGATCGCAGGTATTTTTAACACTGGCTTCAGCTATTTCTGTGGTCTTTTTTTGTATTACTCCTTAAAAAGTTCTTTCCATCTTTTGCTAATCTTATTAATAACGTATGTAATAACAATCACTAGCTCTTTTATTACTTATAAATTTTTTGTATTTAAAACTAAGGGTTTTTGGTTGAGTGAATATTTAAGATTTTATGTCTTATATGGTGCAATTTCTTTTTTTAGTATTTTGTTTCTTTGGTTTATGGTAAGTTTTCTCTTGATAAAGTTTTGGATTGCTCAATCCTGCCTAGTTTTAGTCGTAGCTTTTTTATCTTATATTGGAAATAGGGGGTTTGCTTTCAATGATAAGAGTTAAACTTGCTATAAATGATAAATTTGAAATTATTACAAACCAATTTCTGAATTCTGATTTCAATCATATCTTTAATGAAATTAATTTCTTCAAGCTACATTCTAAAAGCAATAATGATTTATATATTCAACTTGTAAGAAGTACTGATAAAAAAGTTTTTGCAAATTTAGCTTTTTACATAAATGATTTTTATGAATATGTAAGTCCTATTAGGGGTACATTTGGCGGAATTAGCGCTCAAGAGGGCATCGACTTCTCATTGTTAGAAGAATTTATATCTTTAGTAATTCATACTTTAACTAAAGATTCATTTAAGATTAAAATTAAGTTACAGCCATTTAGTCATAATGAAGCTCTTTTTTCAAATTGCTTCAATATATTTTCAAGACTGAAGTTTTTTATTGCCTCTAATGATTTAAATTACTCATTAAGAGTTGATGAAGAAGAATTTTTAAATAAGATCAGTTATGGAAATCAAAAAAAGCTTAAGCAATGTCTGAGAGATGGCTTCTTTGCATCTAAGTTAAATGCTAGTAGGTTTGATGAAGCATACGAAGTTATTAGATCTAACCGAGAATCAAAAGGCTACCCAATGACTATGGATCAATCTGACTTTTTAGAGATGGTGAAAGTATTTCCAGATGACATCCATTGTTTTGCTGTTTTTAACCCTAACGATCTATCTATGATTGCATCTAGTATATGCATTTCTATTAATTCAGATATTTTATATGTATTTTATTGGGGAGATCTTCCAAGGAGTGATTCTTACAGCCCTATAACCCTTTTATCATCATGTATATATGACTTTGCCAAAAAAAGCTCATATAAAATCATTGATGTTGGAACGTCAACTATTAATGGCGATCCAAATTATGGGTTAATAAATTTTAAAAGAAATTTGGGATTTAAGGAGTCGATTAAATTGACTCTTGAATTTCGGGGTGAGGAGGGTAAATGAGGGACCTAAAGAACTATCAAGCTGCATATAATTCAATGCCCTTTGAGAGATATCAAGTTACTTATAGAAGAAAAAAGATAATAGAGATACTAGAGCAGTACAGACCAAAAAGAATATTGGAAGTTGGCTGTGGTCATGACTCATTATTTAATTACTATAAAAATTTTGATTTTTTCGCAGTTATAGAGCCATCAGACACTTTCTACTTAAAAGCAAAAAGCGAGGCAAGTTCATTTTCAAATATAAGAGTTCTGCATGGGTTGGTCGAAGATCACTCCCAGTTGTTAAATAGCTTAAATTTTGATTTTATTATTGTTAGCAGTCTGCTTCATGAAATTGATGACACAAAGATACTGTTGGACTCCATTAAAACAATTTCACTTCAAAATACTATAATTCATTTTAATGTGCCTAATGCAAAATCATTCCATAGATATCTAGCTTTGGAAATGGGACTAATAGAAAATCTTTTCGAGAAATCTGAAATGCAAAAAACAATGCAACAAGCACATACATTTGACATTGAAAATTTAACAAACATACTTAAAGATCATAATTTTACAATTATTGATAGCGGAAGCTATTTTATAAAACCTTTCACACATTCCCAAATGCAAAATATTATAGATCTTGATCTTTTACCTAAAAATTTTCTTGATGGCCTTTACGCAATGACATCTTATATGCCAGATTTCGGCTCCGAAATTTTTGTCAACGTAAAAAAAATAGCAAAACAATTAAAATGAAATCTACTTTCGATCTTATTATTACTGGAGGTTCTTTAGCTTCTCTTGTGGCCGCCCGTGAGCTTTCTATCAAAGGAAAGAAAGTAGCATTAATAAATCCCATAAATCATTGGGGGGGGCACTTTTCTCCACTTCAATTTGATGGGCAGATTTTTGATCCTGGTATGGTGCTTTATGAATTCGATTCATTTTCTGAGCACTCTGATTCTGACTTAGTCTCATATGACCCATGGAAACGAAATGATTCTGGAAGATTTTGTAAAAAAATAAAAAACTTTGTTTCTCAACACGTTTCTACCCATGTAATTGAGACTCCCAAAATGTTTTTTAATAATATGCTATTTGATGATTTTTTAATAGCAAATAACTTGAAAAGTTTGTTACTCTTATCTCCAGAAGATATTAACAATATTAAGCATGAGCTTGGGGTAATAATTAACAAAGGTGAGATAAATCAATTTCATGCATCGTTAAAATTAAATTCAAAACTCTTCGAAAATACTTCTTATTATGAAATTTCAGTTGCTAATCATGGAAATATATTCCATGAGAAATTTATTGAGCCTTTTTGTAAAAAAATACTAAATATCTCATCTAAAGATATTATCTCCTTATATCATAGGGTTGGGTGGTTGCCCTTGTTTTACCCTGAGACTTTGCTTTCGTATATTAACGGCAAACAAACTCCTGATCTAAAAACTAATTTTAGCTATCCTGATGGATTTTGTTCTACTGAATTAAGTAAATTACTTTTTAAAAAAATTAAGGATTGCAAGAATATAACAATATTTGAGTCTTCTAAAATTTCTGATTTACATATTAAAGATTCTTCGTATGAGGTAAATTTAGAGGGTGATATAAATGTCACTGCCCCTTTTTTAGTTTGGGGGCTAGATAGCTCATATCTTTTACAAATATTAAATAAAAAATCTTCAAATACTTTTTTTGATAAGAGCTCAATAGGCTTTATGTTTTTGATTTTACCTGAATCATTATTAGCCCAATCATTTTCCATATTAAATGTCTTAGACGCTGAATTTTCTATCTATCGAATTTCAAACCAAACTAGATGTTCTGGTGAAGTTGATATTAATGTCAAGTTGTCTATTGAATTTAATTTAAATTATTTTTCTTCCTTATATGGTGAAAATTTATCGGATGAGGAAATTAGAAACAAATTGTTAACTGAATTAACTAGAATGCGTATTATAAATAACGAATTATCAAATGATATTTTTACTTCCGTTAAACAATTAAAAAATGCACTCATGAAACCAAATAAGGATAATTATGATAAATTTCTAAATGAATATAAACTCGTTTGTGAAGTAGATCCAAATATTCAATTAATTGGTCCATCATGTGGTTTTTTTGCTTCCTCATTAAATGACCAAATAGTCCAAGGCTTAAAAATTTCGGAGATATCTTATGGCCACTAGAATAGAAGATTTAAATAAAATTGCTTTAGATTATCATCTAAATGAAAATATTTCAGATATGCATATTGAAAATATGTGCCAGGATTACTTTATTCAGTGGCTTTTAAAAAAAATAAAAGTTAATTCCAATATTTTAGAGCTAGGGTATGGTGATGGAATTGTTACAAGAGCGCTTTTTTCAGCCGACTGCCATTTGACCCTAATTGAAGGGTCTGAATTATTAGCGAATCTGGCTAAAAAATCTCATCCTGGCATTAATTGTCAAATTTCTTTATTCGAAAACTATAAACCAGAATCACAATTCGATCTGGTTTTGGCGGCTCATGTTTTAGAACATCTTGATGATCCAATTGCAATGCTTACAATTATGCGGGACTGGGTAAAGGATGATGGGAAATTAATACTAGTGGTACCTAATAGAAACTCTATACATCGCCAATTATCTGTCTTAATGGGATTACAGCCTGAACTTGATACCTTATCTCAACGTGATTTATTAGTTGGACATCAAAGAGTTTACTCGATTGAACTTCTTGAGGAGCATGCTAAAAAAGCAGGGTTTAATGTTATTGATAAAGCAGGTTTTTTTATTAAAATGCTCCCCAACTCTATGATGCTAGATTATTCAAAGGATTTATTGTGGGGAATGAATGTAATATCTGAAAAATTACCTGTTAATCTTGCAGCGAATATTTGTTTAGTTTTACAAAAATAAATTATGAAGAAAAAAATATCCGTAGTAATACCTGTATTTTGTAATGAACAATCACTTGACTCTCTTTTTGAAAGACTTGTGCGCGTTGAAAAAGAATTAAAGAATAAATTTCAATTTCAATTAGAAATTATACTTATTGACGATGGATCTTATGATGGATCATGGGAATTGCTAGTTGCGTTTAAAAAGAATCGCACCTCAGGAAAAATAATTAAATTAACTAGAAATTTTGGTGGAGTTCATGCAGTTAAAATTGGCTTTCAATATGTCACTGGAGAAGCTTTTACGATGCTCGCTGCTGACCTCCAAGATCCTCCAGAATTAATTTTAAAAATGGTAGAGCAATGGATTGCTGGCAATAAGTTTGTAATTTGCGAAAGAGAAAATAGACACGACCCATTTTTAAAAATATTATTATCTTCTATCTTTTATAAAATTATTAGATTGATGGTTTTGAAAAACTACCCAAAAGGTGGGTTTGATTTAGCTCTTATGGATAAAAGTCTTTTGCCTTTCCTTCAAAAGGCTTCTAAAAGCAGCTTCCCCCCAATTTTAGCTTATTGGTTAGGTCATGAGCCTTTTGTAATAAAATATACAAGACAAAAAAGGCTTCACGGATATTCAAAATGGAGCTTTAAAAAAAGAGTTAATACTTTTTTTGATATTATTTTTGGTTTTTCAATAAATCCTATTAGGTTCATTTCTATCTTCGGAAGTCTTATTTCTGTTGCAAGTTTTTTTTACGGTATATTTATATTTTATAATGCGATAGTTGGAAATATTACTCAGCCTGGATTCTCTTCGATTATTACAGTATTAACTTTTTTACTTGGCCTGATTATATTAATGCTTGGTATCATTGGGGAATATCTATGGAGAATTCTCGACGAGGTTAATGGCAGACCTGAAGCTGTTATTGATCAAATTCTCTAAAATGCTAAAAAAATTATATATATAAAATTTCATGATGAACTTTAATTTAGATAGTTGCAAAATTATAGACCTTCCAAAAATTTCAGATCCTAATGGCAATTTAACTTTCATTGAAAGTAGTAACCAGATTCCATTTGAAATTAAGCGCGTTTATTATATGTATGATATCCCTGGCGGTTCTTATAGGGGTGCTCATGCTCATAAAAATTTGCATCAGTTAATAATCGCTATGTCTGGAAGCTTTGATATTGAAATTGATGATGGGGAGAATAAAAAACGTTTTCATTTAAATCGTTCTTATTACGGTCTTTATTTACCACCAATGATGTGGAGGCTCTTAGATAATTTTTCATCGGGAGTTGTATGCATGGTTCTTGCCTCTGAATTTTATGATGAAGGTGATTATTTTAGAGATTATCAAGATTTTGTTGCTGAAGTAAAAAGGCTAAAATGATTTCATTTCTTGATTTGAAATCGATCAATGCAGGCTATAGAGAAGACTTTCATAAAGCCTTAGATCTTTTAATTGATTCCGGACAGTATATTCTTGGCAGCCAAGTTGCTGAATTTGAAAAAGAGTTTGCACTCTATAATAAAACGAAAGAATGTATTGGTGTCGCTAATGGATTGGAAGCGCTTTATTTAGTTCTGAAATCATGGGGTATTGGTATTGGCGATGAGGTTATTGTTCCTTCTAATACATATATTGCAACTTGGTTAGCAGTTACTCATACTGGAGCTACACCTGTAGCAGTTGAACCAGTTAATCTCACATACAATATTGATCCGAGCCGAATTAAAAATTCTATAACCAAAAATACGAAAGCAATCATAGCAGTTCATTTGTACGGTCAATCTGCTGATATGAACGCTATTATGGATATTGCTAATAATTTCGGACTAAAGGTTTTGGAAGATGTAGCACAAGCTCACGGATCTCTTTATTACGATAAAAAAACTGGCTCTTTAGGGCATGCAGCTGCATTTAGTTTTTATCCTGGAAAGAATTTAGGAGCTTTAGGTGACGCTGGTGCAGTAACAACAGACGATCCAATTTTAGCTGACAATATAAGAACTTTAAGAAATTATGGCTCTAAAGTTAAATATGAAAATGAAATTTTGGGTTTTAATTCTAGGTTGGATGAGATTCAAGCTGCATTTTTAAGGGTTAAATTAAAAAAACTAGACATTGAAAATAAACATAGAAAAAAAATTGCTAAGCTCTATAGTGAATATCTAAAGAAAACTGATTTAATACTACCTTCTGTTCCAGAATGGGCAGATCCTGTTTGGCATTTATATGTTGTGCGATCAAAAAAAAGAAAAGAATTGATTGAGAAATTAAATGATGTAGGGATTGGCAACTTAATACATTATCCCATTCCACCTCATTTACAAAAGGCATATGAAAATAGAAATAAGGATTCCTTTCCAATCGCTGAATCTATGGCTCAAGAAATTTTGAGCTTGCCCATGGGGCCAAATCTTCTGGATTCTGAAGTTGAAAAAATTTGCGAAGTTATTTTGTAATCAATATAAAAATAATTTTTATTTTTTTTCGGCAGTTATAAGCCATAGCGCAGAAAATTTGTTTAATTTTGGTATTCGAACAAAGATCCTATCTAATAAATCAAAAAACGGGCTTAACCATTTTGGACATGATGGCGTAAATGATGGAGCAGGAACAACACTAATATTAGCCCACCCGGCATTTGAAAGCCATTTTTTCAAATTAGTGTCTGTATTTAAAAAACATCTAACTTCATGCTCTAGACCAATATTCAACATTATTAATGGGTTATAGGCATTTGTTTCTAAAAAAACTAATTTCGCTTTAGGCTTGCTAATTCTTAAGAGTTCTTGCATAGCCAATTCTGGATCAGCTAAATGATGAATAATATCTATTCCAATGACAGCGTTAAATTCGTTTTTTTTAAATTTGCTAGCATGGGCGTCATCAACTTCAAAAATTACCCTTTTGGGAAGTGGGGACGGGGGTGAAGAAAGTCTTCGCTTTGCATCTTCAAGCATTTTGCTAGACAAATCAGTAACTATATATTCTTTATAGTTAAGTTGTTTTGTTAGTGAATATGAAATTAAACCGCTTCCAGCCCCAACTTCTAAAATTCTATTTAATGGGGCATTTAATTTTTTTGCAATAATTTGAGCTTTTCTTCTCGAAGCCCTGTCTAGTTTTCTTGTTAATAATATTCTTTTCTTTTCATAATCTGCAGATCCTAAGTTATAGTAGTTGAACTGATCTTTTTGTTGTAAGTTCTTTTTATTCATCTGCAATTGTCTTTTTTGATAGTTAACATTTTTTTTCATTATAGTTTAATTTCTTCCGTATATCTAATTGCTGTATCTATTTTTGACCATCTTCCGCGATTCATAATTTCTGGCAATGATGCACCTGACAAAAGAAGATCTTGCGCTGCCCCGACGCGCAAAGAATGGCCGCTAATATTTTTGACAATACTAGCCTCAATATTTGTTTTTTCAGCAATTCTTTTATAGATTCGATTAATTTGTGATGGATTAATAGTTTCTTTAATTCTTCCAGTGGCAGTTATAGATCTTAAAATTTTCCCTGAGGATATTTTAGATTTAATAATCCATTCTTTTAATGCAAGTTGTGCTTCGTTGCTTAGATATAAATTTTTTCCAATCCCATCGGGGTCCGTTTTGCTTCTGCGAAGTTTTAATCTAAGATTTTCATTATTATTAATGACTAGGTCTTCAAATTCTAAGGACACCAGCTCACTTCTCCTGCATAAACTATCGTAAGCCACCAAGAGAATAGCTTTGTCTCGAACACCTCTTAACGAATTATCTGTTGAGGCAATCATCTTATCTAAGAGGTCTTTATTGATTCCGTAAGCCTGTCTGCTTGCCCGTCCAAGATGCCTGTGCATGCGACGCATCTCTAATTTCACATCTGGGTCATTCACTGGATCTTTTAAACGATTAAGTTTATGAATAGTTGCAATTGACGCCACAGCTATTCTTATACTTGCTGACTTTAGTCTCCCGTCAGAAATACTCTTTATAAAAGAAACCACAACTTCACTAGAGGAGGGTAGAGCCTGTTGATTTATTCCATCGCAAAACTTTATAAAGTTTTCAAAGTTAGATTTATAGGCCCTGATAGTAGCCGGGGCATACGCACCTTCAATTTTTTTAATGGTAGCCTGAAAACAGTTTCTTGCAGTATGATTCATATAGTCGCTTTAATTCTATAAGTGATATTAAAATATATTTATATGATATCAAAATGATCACAAGTTGTCAAATAAGAGCTGCAAGAGCGCTAATTAATTGGAGTGCTCGGGAGTTAGCAGAAAAATCCAAAGTTGGAGTTGCTACGGTGAGACGTATGGAACTTGCTGATGGTATTCCTTCCAGCAATGCACAAACCCTTGATTTAATAATAAAAACTCTCGAAAAAGCAGGCATCGAATTCATCGGCACCCCAGACGACAAGCCGGGCGTGCGTCTTAAGTAGTCATGACCATCCCTAAATCCAAACGCTCAGGAGGCCCTAAGACAGCAGAAGGTAAGTTGGCCGTCGCAAATAATGCCTTGAAGACGGGGAGCTACAGCCTTAAGACCATCCTCCCGGGAGAATCGGAAGAAGACTTCAAGCAGCTACAGGACCAGTTCATCAAAGACTTCCTACCTAAGAATGTCGCTGAGAGCATGATCGTGCACGAGCTCTCGAACCTGACGTGGAAGCTCCTCCGCCTCACAAAGCTCGAGGACGCACACTTTTTGCGGGCGATCAATCAGCCCATCAGCGAACTTGACCTAAGGCGTGAGGGCTTGATGCTTGGCTCATTGAGCATTAACCTCGTCCAGGACTTAAGTCCCTACACCGACGAATTTTTTAAGCTAAATCAGATTCACCTCGACTACCTAAGGCGATTTGAGAATGGCTACGGGATCTCCAAGGACGAGTTCTATGAGATGCCCATTCAGTACCCCGACCTCTACGAGAGCCTAGCCCTCATGGCGAAGTCATATGCCAAGACCGACCGGGAGGAGGTGTCGCCTGAATCCCTTATTAGCCTTAAATATATAACGCCCGAGGGCGGTTCTATGGCCTTCGTTCACCATGCGTTTGTTGTCCTGCAAAGACTCTACGAGGACATAGTCTACATTCACCTCCACCTGGACGAGATCAGGTCTGCGGTCACCAACATCAGGGAGAGGCGTTTGCTGGAAGCTCTGAAGGACCAGGGCATCATGCGAGCCCACGATGAATTACAGAGAAGTTTCTATAAGGCACTGAATGAGCTCAGGCGTCACCAGACCTGGCGGAGCCAGACGATTGACGTGAAGGAAGAAGCCTGATGATGCTTTTCACAGAACAGACTAGTTCTCATTTAGAACGTACGTTGGGTTCGCTAACGCCCGTTAGCGAGGTGAAAGCAGCGTCTGAATGTTAGAATTTAGGGTTTAAAGATCCAGTAATTAAGAAGGAATCATATGAGAGAAGACGTAATAAAAATATTTATTGGATACGACCCTGTGGAGACGGTGGCTTGGCATGTGATGGCAGAGTCTATTTTAAGTCGCAGCAGTAAGCCTGTAGCCATTATCCCAGTAAATATAAGTAACTTTAAAGACTTCTTTTCAAGATCTCGTGACCCTAAACAGTCCAACGAGTTTTCTTATACGAGGTTCCTTGTACCTTATCTTGCAAATTATGAAGGTTACGCACTCTTTTTTGATTGCGACATGATGCTAAAGACAGATATATTTGAGATATTTGATGCCGTGACGAAAGATCCGGGCAAGGCGGTTTATGTGGTTAAACATAACTATGAGCCCCGTGATGATGTTAAGTATCTCGATACTATTCAATATAAGTACCCCAGAAAAAATTGGTCGTCCGTTGTGCTATGGAATTGTTCGCATCCTAAACATAAAATCCTAACAGCCGATTTTGTAAATCAAGCTTCGGGTATTGATCTCCATCGATTTACTTGGCTTTCTGATGACGATATTGGCGAATTGGATGTGAGATGGAATTGGCTTGTAGGCGAATATACAGAACCCCCTCAGGACGTTAAGAATGTTCATTGGACGGTAGGCGGCCCATATTTTAAAGAATATGAAAATGCAGATTTCGCAGAAGAATGGTTTAAGGAAAAATATAAAATCAATTATTGTAAGCAAAGATAAGACAATTCGCATTGAGAGATCGAAAAAATAATAATGCTTTCCTACTAATTGTTTCTTTGAAGGGGCATTACGAGAAAATTGCACTTGAAATCAAGGGGGATAAATATTTAAGTCAAATAAATATTTCTAGTTGCCATCATTTACGTTTTGATACAAAAAAAACCTTGTCTTTAGGTTTCTTTTTATTAATGCTTTCCTATGTTGCAATAAAAATGTTTTTAACAAATAGAAGGTTGATACTTGCAGTTCCTAGATCTAACTCGAGGGCAGTTAATCTTCCAATTAGCCTAATATTCAAATACCCTTTTTATACTTATAGTGATGGCTTGGGGGATTGTGTTCATGAGTTTACCTTAAATAAATCTTCTGATTACATGGGGCACATTGGGTCAAGTAAATTATTTAATAATGTGGTTCTTGAAGTTCCATTAGAAAAATATTTAGAGTCATGGAAGGATTTAGTTTTTTATGATAAATCAGCTCCAGTTTTATTTATCATCAAGTATCCAAAAGAAATAAATATAAACTATGAAAAAATTGATATTTTTTATCGAGAGATGATTTATAAATATCAAAAAAATAATCAAGTTTTACTGTCAGGGCGTTTTAAAACAGATGGAAATAATTATGAATTCGAAAGCTTGCAAGTTGGTCCAATCGCGAAGCTTAGAAAAGAAATTAGAGTTTCTTCTGTTATAGGCTTTCCTAGTACTGTTTTTCTAACTTTTTCAAAGAGTATTCCGGAAAATAATATTAATATAATCACCTTGCCAGAGTGCGGAAGCGACATCAAATCATACTTTAAAATAAAAAAAATGCGTGAAGTTAATATAAATTTAATGAAGCTCATTCGCCGCTTATCATGAAGAAATATATTGATTTCTTAATAAGAATTTTACTTTCAATCAAGGGCGGAAGTTTTTGTATGTTTGTTGATGACTGTCCAGGTTGCAATAGCAAAAGGCCTTTTGTAAGAGCTGGACTTGATAATTATTTAATAAAGTGTTTATGTTGCAACTCCTCAATAATATCCCTATCTTTAATATGTGCAATCAACTTTCATAAAGGGAAAGTAAAATTTAAGAGAACCTATGAACTTTCTTTTCATGGAGCAATTTTTTCTTTTTTAAAAAGGCAGTCTGAGCACTTTAATTTCTCGGAGTATTTCCCTTTATCAAATGATGCCTATGTCAACGGTGTTAGGAATGAAGATGTTCAGCAATTAAGATTTGATAGCAATTCCTTTGATTTAGTTACATGTACGGAGGTGCTTGAGCATGTTCCTGATTATAAGAAAGGACTTAAAGAGATTTGTAGAGTTTTAGATCGAGATGGATACTTCTTTTTTACAATTCCTTTGTATGATTGTTTGGAAACTAAACAAATAGCAAAATTAAATAAACAAGAAAAGATTGTTTGGCTGGGTATCCCTGAATTTCACGGTAGCCGCCTAAACGGACCTAACTCTGTTCCAGTTTTTTGGCATCACTCAAGAGTGCAGATTTTACAAGACCTGAAGGAAGTGGGGTTTTCTGAGGCTTATATTGAAAATATAAAATGGCATAAAAGCGAAGTTCAATCTGTAGTTGTGTGTAGGAAATGAAAACCCAGGGTCTTTTCTTAAATGATTAGAAAACTTTCAATATTTTTTGATATTTTCGCTGGATTATTTATTCTTCTAATGGTTTTTTTAGTTAAGTCATCAGATGGATCAAATCAAATTTCCTTACTTGTAACTTTGTCAGCTATTTCCCCGGGATTTTTTCTTTCTGGATCATCAAGGGCTATTGCCTTAAAATTTCAGATAAACAAAAAAGTATTCTACAAATTTATTGGCTATGCATTTTTTACGAACCTAGCCTTACTTACCCTATATTCATATAAAATATGGGAAGCTTCTTTTTTACCTCTCTCTTTAATTGCCATTTCTTCCTTTTTTGGTGTGTCACAAGTTTTATCAAGGGCATGGTTTTATGTTTATGGACATAAAAGAATATTTCTTATAGTGAAGCTTTTATTTTCACTCTTAAGGGCAGCTTCGGCTATTACTTCGTTCATTAACAAAGAGTTGGCAGTATTTTTAATTGCCAATATATTAATCTCGCTTGCAGATGCTCTGATAGGCTTGTATTTTTTTAGTTATCTGAATTCTTCATCTAATAAAAATACTATAACTCATAGAGAAAATTTAATATTCGGAACATCAATAGGATTAGCGAGGTTATCATCCTCATTAACAAAAGTATGTATAGAAAAATATGTTGGCCCAGTTTTGTCCCATCTCATTATCTCTGAGCAAATTGCTGCTGGATTATCGTCTATTTATGAAAAATATTTTATTGGCTCGATAAAAGAAACTAGAAAAATTTACAATATAAAGTTTGTTAGTATTGGAATTATTATAGTGATTTTTTCTTTTGGATCTATTTTTAATAAGTCAGTTAATATACACCCTGCATTCATTCTAATAATTGCTCTTTTGGGCGTGCTTCCAGTATCATCTTCTTATGATCTAATTAAAGAGAGTGGCATCAATGCCTTGTCAAGGAATGTAATTCTAAATGCTATAGTTACAATATCCTTTTTGGCGGTTAACTTTTATTTCTTTAACCTAAGCTATGGTTACATTATTATTTATATTTTTTCACCAATTTTTGCACTTTTTTTAAATTATTTATCTAAATGCCAAAGCGTCTAATTTTTATAAGAGGTACAAAAAATTATTACTTTTACTAAAAAAAATAGGAATGCAATTTCACTCGAGTTACTCTCCTGCGCGGAAGCCAATTTCACGAAGATTCTTGACTGTGGTTCCAGAGATGGTCAATTACTAAGAGATATACAGCGAGAGTTTGGGGCTGATGATCTTTTTGCTATCGATTTGCATAATAAGGTTGAGAATAATGTTAGATTTGTATCACACAATCTTGAGTTACCCCTTCCTTTTGAGGATCAGGCTTTCGATATTGTTATTTGCAATGATGTTTTAGAGCATGTGGAAAATAAAAAAAAACTTATACAGGAATTATTCAGACAAACGAAGCAGTATTTAATTATAAGCTTACCTAATACACAATATTGGAAATATATTCTGGGTTTAGTATTAGGTAATATGGGTAAGCAGTATAACTTTATGGTTGAAGATCTATCAGATAGGCATAGATGGATAACGTATTATGATAAAAATATAGAGTTTATTCGGTCTAATTTACCAGAGAATTTCGAATTGATAAAAATAGTAAATACAGTCCCCATTCCATTACTACCAATTTTTTTGGCTAAACTGCTTAAAAAATTCTCTGTTTTTAACCAAATTTTTTTTATAAAGCGAGTTTCCTTTTGAAAGCAAGTCGCTGCTTGTTTACGTATGCTGCAGAAATAATCTTGGACAACTTATTTTATGTATGATTTTTCGATTTTATATCGATCTATAAATTATATATTTAAAGTTATTATGTTTTGAATACGAACCCCATAGACCCTTTATTAAAGTTAGTTAATTAGTGAAAATTAAAAAATGTTAAAAATAATTAATATTTTCCTTAGGGGTGTAATACCAAGAAACCCATTCCCCCATAAATTAATTGATATTTTCTTGGCAATCTTTAGAAACAAGCCAAGAGAGATTGTATTAAATGAAATTATAAAAACAGTTGGCTTGACCGAAGGCTTCTTTGTTAAATCTGCTAGACATGGCTTGTACCTAATTTTTACTAATATGTTAAAGCGAGGAGATGAAATAATACTAACATCTTTTACTTGTAACGCGTTAGTTGGCCCTATTAAAAAAGCAGGATTAGTCCCAGTATTTGCCGACGTTTCACTTGAAACACTTAATTCTGAAATTGAGCATTTTCGGCCATTAATTACAAAAAAAACAAAAGCAATTTTGATTACTCATCAATTTGGATTTACTCTTTGTGATGGTAGTAAAATCCGAGAGCTTTGTGATGAATATGGAATTTTATTAATTGAAGATGCTGCTTCTGCTTATGGTGCGACTTGCAACTGGAATAAAGTTGGTTTGTTAGGCCACTTAACTGTATTTAGTTTCGAGAAATCTAAAGTTATATCTTGCGTTGAAGGAGGCTTAGTAACCGGTGACCCATTATTAGTAAATAAAATTTTGCACCAATTGAAGCGGGATAAATTAAGAAGCTCCTTTCTGTATTTCGTCAAAACATTAGCCTTAGCGTTCGCTTATAATAAACATGTATATCCATTTACTATGATAGTTTGGAAGTTTTATAAAGGCGGGGTGTCTACGGCTCAGCTTTGGGAGTCAGATCTTAATGAGTTTGAACAATCCTTCGATGGATTATCGAGATTTCAGATTCAATTGCTTGACTCCTCTCATAAGCAATTGCGAACAATCCTAACTTTGAGAGCTGAGATGGCAAAAAAACTATATGAATTAATTATAAGGAAAAAAAAGTCTTGGCGTTTAGTTCAATGCAAATTAAGCCAATGTAGATTAAAAGCAAACGGTTGCATTTTTACGTACTCTAGATTCCCTTTCTTGATTGAACGTTCAGTCGAGGATAAAATGTCTAAATATTTAGAGCTTTATGGCTCTGGATTGGATCTTGGTTTTACTTTTAGTTACAGCATCTCATCTTATTTTAATCAGAAGACCCCTAGCAATACCTTCATAATCATGAAATCAATATTAAATATACCAATATCTAATAGTCGAGGGCTTAACGAAAGCATTTTTGATAGGTTAGAAAAATATTTAGACGGAGAAGTAAATAATGACTTACCCAAGATATAGCGTTAGCGGAAAAGGAAGTGTTTACCTATCAAATAATGCTGACTTAAGAAAAATTAAGGCAATAAAGATAAACAGTCTCATCACTGAACATCTCTCAAAGGGAACTGAAAGCCTCCGTTTGCTTGACATTGGAACTGGTTATGGCGGCATAGCAACAGAGCTTAGTAAAACTTTTGCTTCTGTTTTCAGTATAGACATAGCAGATGAAAGAAAAATTATGAAAGGTTATGATTTTAAATTGTACGATGGAATGAATATTCCTTTTCCTAGCAATTTTTTTGATGTTGTAATCGCAAATCATGTAATTGAGCACGTACAAGATCAAGCTATGACGTTATCTGAAGTATCTCGTGTTTTGAATGATAATGGTATTTGCTATATAGCTGTACCTAACAAGTGGAGTTTAATTGAGCCACATTTTAAATTCCCATTCTTGTCCTGGTTTCCTCAGAAGTTTTCTGATTTTATAGTTCAAACGTTTAAAAAAACGAATAAATTTGATGTGAAATCCCATGGCTTGAAAGGTTATTTGTCATTGATGAGCGATAGATTTTATGTTAAAAATATTACATACAAGTTCTTTAAGCTTCCAGATAGCAATATTCCATTTTGTATAAAGTGGTTCAAATTTTTACCTGATGGCATCCTTAGGTTTATTTGCATATACTCTACCACTTACATATTTATTTTAAGTAAGCGTAATCGAGGAGAATAATATTAATAGCCTTAATAATTTTTTGTACACTACAATCCATTAAAAATAAGTGTTAGCCTATTTTCTAGCTAATATCATTAAATATATACCGCCCATATTAAAAATCTTACAAAGGTGAATATTGATTGTTATCTGTTATAGCTAAATTATATAAAAACTTGTATTTCAGAGTTTTTATTTCAGGAATAATTGGATCATTGATTTTTCTTTCGTTAAGAAAGAGCTTCCTTAACTTTTCCTTATTAAATATTGAATCGGCGAATTTCAATAAAGCAATCTATATTTTTCTGGTTAGCTTTACTCTTACAGGCTTCTGTCTGCTAGTTCTTTCATACTGCTGGGCAATATGCGTTAAATCTATTTCTCTTAGAAAATTCACTAAGTCTAAATTAATGTCAGTGTACTTATTTTCCAATGCTGGAAAATATTTGCCAGGTAATATTTTCAATTTTATAGGTAGATCAATTGTTTTGTATAGAGATGGAAGTCGTCAATCGATTTTGCAAGCTAACATGGTAGAGATACTTGTTAGTGTATTTATTAACGCATTAATGTTACTACTAAGCATGATTTCATTGATCGCTCTCTTTGGATGGCCGAGCCCACTTAATACATATGGTATTTCCAATCGAATCAGCCTAATACTTTTATTAATTCTAGTTTTTTTTCTTTACCATTTTCAAAAGCTTCTTTTAAAAATTTTATTAAAAAAAGAAGATAGTACCAAGATTAAACTTTCTTCCGCTATTTTATTTAGGATGCAATTGCTTACATCTTTAGTTTATTGCGTAGAGGGTATATTTTTTGGCTATTGTTTAATATATTTATCACCGGATCACCATGTAAAAGCAGGAGAGGTACTTTACAGCATTACTGTTTATGGTGGAGCTGCTTTGATCGGATTTTTAACTCCAGGAATACCTAGTGGGATTGGGGTTAAAGAAGGCGTGGTACTTTTATTCCTAAAAAGTTTATATCCAATTTCTGCTCTTGTTTTAGCTCTTTTAGTTATAAGATTGTCAAGCATAATAGCCGACATTGTACTTTTTATTGCGGCTAAATTTTATTTGAAAGGCTTATAAGAGTGTTTTTTTTAAAGCTGTTTAAATTAGCCATAAAGCGTAACCTTTCATTTCAGGATTATTATGCTTTTCAGAGTTATCAGGCTATAAGAGTTGTAAATTTCCTAATGAAGAGCCATTTAAAAATTTCATTTAAAAGCGCTCTCGATTTTGGCTGTGGTTATGGAGCTTACTCTAATGGACTTTCAAGCTACTTTAAAAAAGTCGTTGCTGTAGATAAGGTCATTAATAAGAATGCCTATACCATTTTAGAAAATATTGAAATATTTGAAAGTGATTTGTTTGATTTTCGATATCCTCATAAGTTTGATTTAGTTTTTTGCGCATCTGTGATTGAACATATTAATCCAGTTCATCACGAGCGTTTTATAAAGAATATAAAAAGACATATGAGTGAGAAAGGTTTTCTCTATTTAAGTTTTCCTCCATTTTTAAGCCCTACCGGAGGGCATGTTGTTGCGCCATTTCATTATTTACCTAATACCTTGGCTTTTAGACTGGTAAGTTTTTTTAAGGGGCGCAAAGTAACTTCATATGAAACTATGTTTGGTAACTGGGGATTATTTAAGTTATCGATAAATGATATTGAGATTTTATTGCAAAGAAGTGGATTTAATATTATCAAAATTAGATCTAGGTATATGCCTGGTTGGTACAACAAACTTTTCTCGCGTAACAATTTTTTTAATTGGCACTGTGAAATTATTGCACAAAAAAACTCAGATACCAGTGACGGCACCCATTTTTTTATTTAGTATTAATTTTTTTAAGCGCAATTAAGCTATTTTTTATCTGAGTTTGAAAGCAATTAATTTGGATCCATTTTTATCAAAATCTAAATATCTTCCCCCTGTGCAGTTAACAACTATATATTGTTCATTTTTTAACATGAATGTCATTGGTGGAGCAGAGCCAGATATGGGGAGTCTGTATGACCAAAGTTCTTTTCCTGTGAACTCGTCAAGGGCATATATCTTTTTATCTACAGTGCCAGTTGCAAAAATTAAGTTAGACGCTGTAATAATTGCCCCGCCGAAATTTTGTTGACCCACTACTTTTTTTCCGTAAATTAATCCGTCATAACTACCAAAAGGGCGATTAAAAATTAGCTTACCACCCTTCATATCGATAGCAGTTATCCCACCCCATGGCGGTTTATTTGCTGGCAGCATGTTTTTATCAAGCAGAAATTCCCAAAAACCATTCATTTCGATATTGTTTATTAATTTGTCTTGAGTATCAATTTTCTCCAAATAATTTAGTATTTTTTTAATTTCTTCCTCAGATATGTCTTTATCATCATATTTTGAGTATTTATGATCTATCATGAATACATTTTTATTATATATTTTATGCTTCATTGAAAAGCCTACAAGGGAAGGGAAATATTTATCGTCTCTATCAGTTCTGCTCACGAAACCTTCTCGATACTCCCCATGGCAGGCCGAACATTTTTTTTGATATAAAGCATTATCTTGATATTTACTTATGTTAATAGTTTTTTTCTTCTCCCTGTATTCTAAACGCAGTATCCATGGTATTTGATTGTAGGTTAAAGCAAGTATTTTATTTTTTGGATCGAAAGATGCTCCTGGCCACTCTGGCCCCCCGTGTAAACCATATGTTACTACTGGGTAATTAATTGAAGGAGGTAAGAAGTCTCCATATTTTACATTCCTAATTTTATGTTTTATAAACTCTTCATTGTCGGGAGATGAAGAGTTTATCTGATTTTTGTTGAAAATGTTTTCAGTAAAACGCTGTGGCCAATTTAGTGTGATTTGGTTCGGTGAGTTTTGCTCAACCTCGGATGATGGGGTGTTTACTATTGCGTGATCGTTTAATATTTCGCCATTGATAGAATTTATCAAGTAAATATCGCCTCGCTTGGTTAAACTTATTACTGCATCATACATTTTTCCTTTATGCTCAATTTTTGTAAGTATTGGAGGTCCTACTACATCGTAATCCCATAAATCATGTTTGATGGTTTGTACGGCCCATTTTATGGAGCCATTTAATGTGTCTATTGCGACTATTGAATTTGAGTAAAGATTGTCACCTGGTCTTTTTATTCCGAGTAAGCTTGATGGATTCGGATTTCCAGTATTTATATAAAGAGTTTTGGTATCAGGATCAAAAGAGATGCCTGACCAAACAGAAGCGTTATACGCTAGTTTATTTTTAAATATCAAATTGTAGTAATATTTTAAGCTTTTAATTTTTGGCTCAACTAAAGATAACTCCCAAATCTTTTTGCCAGTTTGTAAATCAAATTTTTCCACTTTAGAGTCCATCGTTGCTGTGATTAAGTATTTTCTATCAATGATTGGTGCTACAACACTATAAGATTTGCCAAATACTCCTTTATTTCCTATTCTCTCCTCAGCTTTTCCTGTCTGAGCATTGATTGCATGGATGCCAGAAACTGTAGGAGTGAATACTATTGGGACAAGATGCTTGTCTATCAATATATCGCTTCCTGTAAGGCCTCTCTTTCCAACATAAAAGCCAAGATTATTTTTCCATATAAGCTTTCCGCTCTCTGGATCTATTGCAATCAGAAAGCCACTTAGTGTCGTAGAAAATAGTTTTGAGTCAAAAAAAATTGGATTTACTTGAGATGTATCGGTTTTATTGTTTGTATTTTCTTCGCTCCATTCCCAAGCTTTCTTTAGATTTTTAATATTAGATTTGGATATCTGGGTTATTTCAGAATATTTATTGCTTTGATAGTTAGCATGAGACCTGGACCATTGAGAGTTACTTTCAATGGAAAGGTTTTCTGCAAACAGTGCATTTGGTAGTAATAGCAAAAACAAAATTGCAGAATAAGTTTTATTGAAGCAGGAACAAGAATTTTTCATATGCTGAATTTATACTATTTATTTTTTGAGAGTTTTAATAAAAGCAATAAGTAGCTTACAAATATGATCAACTTCTGATAGTTTTAGGTCGTAGTAAAGAGGCAGCCTTACTAAGCAATCGCTAAATTTTTTTGAGTAATCCAATTTTTTAAATAGGCCGTTTTTTTTCGCATATTCAGATTCGCTAAGGCTTTGGTAGTGAAAAGCTAAGCTTACGTCTTGGGCTTTCATAAAGTTTATGAGTTGGGTTCTGATCGCCATATTCTTACAAACGACATAATATATATGGGCATTGTGGTTTTCTTTCTGGGATATTATTGGAAGCTGTATTAAATCTGACAGAATTTTTTTCACTTTTATAAGGTTACTGTTATATCTACCCCAAATTAATTTCCTCTTTTTCGTTACCTTGCCAACCGTTTCTAATTGAGAGAGTAATATTGATGCTAATAAATCTGAGGGTAGGAAAGAGGATCCAATATCTACCCAACCATATTTATCAATTTCTCCTCTAAAAAATGCACTTCTATTTGTACCTTTTTCCCTAAGAATTTCTGCACGCGTAATAAATTTTTGATCATTAATTATTAATGCCCCACCTTCTCCACAGCCAATATTTTTTGTGTCATGAAATGAGATTACACCTAAGTGCCCAATTCCGCCTAGTGGCTTATCTAAATAATAAGAATCAATAGCTTGTGCAGCATCTTCAATTAAGTACAATCCGTATTTTTTTGTTATCTTGAGAAGAGCTTCCATATCACAGGAAACGCCTCCATAATGAACTGCAACAATTGCTTTTGTTTTTTTTGTAATTAATGATTCAATTTTATTTATATTGATATTTGGATGATTGTTTTGACTGTCAGCAAAAATAATTTTAGCGCCCCGTAATAAAAAAGGGTTAACTGTTGATACAAAAGTAAATGAGGGCACAATAATCTCATCGCCTGGGCATGTTTCTATCAATATAGATGCTAGCTCTAAGGCGTCTGTGCAGGAAGTTGTTAATAAAACCTTACGGAAATTATAATTATCTTGAAGTAACTTTTGACATGCTAGAGTAAACTCACCATCGCCAGACCATTTCTTTAAATTTATTGCTTTTCGTAAGTATTTATATTGACTCTTTGCGATTAGCGGCTTGTTGAATGGAATTATCATTTATATACTTTCTACCCAGTGTTTTGTTGTTGATAAAATATTAAATTTTTCACTTGCAAGCTTCACCCCATTTCGAAATTTATTTGGCCCTTCTTGATAAGCCTCAATTATGGCGGCCGCAAGTGAGCGAGGCGAAACGTTATTTGAAACGATGCCGCATGAATATTTATTAATAATTACCCCAAGATCTCCAGCAGGGTTTGCAATTACTGGTATATTGCAATGCATTGCATCAGAGAATATAAGTGGAATACTTTCAATTCTTGAAGGAATAACAAGAAAGTCGCATTCATTAAATCTATTTTTCATTTTCACTTTATCAATTGGCCCATTAATTTGAATAAATTCAAGAAGGTTGTATGTGTTAGCCATGGATCTTATCTTACTTTCTAGATTTCCTAAGCCATACATTTCTAAATTTATTTTTTTTCTCATAGTCTCGTCTAAAAGCTTTATAGCCTCAATGAGCAAATCCGGACCTTTATTTTTGTGATATCGACCAATATAAATAAGATTTAAACGGGTTAATTTATTTCTTTTTTCAATTATTTTTAGGTGTTTGTTGTTTGAAAATCTTGAGGATGGGGTAAAAATACAAATTTTCTTCGTTATCTTTGCAACTTCATTACTTAGACTTATTCCGTCTGCCATCAAGTTGTTCGCTTCAGATGCAACTTTTTTTATTAAATACTCTCCAATAAGAGGTATTTTTTTCACTCTCCAAATATCTGAGCCGAGAGCCCACAAGTCATAGTTAATTTTTAAGTTTTTTTTGATGAAATATGCAAATATGCCAGAGGGAATGAACCACATTCCTAATATATAATTAATTTTATATTCTTTTGCAGCTTCTCTAATAACAAAATAACCAATAAAAAAAAGTTTGATTATTCTGTAAATACTAATGGGGTTTATTAACGATATTGATGCTAATTCATCACTACCGCCATTCCAAGGAATTGGCTTAATAATAATTTTTTTATTTCCTTTATTGGAGTAAGTAGCGCTTCTTCCTATGGGTTGCACTACAACGAAGTACCCTAGCTTAGTAAGTGAATCAGCAAAATCACTCACAAATAACCCAGCAGTTCCTGATGGATCCCCAGGACTTTTTGGATAGGAGCTCGTGATGATTAATATTCTTTTTTTATCTTTTTTAATCATTTTGTAATATGTGTTTCACACCACATATATTTCCACACTTCAGAGCCAATACTGCCTTCATATGGCTTACATGATGAAATATCTAAATTGTACCCATATCTATATAAAGTTTTTTCTGCTTCCGAAATGGCTGTTGCATATAGCAACTCCTCATCAATAACATCAGAATCCTTAATGACTAATGAACAACTATTTTTATATGTATATTTTATCTGCCCACGAAAGTTTACTTTTTTTATAAATTCATCAAGAGATCTACATTTGTTAATGTTATTTTTAAGGCCTAATAAGTCTAGTATTCCATCCCATTTTTTTACATTGGTTATTCTCCATTGATAGGGAAGACCAAAAATCGCATATACCTTACCATCTCTAGTTTGCTTAATTTTTTTTATAGCCAAATTTGTATTTTGATAAACATCGAGTCTAATGAATGAAATGTTTTTCGGAAATAATGTAACCAACCATCCTAATGGCGTTTTGTCTGTCATAAGGATTATTACCTTGGAAGGATTTTCAATTTTTGGAAGTTTTGCTTGGAATGGTGGCGACGTGAAGCTTGAGTGGCCATATGATCCGAACCCGCCAATGAGAACTACAAGCGCTGATATGATGATTAGTCTTTTTGAGAAAACCCAAGTTTTTTCTTGTGGGTATATCTTGGAAATGTAAATATAAATTAGCATTGGTAAAAATACTTCTGCAGTTACCAAATATCTTTGTGTAGTAAAAATAGTTAGCCAAATAAGATATGAGGCAAATACAAAGCAGGATATAAAGATCTCTTTTTCTTTAAAAGGCTTTGTCATTTTCTTTTTTAGTAACTTTTTGTATAGCAAGAATATGGCCAAAGTGTAGATTATTGGCCAATATATTTGGTGTATTAATCCTCTTCCTATTCTTTGATATTCAATTGATGAAATATATGGCCATAAGATCAGCTCTATAAAATTTTGAGGGCCTAGGAGACTATCTTCATTCGCGAAGGGATTATGATCCATAAAGGTATTTGGGAAAAGATTGCTATACATAGGAAAAATAGGATTGCGAAATGCCCCCCATATTTTGAAGTACCAAAAGCCTGATACTAATAACAGCCCGCTTAAGGCAGATAAGCTGTATATGAGGTTTTTTGAAATTCGGTTGCTTTTAACGGTAAGTATGCTTAAACCCAATGCTAAAGCAAAGGATGCATTTGTTAGTTTAAGTCCGGTAGCAACTCCCATTAACAAACCGGAAAATATTAATGGGTAGGAATATACTGACAGTCTGTTTTCGTTTAACTCATCCCATCTTAAAATGATGATTGCAATCGATAATGTTGTAAGGATGGCTGTAGTGTTATCCCCCATAGTATTGCCGATTCCAGATAGAAAGTTTGCAGTTAAACAGCCAGAAATAGCAAGAAATAATGACTTATTTAAAGAATTTTCTTTGATTATTTTGGAGCAAATTATAAATAGGATTATAAAAACTAAACCATGAATCCAGCCCATAAGGAAACTGGTGAATTGAGGCGGAGTGTGTTGTATAAGGAAGAAGTATAATAAGTCTAAGATTGGATTTTGATATGTTTGATATGATGCGACTGCGAAGTCGGAGTCAAATTTATCGTTTAAAAACGAGAATGCATTATAGAGATGATAGTTTGCTAAATCAAAATTTCTGTCTTGACCAAGCAATAAAGACCAAAGACCAAAAATAATTGGAATTAAAAAAAATACAAAGTATTTGTATTTTGTTTGAGAATTATCTAGCAACATTTACCAGCTTATCTAGTATTGTTTTTTCGAAGTATATACTGAACCTCTTCGAGTAACTTGCGATTCACCCCAATAAGATCAGCAATAAATGCCAGGATCATTGTTTGGAATCCCATCCCTATAAAAATGGATGCTAAGATAAGAGATTGGATATGCCCTTGAGAACTCTGCCCATTAAAGAATAAAATCAAAAAACGGATCCCAATTAGAGAGCCGATTAGGAACAATGAGAACCCAATCGATATAAAGAATCTAAAGGGGCGGTATACAGCAAAAATTCTTATGATGGTAGAAATAGATTTGTGAATGTATGTTGGAATGCTCTTTAGCAATCTTGAAGGCCGCATATCTTTATTTACCTTAATGGGCACGGTTACAATTACCATATTTTTTTGGCCTGCTTGGATGATCGTCTCTAATGTATAGGTATAACTATTAAATACATTAAGACGCAAAGCGGCGTCACGTGTCATGGCTCTAAATCCACTCGGTGCATCTTCTATTGATGTGCCGCTCGATATTCTTACAACCCAACTACCTAATTTTTGTAATAACTTTTTACTTAAAGAAAAATGGGCGATACTATTAATAGGTCTAGCACCTATGACGATATCCGCTTTTTTATCTAGAATGGGCTTCAGTAGATCAGGAATATTTTTAGCGCTGTATTGGTTATCTGCATCCGTGTTGATAATGACATCGGCACCTAGTTGAAGTGATGCTTCAATGCCCGCCATAAATCCTTTAGCCAGACCTTTGGTTTTAGTAAATCGAACAATGTGATCAACACCCAAGGATTTTGCAACTTTAGATGTCTCATCCGTTGAGCCGTCATCAATGATCAGCCATTCAACTTTTTTGAAGCCCTTCACTTTTCTCGGGAGTTCTTTGAGGGTGATAGGAAGACTTTTGGCTTCGTTGAGGCAGGGTATTTGAATGATGAGTTTCATAATAGAGACAGTATAGCTAAATATTTAATTTAAAAAATGACAGAATGAAGAGGGTTTGCTAATACCCTTAAGCGAACCTTAAGAGGTCGACTCTATTTTTTCTTGACGTTTTTTCTTTTGCTTGGTCATGAACTGCGTTTTGCCACCGATATGATCAACACCGCGTTGTTTGGCCAGGATCACTTGTTTCTGACGCTCCGTTAGAGATTGTAATTTCTCCGGGGTATGCTGGTTATAACAATGTGGGCAGGAGATACCAGGTGTGTATTTGTCACTTTCCATATCGTCTGCTGACAAAGGATAGCGACATGCATAGCACTGGTCGTAATCCCCCACTTCAAGTCCATGCTTAATAGCGACTCTCTGGTCAAATACAAAGCATTCGCCTTGCCACAAACTTTTCTCTGGAGCCACTTCCTCTAGGTATTTTAAAATGCCGCCTTCTAAGTGATAGACCTCATCAAAACCCTCACTCACCATGTAAGAGGAAGCCTTTTCACAACGAATCCCCCCGGTACAAAACATGGCGACCTTTTTATGTTTCTTAGGATCAAAGTGTGTTTTCACGTATTCAGGAAATTCACGAAAAGTCTTTGTTTTAGGATTAATGGCATTTTTAAAAGACCCAATGGCATATTCGTAATCATTCCGTGTATCTATAAGGACTACTTCGGGGTCAGAGATGATGGCGTTCCAATCTTGAGGCTTGACGTATTGACCTACCATTTTAGTGGGCGACACACCAGGGACCCCTAAGGTCACAATCTCTTTTTTAAGTTTTACCTTCATGCGATAGAAGGGGTGTTTATCTGACCAAGATTCTTTATGACTTACGTTTTTAAAGTGACCTTCAAAAAGTGGATCATTTTTTAAGAAGCTTAATAACTCAAGAATAGATTTTTCAGAGCCAGCGACGGTGCCATTAATGCCCTCATTAGCTAAAAGAATAGTGCCTTTAATATCACGCGATATACAAAACTCTAAAAGCGGTTCACGTAAAGTGTTAAAGTGAGGCAGACTCACAAAATGGTACATCGCGGTGGTTAAATAGGTATGTGACATCAACGAATTGTTATTTATTAATTCCCTCAAAAATGTTATTTTATCAGTCTTTTCAACGATCTTAAATCTTACGGAGTATTCAACAATGGCAATCGAACAAACCTTATCGATTATTAAACCTGACGCAGTTAAAAAAAATGTGATTGGACAAATTTATGCACGTTTTGAAGCTGCTGGTTTAAAAATTATCAAAGCTAAAATGACGCATTTAACACAACAAGAAGCTGAAGGTTTTTATGCGGTACATAAAGATCGCCCTTTCTTTAAAGATTTGGTGAGTTTTATGATTTCAGGTCCTGTGATGATCCAAGCTTTAGAGGGTGAGAATGCCGTTTTAAAGCATCGTGATTTAATGGGCGCCACCAATCCAAAAGAAGCTTTACCTGGAACGATTCGTGCAGATTTTGCGGAGAGTATTGATGCCAATGCCGTGCATGGATCGGACTCATTAGACAACGCTAAAATCGAAATCAAATACTTTTTCGGTTAATTTTTTAAATGACTAACTTGCTCGATTTGGACTACGAGCACCTCGTTTCATATATCGAAACGTTCGGTGAAAAGCCGTATCGTGCAAAGCAACTGATGCATTGGATTTATCAAGAAAATCTCATTGACTTCAATGAGATGACGGATATTTCTAAAGTATTTCGTGACGTGTTAAAAGAGAAAACAAGCATCCAATTACCGAGCATTATGAATGATGTGCTATCGGACGATGGCACACGTAAATGGCTCTTTGATGTAGGGGGTAATAATGGTATCGAAACCGTATTTATTCCAGAAGATGATAGGGGAACATTATGCATTTCCTCTCAAGTCGGATGCGCGCTCGAGTGTACATTTTGCTCCACCGGTCGCCAAGGTTTTAATCGCAATCTCACTACCGCTGAAATTATAGGTCAGCTTTGGCTCGCTAATTTTTATGTCAGGCAGCAAGAAGGTTATAACGGATTAGCGAATTCAGAACGTATTATCAGTAATGTGGTGATGATGGGGATGGGCGAACCACTCGCCAACTATGACAATGTCGTGAGTGCGATGAAACTGATGTTAGATGATAGAGCTTATGGTTTAAGTCGCCGCCGCGTGACGCTCTCCACGAGTGGACTAGTCAATGCCATGGATCGTTTAAAAGAAGATTGTCCTGTGGCGTTAGCCGTATCGCTTCATGCATCGAATGATAAATTGCGGGATGAAATTGTACCCATCAATAAAAAATTTCCTATTAAAGAATTGATGGCAGGTTGTCAGCGTTATTTAGAAAAAGCACCGAGGGATTTTGTGACGTTTGAATATGTGATGTTGGATGGCATTAATGACTCCATTGAAGATGCAAAAGCTTTGATTCAGGTTGTAAAAGATGTGCCATGTAAATTTAATTTAATCCCATTTAATCCGTTTCCAAATAGCGGATATAAGTGTTCTTCAAATGAACAAATTCGGAAATTTAAAGAAGTCCTCATGAACCAAGATTTTATTGTGATGGTCCGAAAGACCCGTGGTGATGATATCGATGCCGCATGTGGACAGCTTGCAGGGCAGGTCAAAGACAAGACCACAAGATCTCTAAAGAGGATTAACTTAATTTAACAAATTATTGATTTAATTATATAAACTTAAAAAAAATGAATGAATCTTTAATCAAAAAACCGACTTATCAAGTGATGGTGGGGCCCATTCCTGTGGGTGGCGGCTCTCCCATAGTCGTTCAATCCATGACCAATACCGATACTGCAGATGTCCAAAAAACGACACAACAGATTTTCGAGTTATGGAAAGCAGGTTCTGAAATTGTCAGAGTCACTGTGAATAACGAGGCTTCTGCAGATGCGATTCCAAGTATTGTCGAAGCGTTACACAAAAGAAATTGCCATGTTCCTATCGTGGGTGATTTTCATTTTAATGGTCATAAGCTATTACAAGCTTACCCGGAGTGCGCAAAACTCCTCGCAAAATATCGCATCAATCCTGGCAATGTAGGTCGTGGCAGTCATCGTGATGAACAGTTCGAAGCAATGATAGCTATTGCTAAAACATATGATAAGCCAGTTCGTATAGGTGTTAATTGGGGAAGTTTGGATCAGGCTAAATTAGCATCGATGATGGATGAGAATGCGAAATTGAAAAATCCACTTTCATCCGATGCACTCATGCGGGAAGCTTTAATCCAATCCGCACTTGAAAGTGCTGCACAAGCCGTTTCTTGGGGACTCCCAAAAAACAAAATTATCATCTCCTGCAAGGTAAGTCATGTTCAAGATTTAGTGCTGATTTATCAAGAGTTAGCCCAAAGAACTTCATATCCATTGCACCTTGGTTTAACTGAAGCTGGTATGGAATCTAAAGGTATTGTGGCATCCACCGCAGCGCTCGCCATTCTTTTACAACAAGGAATAGGGGATACCATTCGTGTGTCACTAACCCCGACATCTGATGAGCCTCGCACCAAAGAAGTGGTTGTGGCCCAAGAAATTTTACAAACCATGGGCATTCGTTCTTTTACCCCATTGGTGACTGCATGCCCTGGTTGTGGTCGAACGACATCCACTTATTTTCAAGAATTGGCTCTCGAGATCCAAACTTTTTTACGTGAATCGATGCCTCAATGGAAAGATGAATTTCCAGGTGTTGAAGATATGTCGGTCGCTGTGATGGGATGTGTCGTGAATGGTCCTGGAGAATCGAAACTCGCTAATATTGGGATCAGTCTCCCTGGTACCGGCGAAATTCCAGTCGCCCCCGTATTTGTCGATGGGCAAAAAACAGTCACTTTAAAGGGCGATGGTATCGCGAAAGAATTTAAAGCCATTGTCATGAACTATGTTGAATCTCACTATTCAAAGTTAAAATAACGGATATGAGTAAAAAATTACAAAGTATTAAAGGTTTCTATGATGTCTTACCTGACAAGACGCCACTTTGGCATTTTGTCGAAGACAAGATACGTGAAGTCCTAAATCTTTACGCTTATGAAAAAATCAATCTGCCTTTAGTGGAGCCCACTTCGCTTTTTGTGGATAGTATGGGAACGCATACTGACATTGTTGAAAAAGAAATGTATTCATGGATAGACCCTTTAAATGAAGATCAATTAACACTCCGTCCTGAAGGTACGGCAGGATGTGTGAGAGCTGTCATTGAAAATAACATGACCTACAATGGCCCCATTCGTTTGTGGTATCAAGGCCCTATGTTTCGTCACGAAAATGTACAAAAGGGTAGGCAACGCCAATTCAATCAAGTGGGTGTTGAAGCATTTGGTTTTGATGATGCCAATATCGATGCAGAACAAATTTTATTACTGGCTAGACTCTGGAAAGCACTTGATATTAAAGATGTGGAACTTCATATCAATTCGATAGGCGACCCTGAAGATCGATTGAAATATAGAGCTGAACTCATTCGCTATTTTGAAAGTCATCAAGACGTTTTGGATGAAGATGCCAAGCGAAGACTCCACCAAAATCCATTACGGATCTTGGATAGTAAAAATCCTGCTATGCAAGACATGATTGAAGGGGTACCGAAACTATCCGAGTATTTAAATAGTGATGCCAAAGCTCACTTTGATTCAGTATGCGGTTATTTAAAGGAAGCAGGCATACCCTTTATACTAAACCACCGATTAGTTCGTGGGCTCGATTATTACAATCGTACTGTCTATGAATGGGTGACGAACCGCTTGGGAAGCCAAGGCACTATTGCGGGCGGTGGTCGTTATGATTATCTCATTGAGCGACTAGGGGGAGACAAAACACCTGCATCAGGTTTTGGTATTGGAATGGAACGCATCATCTTACTTTTAGAAGAGATGGGTGTTGTTCTCCAAAACGAACCCAATATTTATTTGGTGAACTTAGGCGATGCTGCTGAAAAGCATGCATTAAAGTTATCTGAAACACTCCGATCTCATGGATTAAAAGTGGTATTAAATTCAGGTGGCAGTAGCTTTAAATCACAAATGAAACGCGCTGATAAAAGTGGTGCAACCTTTGCTGTCATCTTGGGGGACGATGAAATGAAAGAAGGTGTGGCCCAAGTCAAATCATTAAGAGTTGAGAATGTGCAGACTACAATTAAATTGGACGAATTAGCTGCATTCTTGCTGAAGCAATCATCATGAAAAAAATACTTGAAGTCAAACATTTAAAAGTCTCACTCATCAATGAACCCCGTAAAATTTTAGTTAATGATATTTCATTTGATTTATATCCGGGTCGTACGACCTGTATTGTAGGCGAATCAGGCAGTGGTAAAAGCTTAACGGCATTATCCATCATGAAACTTTTATCCACGCAACTCACACAAACAGGTGACATTTCTTTTGAGGGTCAAAATATTTCCAACCTATCGAATGTTGAGA
>Ga0214919_10002159_pt1 | contig 31269 bp, 23 predicted proteins | sample LL1503_MetaG_FD_177994 | JGI IMG/M metagenome (GOLD analysis project Ga0214919, IMG submission 177994) | Freshwater microbial communities from Lake Lanier, Atlanta, Georgia, United States - LL-1503 | ecosystem: Environmental > Aquatic > Freshwater > Lake | place: USA: Georgia | collected... | reverse complement strand
CTTGGTTTTGTCTCTTGATTAAAATAAATACTGATACTTCTCGAGTCTTTAATAATTTTGGGATCTTCCGGGATTTTATAAGCCCGGCCGATGGTGTTTTTATGAACAAATTGTAAATGCGTGTAATCCAGCTGATTCTCAATGCAATAAGTGATATGAGAATCCCATATTTTTTCTGTTTGGCTGTAAGCTCTAAAATTCTTATGAATCTCAGCTAATTCTGGATAATAAAATTCTTGAAAATCTTGCTCAGAGCCGATGTAAATCCAGATCATATCGAATGCTTCATGGCTTTTAAAAATCTCTGCTTTTAATAATAAATTTTTAGCACTCTCAGCAATATTAAATTCAGGCGAAAACTCGCACTCGCCCTTTTCAGAAAATTCATAGCCATGAAAAGGACATTGAATGCGATTATTTTTAATACAACCAAGGCTCAGCTGGGCACCTCGATGCGGACAGCGGTCTTTAAATATTTGCACCTGGTTTTGATCATTTCGCCAGAGGGCTAGTTTTAAACCAAAGCGCTCAATGGCCAAGATTTTATTTTTTCTTAATTGAGATGATTCAAGAATGGCATACCAGCCAGATATAAAAGAAGAAAAATTAGTTAAATCATGCATGTTTTATTTTTTATAAATTTATAATTTTTGTTGGGTTCAGTATATCTAATTTAAACAATACCTTTCTCTATTCTTTATTTTTTATGGATTACAAAACTGACAATGACTCATCGGCGCCTTGATCAATCCATCAGGCCTTGGAAGCAATATTTTATGATCGCAGGCAATGCAAGACTGAACCTGATATTTATAGAGAAAACTAGCTTGATCACAAGACTCACAGCTTAAATAACCCGAACTGGAAAGCTTGCCAAAACCAGGATTTTCGCACTTTTGGCAAAGGCAATTAATTCTTTGGGCTAATTTCTCAGCCAATTTTCCAATCACTTTCATTCTGCTGGTGTTCAGCATGGCTCTCATGTCTGTTTTTAAACATAGGGTCTCATAGCCATACTGATCAAACCCCAAAGAAATCTGCTGTTCTAAAAATTTAAAATCATAAATACCCTTGCTTAAAAAAATATCCTGAGAATCTTTTGATTTATTTTGATCTTGATTTAAAGACCCATGAATGATTAAGCCATGACTGGGAAAAGCTATTTTCTCTAAAAAATTTTTATATTCTGGAAACTTTTTATAATCCCTATTAATCCAAAGCTCATCATGATTAGTCTCTGTGGAAATTACATATTCTGAAATTTCTAAAGAACGATCTAGATCCAAAAAAACCATGATTTCAATATCTGACGACATCCAAAAATAATCAGGATGCGGGCCAAAGCTTCCTTCACTCGCAACTACTAATTTCACCCCATAATCTTCGGCCGCTGTTTTAGCTTTTTTAACCGCCGTTTGATACCCATTTAATTCTCGCGGGAGTTCAAAACTAAAAGTCCCAAACTGATCCGTATCAAAATCTTGAGGGACTATAATTTCAGCGCCTAAGATTTTTTTAAATATAGGCGCAATCACTTTTTCTTTTTGATGCTTGGTGGCTAATAAGATTTTTTGATTTTTATAAAAACTCATAAATCTAAGACCGAAAGATTGACCCATTGGCCTTGGATTAAATTTTTTAATACCTGATGTTTATTAATAATCCGATCTATTATTTTTCGATCTCCATAAATAATAACCCCAAGACGTCTTGGCTCATGCAAGAGCTGACTTTTAAAATAAATACTTTGTATCGGCAGGCCTATTTTAATATCTCCCCCATTGCCCTCTAAGACACCTATTTTTCCCAGCAAGTTATGAATGACTTTATTCCCACCACCAAAATATTTAGGCGAGCAGGTTGAAAAATAGTAATAGGCATTGATCCAATGAGCGACAACTAAGGGCCCCATAAGAATACTTTCTAATAACCGCCCCTCTGAGTCATCTTCTTTTGGATCATACGAATATAAAAAACAGCGTCGAGAAAGATCTAATCCTTGAGTGAGAAACCTAGGCCCAATGATCAAACTTGTATGATTTGCTAATCCCAGCTCTGGAATTAACTCCGCCCAGTCTGATTGTTTTTTCAAAACAGAGCTGTTATTTGGCCAGTCTTTTAATCGTTCTTGAGTTAAAGCTTTCCCAGCTTGTTTTAAATCTTCTTGAATTTTTTTAATTTTTAAAGCCAGCTCTCTAGAGCTCTGGGTCTGATGATTTTTTTGATTAAAGTTAAAGTCCAAAACAAACTGATCAATGGTTGTCTGGTGACACCCTGGAATAAAAACAGTCTGCTCTGAAATGACAATATTTTTTTCTAATAGCTTATTTCTGATTTTAAAATTATTTAATAACTCACAAACCACTTTCGCATTAGAAAACCCAGAATTACCGCCACAAGCGCCACATTGCAGTCCACTTAAAAAAGGATTGTTATCGGCTGAAGCTTCATGACCCATGATAAAAACAAGATCAGAAATTTTTTGCGTCAGGCCTAAAGTTTTCACAAATACGGCGAGATTATTAATAAAATTATTGAAATCATCTTCTGAAATTAAATTTATTTTTTTATTTAATTTAAAAATATTTTTTAATTTTAAAAAACCACGCGGGCTGATTTCTTTTAAAAATAATTTGATCACTGAAAAAAAAGACGCCCATTCAATAAAACTAAACGCTGAAATAAAGCCCTGCTCGCCTGATTTAAAGTTTTGACGACAGGCGGTTATTAACTTGGATAAAAATATTTTTTTATGAGAGCCCAGAGAGACTTCTTGAACTTCTATCTTTGGAATAATCAGACCTGGAGATTGCCAAGAAGTAGCCCCCTGAAAATCCTGGAAACTCTGATCTAGATTCTTTTTTAAGCTAAAAGGAATGCCAAAAAATCCAGCACTTGAAAAAGTCTGATAAGCCCCGCCTGAGTTAGCTTCTAGATAACGACGAGCACCTTCTGAGCGCGTATCCATACAGAAAACAAATTGAGCCTGGATTTCTGGAGTTGATTTTTTTTGACTTAAATTCTCTTGTATTTCTTGGATTAAATTTTCTTGATAGCCAAGCTCAAAAGCTGTCTGCCAGAGTAAATAAATATCAGACCAGGAGGTAAAAATAGAGTTAAGCAAAACATCATTGGGATATTTGTTTTTAAACCAGGCCTCCCAAATATTTCGGACAGAAAGCTCAAGAGAATCTTGAGCTTTGAAAAGTTCCAAGCCCTGATGTTCTTTAATTTTTTGAGATTTTTTAAATTCATATTCAAATTCATATTCAAATTGATAATACGCCCACATAAGAATTAAATGCTCAATGTCTGAAAAGGCTGCTAACCATGGATTTTCAGGGTGTGTTTTAAGCCATTTAATTAAACTGGCGTAACCCCGAAGTGAAAACAAAATATGGGTAAAATAATCCTGATAGTCGACTAATTTTATATCTAAATGATTTAGATAAGTCTCAATTAAACCAAGATTAAAATAATCAAGATCAGGATCAGAATTATTATTTTTATTGTCTGAAACTAAAAATTTAGGTTTGGCCTCTTGAATCCAGAAATCTAATAAATCTATTTTTTTATTTTGATTCACACCCTCTGTAAAATAACGCCCTAAATAACAAGTAACTTTCTCAATTATTAATTCTTTTTTTTTAAACTCTTTAATCTCTAGGCCCTTTTCATCATTTTTTAAATAATACACATTGAGATTTTCAGAGACTAAAAATTCAGCAGATCGTTCAAGAAGCAAGTCGCTCTCAGTGCTTAAAATTTTTTTTCTTAGCGCCTGTTTAATATCTGAAGATTTAATTTCTGAAGATAGATATTTATCCCAGTAAAAAGACAAGGGCATGGTTCCTGCAACACCCAATTTTTCTAATTGCTTTAATACTTCACAAAAAGGTTGATCAACTTTTCCAAACAAGGGATTCGTTGCAACAGAGGTCTCCAGCGGCCAATACTCAGAAATCCAAGATTCTGATTGCTGAATGGCAAGCTCTATATCCATTAAATTTTTACTCATATTTTTACCCATTTCTCACCCCTACTCGACTGCTTCAAAAAACAACCAGAAAATAATTTCGATACTCCAAAGCGTTACTATAAAAAATAGAGATAGCCATAAGGGAAAAATAATTTTTGGATTAAAAATCAGGCTGAAATAATCCGACCAGTAAAAAATAATCAAGTTATAAAAAGCAAATAAGATAAAAATAAAGCCAAGACAGAGAATCTTGATTAACCATAAAGATTGGCTTCTCAGTGTTTGATAAATTAATTGCGCCATGGTTATTTCTATAAAACTTAAAAGAATAGGATTCCCAAGAGAAAGTCCAAATAATTGATTAATTAAAAATCCAGAACCCATTGCCAGGGCTATAGAAATTAAAATAAGAATTGGTTTTTTAAGCATCAAAATAGAGCGCTCTCCAGCAAACATAAAACTTCCTTTTTTTATGTTTGCTGGAGAGCGCTCTATTTTTTTAGTGCTCAATAAGTCACCACTATTTAAAAAAGCAGTCGCTTTGAATAGGCCATGGGCCAATATATGAAAAAAAGCGGCTGCTGGCGCGCCAATGCCGTATTGAAAAGTCATAAAACCCATCTGGCTCTGGGTTGAATAAGCCAGTTTTTTTTTAACACTTGAGGCTTTTATTTTGTAAATTAGCCCTAGGAAAGCAGTCACTAAGCCTATAAAAACTAGAAAAATTAAAAGGGCGGGATGCGCTGAAAAAAGCCCCCAGTTTCTCAGCAATAAAAAACCACCTGCATTAATCACGCCTGCATGCATGACAGCAGAAACAGGTGTTGGTGTTTCTAAAGTCTCTGGAAGCCATTGATGAAAAGGAAATAAAGACGATTTAGTCATGACGGCAATGGCTAATAAAAAGCCTATTTCAAGACTGTAAGGTGAATTTACAAGCGCAGAATAATCAGTATTTCCAAGGGTAAAATACGCAATAAAAATCGCTGATATAAAACATATATCCCCCATTCGAGTGATCAAACATTTTAATTTTGCCGCTTGAATCGCTGAAGGTCTGTCCTGGTAATGAGTTAGTAATTGATAGATAAAAAAACCAATCCCTTGCCAGGCAATAAAAGCTATTAATAAATTATTAGAAAGTACTAGGAGACAGACCATGAGAATTAATAAGCAAAATCGCAGAAGAAATTTTTCTTGGTAAAGATCACTCGCCATATAACGCCGGGCATAATTAAAAATCATGCCACCCAGCAATAAAACAAAAATTAGCATGGATATATTTAAAGAATCTAATTTAAAAAAAAGACCTAAAAAATGGCCCTGTGTAAAATTATTAAAATCTATCAGCACTGTTTATAACCCCTAAAAATATTAAAAAATTAATTAATAAATTAAACTTGTAGGGATTTTATAGGACTGTTATCATTTTAAAAAATTGATTATTTTTATAGCTATCATAATAAATAAATGATTAAAAAATTAAAAATATAAGGGCATGCATAATGCGACTCAGTCTTCATCAACTTAAAGTCTTTCAAAGCGTTGCAGATTTCGGCGGGATCACAGCGGCTTCAAAGAAATTGCACATGACTCAGCCTGCTGTATCAAACATTTTAAAACAGATCCAAGATTATTATCAGGAGTCTCTTTTAGAGACGATTGGCAAGAAAATCTATTTAACTTCCAGTGGTAAAATTGTTTATCAAACAGCCGTTTCTATTGAAAAATTATTAGAGCAAGCCGACCTAGAAATTCATGATCAAAATCAAAAAATAGGCGAACTGAGCGGCACTTTAAGCTTATCGATTGTTTCTACCGCTAAATATTTTGTCCCTAAATTACTAGGCGCTTTTCAACAAGAAAATCCAAAATTAAAGATTAAATTACAAGTGCTCAATCGAGAGCAAGTCATTGAGCGACTCAAAGAAAATAAAGATGATTGCGTCATCATGAGCCAACCCCCTTCAGAAATTCCGATTGAAATTCAAGATTTTTACGAGGATGAACTCGTCCTCGCCTGCTCCCCTGAAAACCCTTTAGCGCATCAGGATCTCAGCCATGTCAAAAATTTTAATTTTCTGGAAGACCAAAACTGGCTGCTTCGAGAATCCGGCTCTGGAACCCGAATGGTCATGCTTGCTTGGATTGCTAAAAAAAAGATTAATTTAAAAAACTCAATGGACATTGGAAACAATGAATCTATTAAACAAATGATCATGGCGAACATGGGCATTTCTTTAATTTCCAAACAAAGTATTTCTTTAGAGCTCTCTAATAATTTACTCAAGCTTATTAAAATAAAGGGCCTGCCTTTAAAACACGAATGGTACATGGTCCGACATGCCCATAAACAAAGTTCTATTTTGGTCCAAAGATTTTATGAATTTGTGCAAAAAATAATTGCAGATAAAAAGCTCAATTAGGATAAAAAAAATCATCATGAAAATTAATTTAAATCAAGCCATCGACTTATTAAATAACAATCAAATTATTGGAATACCTACAGAGACGGTCTATGGCCTAGCAGCCCGTTACGATCGAAAAGAAGCCATTCAAAAAATATTTGAAACTAAAGAAAGACCTGAATCAAACCCCCTGATTATTCATATTGGAAATTCTGATCCACTGGGGGATTTAAAAAAACTAGTGCTCGACATTCCAGCTTATGTCCCTGAGTTGATCAAAAATTTTTGGCCTGGACCCTTAACCATGGTGTTTTATAAAAAACCCCTAATCGATGATTTGATTACAGCAGGCCAAAATACTGTTGGAATCCGCATGCCTCAACACCCTTTGACGCTGGAATTAATTAATCAATTGGGCGCGGCCCTTGTTGCGCCTTCCGCCAATAAATTTTGCAAATTAAGCCCAACCTCTGCGGCTGAAGTCGAAAGTGCTTTGGGATCTAAACTCCCCGTATTAGACGGTGGGCCTTGTTCTGTGGGCATTGAGTCAACGATTGTTTCTGTACTTAATCATGACCGCCTGGATATTTTAAGACCCGGCATGATCACTGCAGAAACTTTAAGTCAAATTACAGGATTACCTTGCCATGAAAGCTTTAAAAATACGCAAGCCCATCAGCAATCTTCTATAAAAACACCTGGCGCTTATCTTGTTCACTACGCACCTAATAAGCCCTTATTTTTAATTAATAGCGCCTATCAAAATAATCCAAAAGATTTTTTAAATTTTTTAGAGAAAATTTTAAAAAAAATAGGGCCCGACAAAAAATTTTATTATTTAACTTTTCAGAAAAAAGATTTTTTATCTCAAGAGAATATCACTCAGATTATCACCCCTCAAACACCTACTGCTTATGCTGAAAAACTTTATAGTTTATTACATCAAGCAGACAGATCTGAGAATCATCAAGCTATCTTGATTGACTTGCCTCCAGAAAAATCAGAGTGGCAAGGGATTGAAAATCGCTTAATGAAAGCTGGCATTTTACCTTCCGGATTTTTGAGCTTTTTATGAAGCCGGTATAAAAGAACAATCTATCGGCGAATTCACCAGTTTTGAGATCCCACAAGACGCTGATGGAGGATTATTAGCGCTATCCCAATTGGGATTATTAGAATCAAAAGTCCAGGCACTCTGCTGGGAGAGGAACACATAAATTTGACTCTGGCTTCTATCTTGATTCGTTGGTCTTTTATAACCACAGCCACTCCTAGGACCGTTAATAAGCGCCGCACTAGCAAAGCTAAAAGGAAGAGTCACCACGGTTCCAGACGCTGGACAGCCCCCTTCTGGAGTAATCAGATGGCTAACGCGTATTGAACCTTGGTTTGGAACAAACCCTTCTGTTTGAACCCCTTCCGCTACATAAGTCGCATCACAAAAACCAAAGTTCCAATCGACAGGTTCTCCATACTGAATAGTCATAGACTGAGGACAGTAAGCAGCAGCATCTGCCGCATAACTAGAAGAAATTAAACTGACAGAAATAAGACCCAGAGAAAAAATTGTGATTAATTTTTTTTTCATAAAGTAAACCCCTTGTTAAACAGAATTATTAAATAGCCTTAAAAAATCGGGCACATTATTTTTTTATTTTGCTGAAATCAATTGCCTACTAAATACTAACCAGATCAGGTTACGACAATCTCACAAGGGATATTTTTTGGAGCTTTGGAGTTTTGTAAAAAGCCCTGACGGGCTTAAAAAAATTGGCTCCCCGAGACGGACTCGAACCGCCGACCCAGTGATTAACAGTCACTTGCTCTACCGACTGAGCTATCGGGGAACTCCAAAAGCGGGCGCATTTTAACAATGGTTTTTAAGCTGCGTCAACTAGTTTTTCAAGTATTTTCAATGGTGCTGACAGTGGGATTCGAACTCACGACCTACTGATTACAAATCAGTTGCTCTACCAACTGAGCTATGTCAGCGCAATCAAAAAACGGGGCGATTATACGGGTCGAAATTGTTTTAGCAATGAGTTTTTAATTAGTTTTTTATTTTAATTTTCTAGCTCTCATGCAGTGAATTAAAACAGGCCCCATCAGCGCTAAAACTCCTCCTAAAAAAGCCAATAGAGAAAACCGCTCGCCCAAGAAAATCCAACCCATGAGTAAAGCTAAAAAAGGCAAAATAAAAATCGACATATTAGCCTTGATCATAGAAAGCCTAGTCAAAGCAATGGTGTACCCTAAATAAGCCAAAGCCGCTGGAAAGATCCCTAAATAAATCCCTAAACCCACAGCCATTCCACTGGCTTGACTTAACTCATGAATCAAATCTTTCAAAAAAATAATCTGTACAAAAAAAGCACTAAAAATAGACAAGCAGACTAGTTCAATCGCTTTGAACTTTTTTAATAATTTTTTCTGCATCAGGCCATAAAATACCGCACAAAAAACAGCGAGTAATAAACAAATAATCCCTGAGAAACTAGAAACTCCTGTGTTTTTTACAGCTTGCTCATGCTGGGAAATACTTAATAAAACAATCCCAAAAAAACTAATAAACACCCCAAATATTCCAAAAAAATTTATTTTTTCTTTTAAAAAAATACAAGCAGCAATCACTGAAAAGACAGGCATGGTCGACACAATAAAACTTGCCGCTCCCGCAGGGACAGAGACCTCGCCTTGATTTACTAAAATATTATAAAGCCCTAGGCCAATAGCGCCTGTTATGAAAATTAAAAAAAGATCTTTGAGATTTAATTTTGTTTTATGGGGCGTAAAAATATAAATCAGCAGCATGACCATCGCCGCTGTTCCATATCTTAATAAACCCAAAGCTCCAGCGGAAAATTCTTTAATATCTACTCGAATAACCACATAGGCGGAGGCCCAAAATAAAATCGCTAGACCCAAGGCTAAAAGCGCAAACCATAAGGGATATTCTTTATTAAAATTTTTTTTAAAAAAATTAAGAAAATTCATAAAACTAAAGCCCCCAAATAAAATTCACCCAATGAATTAATAATCTTCCATGGTCTAAAAACCATTCAGCGCCTAATAAAATTCCAGAAATTAAACCAAATAAGTGTCCTTCCCAGGAGACAGCCCTCGCCTCTGGATCACCAGAATTTTGAGGAATAATGCTGAAAATAAAATAGCCAAAATAATAAAGACAAATAAAAACAGTCAGCACATTAGTCACGGTCAAGCCTGAGCCTAGACTCATTAATAAAAAGCCCCAGTAGCCCATAATTAAACTACTCGCACCAATATGGATCGCCCGCCGACCTAAAATCCAGGTTAAGAATCCAGAAGATAAAATTAATAAACCAGTAATCCAAAAATAGGCCACCAGGCCTTTGATTAAAATCAAATTGGTTAAAATTAATAAGGGAAACAAATTAAATAATAAATGCGAAAAATCCTGGTGTAAAAACGGCGAAAAAATAATTCCAGACAAACCAAAAAAATTTCTAGGGAAAATCCCAAAATAATTTAAGCGCCGCCCCAGGATTAAATTAAATATATGAATTAAAACTAAGCCCAGCGCTATGCCAATACTGAGAAGCCAATAGCGTTCAGCCGTGTCAAATAAGATGCTGAAAGAATCGGTTAATTGGCTGAAAGTCATAATTTTTTAATTTTTAATTTTTAATTTTTTTACTCTGCATAGCCCTGATAATCCCTGATATCCCGGATTAATTTTTGAGTTAAATCTCCTGGAAACACACCCAAAATATTTTCAATTGCAATATCAAACCGAGGAACCAAGACTGAATTCCTCCAAGAATCTGCTTCCGATAAAGTGGTTAAGCTAATTAAAACAGTAAGCACTGCTAAGACGGCAATGGATCTTAGAAATCCAAATATCAAACCTAAAAATCGATCAGAGCCGTTCAGCTCCGAAACATCGACGCCTTTTTTGACAATAAAAGATAATAAAAATCCAAAAATTAAAACCAGTAAAAATATCGCGATAAAACTTAACCAGATTTGAGCTTTTGGAATCACTGTAATAAACGCCATATGAGGCGCCAAAACATCTCCTAAAATACCTGGCAAAATAAAAGCCAAGAGCCAAACAATCATGGATAAAAGCGAACGAGTCAGACCCCTAACCGCCCCCCAAATCATCGAAAGCGCCATGAAGGCAAAATAGGCATAATCCACGCCATTCAAAGAATAAATAGTCACAGCACCCATTGCAGATGAACTCATGTTTTTTCAAGCTCCCTTAAAACAAAACTAGCCACAGAAAAAGAACCAAAACAGACCAAAAGCCCCTGGGGTTCCATGCTTTTTAAAGCCCCCTGATAGGCCTGATCTAGAGACGCGTAATGATGCAAATTTAAATGCTCCAACACAAGCGGACATTGCGCTGGAGATTGATTGACATATTCAGTCTCTAGGCCCGTCACATGCCAGGTTTGAATCAAATCTGACAAGATCTCCAGCATCATTTTTATATCTTTACTGGGCTTGGCTGTAAACACAGCCTGAATTTTTAAAGGCGGAAAATTAAAATTTTCTTGAATGATTTTTTTTAATCTTCGCACGCTGTCTTCGTTATGAGCAACGTCGATTAAAATTTTAAAATTATCTTTATCTTTTAAAACCAATCTTCCAGGCGCTGAAATAGTTAAAATATCTTCAGAGTTTTTATTAGATAATTTTGGAAATTTTGGGGTTAAATAATCTAAGGCTCTTAATACTAAAGCTGCATTTTCCTCGGCCATTTTTGGCATTTTTTTTAACTTTAAAAATTCTTCAGGATAGAAAAAATCCCGATTATAAACTTCTGTCTGGCTGGCTATTTTATTATTAATAATAATTTCTTGAGGATTTTTATCGGCATAAAATAAAGCCGTATTTTTCCTAGCAATGCCTAATTTTTGATTCGCAATACTGGCTAAATCTTCTCCTAAGATTTCCATATGATCTTTCGAGATAGAGCAAATTAGACTCAAAATAGGATCTAGGGTGTTCACACAGTCAAAACGCCCACCAATGCCGATTTCAAATATTCCAATATCTAATTTTTTATTTATTTTTTTATAATTTTTAAAATACTCCAGGGCTAATAGAAAAGAGATCTGGAAGTAATTTAAATATCCAGGTTGCTCTCGTCTCTCCCCTGGAGGGAGAGACAGACCTGAAGGCGAAGCCAAGGGGCAGAGAGGGGGCATGAGTTTATTTTTTAATTTTTCTAAAATTTTTAATAACTCTTGATCATCTACTGGCTGATTATTAACACAAATCCGCTCGTTAAAATTAAATAAATGCGGTGAAGTAAATAAACCTGTGTTATACCCCGCCTTGGTCAAAAAATGAGACAAGCCATGGGCTACAGAGCCTTTTCCATTGGTTCCTGCAATTAAAATAACAGGATAAGGGGTAGGGATTAAATTTAAAGTTTTGAGAAAAGATTTAAAATTTTCGAATTTTTGCTGCGGATTTAAAACCAGATTAAACCCAGGATTAAACTCAGGATTAGAACCCGGCTTAGAGGCCAGATCCAAAACGGCTTGTTCTAAAACAGAAATAGGCGAGAGATCAGACATATCAAATTTTTAAAACCCAAATTTAAAACCCAAATTTATCTAAGACTCTTCTCAAGGTCTCACGAAAATCTTTACGATGAATAATCATATCCACCATGCCTTTTTCCACTAAAAATTCACTGCGCTGAAAGCCTTTGGGTAATTTTTCTCTCACCGTTTGCTCAATGACTCTAGGTCCTGCAAAACCAATAAGCGCCTCTGGCTCTGCCAGATTTAAATCGCCCAACATGGCTAAAGAGGCGGAGACGCCCCCGGTTGTTGGATCTGTAAGAACCACAATATAGGGAATCCCTTCTTGTTTTAGCTTGGCAATGACCGCTGATACTTTGGCCATTTGCATCAAAGATAACAAAGACTCTTGCATCCGCGCCCCGCCACTAGAAGTAAAACAGATATAGGGGATTTTTTTTTCTAGAGCCCTATTCGCCCCACGGACAAATTTCTCACCAACGACAGATCCCATCGATCCACCTAAAAATCCAAATTCAAACGCGGATGCCACTAAAGGCTTACCTAAAACTTCACCCTCTAAAACAACCATGGCATCGGGCTCACCCATTTTTTTCTGAGCCTGGGCTAAGCGCTCTTTGTAAGATTTCGTGTCTTTAAAATTTAAAGCATCAATCGGTTTAATATCAGCACCAATCTCTTGGGTGGCACAATCCGCATCAAACAATAATTTTAACCTTAGGCGAGCATGGACTCTTATATGATGCTCACATTTAGGACAGACCATGAGATTTTTTTCTAATTCAGCCTGATACAAAGCCGCCTGACAGCTGGGGCATTGGCTCCAGACCCCTTCTGGAATATCACTTTTTTGAGAAACATGCCCTTCTGTTCGGATCTTGTGCGGCAATATTTTATCAATCCAGCTCATGGTTTTTGTTCCCTGTTAAAAATAAGAGATTTTAAAAAAGCGCCGGATTATATCGAAGCTCAAGATCCTTGCCAATCGGGGTTTTTTCGAAGATTTTTTAGATTTTGTGTTCTAGCTAAAAAATTAATACAGTCCGCAAAATAAAAACCTAAAAGATAAAAACCTAAAGAAGGACTCCAGATCATGTCAGGAATCAGCGGCACTCGTGAAGAACTTTTAGCTCAAGCAAAAATCGTACTAAGCGCTTTATTAGCAGAAAAAATTAGAACCCCTGAAAATACCGAGTCTTTTCCATGGTTCACTCTTAATAAACTACGTAAGAGCGTCCCAGCTCTTGTTCAATTAAAAAAACTCTCACCACCCCAACTTATTGCCTCCGCTGCTATTAGTTTATTGGGATTTTCTGCCTGCCAAGAACTTGCGCAAAGATTTGCTCTGGAATTTTCTATTTTCTCTCCCTCAGCGAAAACCCATCTTATCTTTCTAGGACACCCAGGAGATTTAAGCAGCGCTAATCATGTTTTTGTTTTGCTAGGTGACGCGTTTATTCCTGAAACACTGGAAACCGGAAAAACTGATCATGTCAGATTTCCTAATCCAGAATTTTTTATGCCTTTGGATAGTTTTATAGCGGCACAATTAAAAACACAGGCCATTTTTTCTGACCCATTACTAGAGCTAGTCGCCTCTGAACCCACTGAATTGAGCCCCTTAACAACTTACTGTGACAAACATCGAATCACCCATGTTTTGGCAATAAGGTCTTATGCGTCAACACCTGGTTTTTTAGACACGGTTGCTCCTATCAAAGAAAAGGCTCTCTGGGTCGCCAGAGAAATTAAAGAAGAAATGGAAGAAAAAATAGGCATAAAGAGTGCTGGAGGTGCCGGTAGAGAATCTCATTCAGCTGCTGAAGTAGTCACCTTATTTTTAGACCACCTCAAGACATCACCTGAACTTCAATTAAAAAAAGAAGCGTTAGAAGCATTAAAAATAAAATACAAACTTACTAAGCACACAAGTGCTGAACTCGAAAAAGGTCTCAGAAGAGCAGCGTTCGAAAAAAATAAAAGCGATATCACTTCTTTCTTATCTTTCGGCGTTGATATCAATGCAGCTGGTCCAGAATCTGGCAAAACAGCACTTCATATTGCTGTGGAAAAAAATGACTTAGAACTTGTGTTATTTCTATTACAACGAAACGCCAACATGAATTTAAAAGACAAAGAAAATAAAACACCTAAAGATTATGTACGCTCTGAAGCAATGTCCGCAGCACTAATACAAGTAGAGTTGATGCAGAAGATGTCTGAATTAATGACCTCTCCTGCACCCTAGTAATTTAAAATAAATTAAAAAAACTTAAGACTGCTTCGCAGAATAAGCCATGGCAGCTTTCACCCACTGCTCAGCTAAAGCTTGGAACTCTGTGTCTGTATTAGCCTGATCTCTAAAAGATTCTGGCCACTCGATTTCTACAGCGACTGGTAAATGGTCTGAGTAAGGCAGTAATAACACTTCGGCTTTTTTAATTTTCAAAGACGGACTAGTTAATACATAATCTATTTTTCGTGTTGGCTTCCAACTGGGATAAGTGGGCAATTTTGGAAGATTTAAAATCAGCCCTGTTTTATCTAAGAAAAATTTTTTTAATTTATCTGGCTCGATATTTAAATCGCCCATAACAATCACATGGGGCGCGTCTTTAATTAAATTCGCGATGTAATTTAACTGCTCTTCCTGGGCATTTTCAGTCAAAGACAAATGGGCAACAGCCACTAAAATTTGTTTTTCTACAGGGCCTATTAAACAAGTCATCACGCCTCTTCCAGGAATTTTTGCGGGGAGTTTATGATCCTGATAATGCGACATGGGCACTCTCGATAAAATCCCATTGGCATGCTGGGCATAAAATTTTAAGTCCCTATTGACCTGAACTTCCCAGCATAAAAATCCTGCTTCTTTGCCTAAATAACTCACCTGATTAATAAAGCTCGATCGCATAGACCCGGCATCGACTTCTTGTAGACCCACTAGATCATAATTTTTTAAAACATCTGCAATATCTTTTAAATTAACCAAGCGCCCTTCATGGGGTAAAAAGTGCCGCCAAGATCTTAAAAAATAATGATGAGCGCCTTCCATGGGAATACTAACTTGAATGTTATAAGTCAAAATCTTCAGTGTTTTTTTCTCGTGCATGGAGTCTCCTGGTGTTATCAAAAAATAAAGTTATTATCGCGGGCCTCATCAAAAACCCCCTAAAATATTTATGTCTATAAAATCAAGAATATCTCAATTATTTTTAATTTCTGTCGGATTTTTATTGTTTAGTTTTTTACTAATCTCACCCGCTTTAACCCAAGCCGCTATTAGAGTTAGCACCTTGAGAGTGGACTTTTCAGCCGATGGAAATCGATACCAAGACGTCTTTGTGCAAAACATGGGTGATGAGATTGCTTACATTAATATTTCTTTATTTAAACGTACGGATCCCGCTCATGATGTGAATAAAATTATTTCAGACGAAGGTGGTGATCCTAAATTATTTGGCTTAGTCGCAACGCCGAGCAAAATGGCTTTAGATCCCGGTCAAACCAAAAGAATTCGCTTATTAAATTTAACCAATGGTCAAAATCAAACAGACTTAGTTTATGGCCTGAGTGTTTTACCTGTCGCCCCGCCGATTGAGCGCGCGCCCAGTGCTGCGAATTTAAATAACGCCGGTCAAGTCACTATTATTTCGGCTTATATCATTGGGGTATATATCCTACCCAAAAATCCAGTGGTTAATTTAAATTTAAAAAGAGCTGGGAATATTTTAACTATTAGTAATACAGGCAATACCAATGCGTTTTTAGATCAATGCACCCAAGCTCCAAGCACACCAGTCTCAGCTAAAACCAATAACACCTGCCCAGACCTAAGAATCTACGGACAAAGCTCTAAAACAATCACGCTTCCAGCCGCGGCTCCAGTGAGCTATAGGGCAAGTTATTTAAATGGTTTTTACAATTTAAAATCAAATTAAAAAATAAAATAATTAAATAATATTTTTTAAACTTTCTAAACCAGCCAAGCTAATTGCCTGAGCCCCACCGCCTAAAGCTTTCGAGGGCTCTGAATGGCACTCTAACATCACACCATCCGCGCCCACCGCTAAGCCTGCTTTAGCCAAGGGAATCACATAACGGTGATCTCCCGACGCAAAAGATGGGTCAATAATAATGGGCAAGTGAGTGAGATTTTTTAAAGCCAAAATAACCGTCAGATCCAAAGTATGTGCTGAGTAATTCGCAAACGTTCTAATACCCGATTCACATAAAATAACCTGATCATTCCCAGACGATAAAATATATTCAGCAGACATGAGCCAGTCTTCCAAATTTGCTGAAATACTGCGTTTTAAAATAACTGGTTTTTTGGATTTTCCGAGAGATTTTAATAAAGCAAAGTTTTGCATATTGTGGGACTCTATAATTAATCCGTCGGCTAAATCTTCACAATAATCTAACGACTCTTGATCAACGACTTCAGTAATAATATTTAAATTAAAATCATTTTTAATTTTTTCTAAAATTTTCAAACCTGGCTTACCAATCCCCTGGAAATTATAAGGATTGGTGCGGGCTTTAAAGCATGCCGCTCTGAAACAGGAAATCCCTGCTTGTTTTATCCCTTCGGCAATTTTCAAAGTCACCGCTTCTTGCTCAACACATAAAGGCCCTGCGATTAAAATAGGTTTTGCCCCCCCTAATAATTCACTCCCAATAGCAATTATGGTCTTCTCAGATTTCACTTCGTTTGAGCTTAATTTATAAGGCTTGGAGACACAGATAATTTCCCGAATGCCCGATAGATCTGCAAAATGCCGCGCTGAGACAGACCCATCATTTCCAGTGACACAAATTGCTGTTCTTTGAGCACCTGGCATTTCATGAGCTTCTAGACCCAGAGCCACAATAGCTTGTGAGACGGCAGTAATTTGAGCTGGAGTGGCCCTGTTTTCCATGACGATTAACATAATTTTTTAATCCTGCTTTTTATATTTTTTATATTTCACTGCTTTCGTCTCTCCCCCCGCGGGAGAGACAGACCTGAGGCTTTATGCCGAAAGGTCAGAGAGGGGGCTGAATTTATAATTCTTCTATAAATTTTTTAATTAAATTTTGGGCTTTATTTAAATCCCCTAAATTCTTCTCAATCAAATTAGAAAAATAACTGCCCACAATGGCACCATTGGCCCCCGCCTCCCAGATAATTTTCACCTGCTCTGGTTTCGAAATCCCAAAGCCCACCATCATGCGCGCGCTTGGATCTAGTTTTCTTAAATGCTGGACTCTCAGAATAGTCTCAGGCGCCACCTGGTCTTTGACACCCGTCACGCCCAAGCCGCTGAGAATATACGCATAAGCGTCTGAAGATTTTTTAAATATTTCTAAAGCTCTTAAATCTGGCGTATTGGGCGCAATGATATAAACCGGCGCGATCTTATTTTTCTCACAAAGCTGATCAAATAATTCACCTTCTTCTATAGGCAAATCACCACAGACAATGGCATCTACTCCAGCTACTGCTAAGTCTTTTAAAGACTGCTCTAAGCCCCGGTGATAAATCATATTGTAATAAAGCAAGAGCCCCATAGGTAAGCTGGGCGCATAGTCTCTAATTTTTCGAATTAATTTTAAGCAAGACTCAAAATTCATGCCCGCCCTTAAAGCCCGCTCCATGGATCTTTGATTAGTCGGACCATCGGCAATCGGGTCTGAAAAGGGAATACCTAATTCCAAACAATCTGCCCCGGCGTCTATAGCTGACTTAATTAAATTAAAACTAGATTCAAAATCAGGATCGCCCAAAGTAAAAAACGGCATAAAGCTATTTTTATTAGTTTTAAATAAAACTTTAAATTTATTATTTTCTTTCATACCAATCCCTGACCTATTAATTTTTAAAATAAACCACGCAGGCTCATGTAATTATCTAAATCTTTATCCCCTCGGCCAGAAATATTAATTAATAACACAGACCCTTCTTTTTGATTTAAGCCATGCCTTAAAGCCACAGCCACTGCATGAGCTGATTCAAAGGCTGGAATAATCCCTTCTTTTTGGGTTAATAATTCAAAGGCATTTAAAGCCTCTTCATCCGTTGCGCCTAGATATAAAGCCCGGCCCGTTTCTTGTAAAAAAGGATGAATAGGCCCTATTCCTGGGTAATCTAAGCCCGCAGAAATAGAGTGTGGCTCTGTAATCTGGCCATCTGAATTTTGTAAAAAATAAGATTCCATGCCATGAAAAACACCTGGAGTCCCACACTGTAAAGTCGCTGCATGACGCCCAGTCTCTATGCCCTCTCCGTCCGCTTCAGCGCCGACTAGCATAACTTCTGGGTCGCCTAAAAATCCTGAAAAAATCCCAATCGCATTAGAGCCACCACCCACACAGGCGTAGACGACATCTGGAAGTCTCCCAGCTTGTTTTAAAATTTGTTCACGGGCCTCTACCCCAATAATTTTTTGAAAATACTGAACCATGCTTGGAAAAGGGTGCGGACCCGCCGCCGTCCCAAAACAATAATACGTATCATCCGCATGAGCGATCCAATCCCTCATTGCTTCATTAATGGCATCTTTCAAAGTCGCTGAACCGCTCTTTACAGAGTGAACTTTGGCGCCAAATAATTTCATTCGAGCCACATTGGGCGCCTGTCTTTTTATATCTATCTCACCCATATAAATCTCAGCAGACAAACCCAACATCGCACAAACCATCGCCGTGGCTACACCGTGCTGACCGGCCCCTGTTTCTGCAATGATTCTTTTTTTATTTAAATATTTTGCTAATAAACATTGGCCCAAGACATTATTAGTTTTATGCGCGCCGCCATGTAATAAATCCTCGCGTTTTAAATAAAAATTTCTTTTAAATTCTCTGGATAAATTTTTAGCCAGCGTCAAAGGCGTCTCGCGTCCTGCATAATTTTTTAATAAATCATCCAGCTGCTTTAAAAACCCTGGGTCTTTTTGAATTTTAATAAAACCCTCTTCGACCTCTCCTAATATTTTCATCAGGGGCTCTGGGGCAAAGACCCCGCCGTATCGGCCGTATCTAGTAGGTAATTTCATATTGTTCTCTCTTATTTTTTAAATATTTTTAAAGCATTCTTCTGATCTAATAATTTCTCAGCTTTTTCTAAGGCCCAAGGCCAAGATTTAAAATCACCATGCAGACTATTTTCAAATTCATAAAAAACTCTTAAAGCCGCTGCCGTGTTTAAAATAACCATGTCTCTTTTAGGACCTAATAATCTGCCCTCTAATAAATCCATACTTTCTTGGGCATTTTGATCTGGATCGCCGCCTTTTAAATGATCGATACTTTCCATCAAATCAGGGCGGACACACAGGTCCGCCCCTACAGGAGCGATGTCTTGAAAATTAAGCGTGTTAATTTTTATTTTTCCAGACTTAATTTCTGAATATTTAGATTCCCCATAGATATTAAATTCATCTAAGCCAGAGCCATGCACCACACAACCGTGCTCTATCCCTAGTTTGATTAATACTTCTGAGAAGGGCTCTATTAATTTTTCTTCTGAGACACCCAGCAGGATTTTTTTAACCCGCGCTGGATTTAAAAAAGGCCCTAATAAATTAAAAATAGTTTTCTCACCTAGCGCAGAAAAATAATCTCGAGCAGGTTTAATTTTTTTAAACACAGGGTGAAAATAAGGCGCAAATAAAAAAACAATGCCAAATTTTTTAAATAAAGCTTCAGCTTCTTGGGGCGTTTGGGGAATTGGGAGTTTTAATTTTTCTAATAAATCAAAACTTCCAGTCTTGCTAGTACTGCTTTTATTACCATGTTTCGCAATGGGAATATTTCCAGAGGCTAAAACCAAACTAGTCAAAGTCGAAAAATTCAAAGTATTAAAACCATCACCCCCAGTCCCCACGACATCTAAAATATTTTTACTATCTCCCATATTTCCAGATAAATTAATTAAAACCGCCTGTTTTAATAACTCAGACACTAATTCAAATAAAACCTTAGGGTCATATTTATGGGTGTTGAGATTTTTAATAATTTCTATCTGGTCTTCTAGAGATAATTCCCGAGATAAACCTTGGGATAAATCTTGTGACAGCAAGGCTTGTATTTGTTTTTGAATATTCATCTTTATTTTTGAGCTTCTAATTTAATTAACTTATTAACTATTAAATTTAATCTCTCAAATTAAAACATGATTAGTCGCTCAAGAGAATTGGTTATTAATTTTTTCTATACCGCTTATGAAAAACCCTGAAAAAATCTGCCTCGCCTTTAAGCGCCCACTGCGCTTATAATCCGCGCCCTAAAAATCACTAAAGACGCATAAAAAATAAAAAAAGGGAGCGATGACAAGATCATGACAGAGTCCAAATCTTTAAATCCCCCGATTTTTAATCAACCCAGCTCCACATTACTTCCTAATTTTTGGGATTTTTTCGCCCTATTTTTTATTAGCTTAATTATTTTATCTCTGGGCTTTGTCTTCGCTCATATGATCCAGCCTTTTCATATTGGCCACCCCACCGCTATTTCTCTTTCTCCCTGGATGCTGATTCCTTATGGCCTAGAAACTGTTGTGAGAATGTTCATTGCTTTATTATTTAGCTTTTTATTTAGCTTCATCGTTGCGACGCTCGCGGCTAAGAGCCATCGAGCCGGCCAGGTCTTAATTCCCTTAATAGATATCTTACAATCTGTTCCTATTTTGGGTTATCTCTCTATCGCCGTCGTTGGCTTTATTGCTTTATTTCCTAATTCCATGATGGGTCCTGAATGCGCGGCCATCTTCGCCGTATTTACTTCCCAGGTCTGGAACATGACCTTAAGTTTTTACCAGTCTTTAAAAACCACCCCACCCGATCTAATAGAAGCCGCGCGTTGTTATCATTTAACTAGCTGGCAGCGTTTTTGGAGAATCGAAGTCCCTTTTGCGATGCCAGGTTTATTATGGAACGCCATGATTTCCATGTCCGGCGGCTGGTTTTTCATCGTGGCCTCTGAGGCTATTTCCGTCGCCAATCAAAATATGTATCTGCCAGGAATAGGGTCTTATATCGCCCTGGCTATTAGTACTAAATATATTCACGGCATTTTATTCGCCATCTTTGCCATGTTTATTATTATCAGTATCTATGACCAGCTGATTTTCAGGCCCTTAATTGCCTGGTCTGAGAAATTTAAATTAGACGACTCACTTGGTGAGATTTCTTACTCTTGGATGCTGGATCTCATGCAAAGAACCCGCTGGGTGAAATATCTGGGAGAATTTGTTAAACACCTCGCCCATGGTTTTATTTATTTTAATATTTTTAATATTTTTAATTTTTATAAACCCACTCAAAATTTAAATTATTTAAATAACTTAAATAATTCAAATAATTTAAATCCTTTTAAAAACTTTAAAAAATTCAAAAGCCCTTCTGTTCGATTTAATAATATTTGCTGGTACGGATTTTTATTAATTTTATTTTTTATCTTTGTCTCCACCCTCTCACAATATATTTATCACAATGTCTCCCTCCCAGAGACTTTGCATATTGCCCTCTTGGGTTTTTATACAGGCTTGAGAGTTTTTATCATGATCGGCCTGGCTTCTTTAATTTGGGTACCTATTGGCATATGGATTGGCCTAAGACCCAAAGTTGCCAGTTGGGTCATGCCCCTGGCGCAATTCTTCGCGGCTTTTCCAGTTAATTTATTTTACCCCATCGCTTTTTTTGGAATTATTTATTTGGGTTTAAATATTGAAATATCAGCAGCCATCTTAATGATCCTAGGAACCCAGTGGTATATTTTATTTAATATCGTCGCTGGGGCTCGCGCCATCCCTAAAGAATTAATTTTAGTGTCTCAAAGCATGCAATTATCTGGCTTTACTAAATGGCGGAGATTTCTACTCCCCGCTGTTTTCCCCTATTACATTACGGGTGCTATTACCGCCGCCGGGGGGAGCTGGAATGCCAGTATCGTCGCTGAGATTATCCAATGGGGTCATGTCAAATTTATTGCTTCTGGATTGGGGTCTTTTATTACAATAAGCACACAGCACGGGCAATTTGCTGAGTTAACTTTGGGCATAGTCTTTATGTGTACATGGGTAGTGTTAATTAATATCACCCTCTGGAGAAAGCTGTATCAATATGCCCATCAAAGATACAACTTGCATGGTTGTTTATTATAAAAAATTAAAAAATAAAATTAAAAATACGGCTAGAAAAAACATGTTTAATTCAAAAAAAATATTATTAAAAATAAACCAAGTGACTAAATCTTTTCCCAAACCTGACGGCAAAGATCTTCTAGTCATAAATCATGTTGATCTCACCATGCATGAAGGCGAAATCGTTGCTTTATTGGGCCGCTCTGGCTCTGGAAAATCGACGCTATTAAGAATGATGGGGGGATTAACTAGCCCGACTTCAGGCGAAATTTTATATAGAGATATTCCGATTAAAAAACCAATGCATGGGATCTCCATGGTTTTTCAAAACTTTGCCCTCATGCCCTGGCTGACTGTTTTAGAAAATGTTGAGCTGGGCCTAGAAGCTTTAAAAATATCGGCAAAAGTTCGCCGTGAACGGGCTCTTAGAGCCATTGATATGATCGGAATGGATGGCTTTGAATCGGCCTATCCCAAAGAATTATCAGGCGGCATGAAACAGCGCGTTGGCTTTGCAAGGGCCCTAGTCATACAGCCCGATTTATTACTGATGGATGAGCCTTTTTCAGCGTTAGATGTCCTAACTTCAGAAAGCTTAAGATCAGATTTATTAGAACTCTGGCAAGATCCAGAAAGCCCGATTAAAGGCATCTTTTATGTCACTCATAATATCGAAGAAGCTGTATTAACAGCCGATAGAATTTTAATTTTTGGGGCTAATCCAGGTCATATTCGGGGCGAACTCAAAGTTAACTTAAAACATCCTAGAAATAGCCAAGACCCTCAAGTATTAAAATTAATCGACGATGTCTACATGATGATGACAACGACTGCTCAAGCCTCACAAAAATCAGCCCACCCCCATCATCCTGTTTCTATTGGCATTGAATACAGGCTTCCTGATACCGGCATTGCCGAATTAATAGGCTTATTAGAAGAACTGGATCAACTCCAGCAAAAAGGCCCGGTGGATCTTCCAGAACTCGCCGATGTGGTCAGATTAGACATTGATGATTTATTCCCCGTCCTAGAATCTTTAAATTTATTGGGCTTAGCCAAAATTTCTAAAGGCGATATCTCTATGACCAATATGGGCAAGAGCTGGATTGATTCGGATATTACGGACAAGAAAATCTTATTCGCCCAGTTATTAATTCAGCATATTCCATTAGCCAAACATATCTCTGAGCACTTAAACCAAGAACATCATAAGCGTGAGCATTATGATTATTTTCTAGGAGAGCTGGAGAGCCACTTTACCCAGTCTGAAGCCGAGCGGGTTTTAAATACCATGATTGATTGGGCGCGTTACGCGGAAATTTTTAACTATGACGCCAAGACTGGGTTTCTAAGTCTGGAAGATGTGGATTAGTGCATTAAATTTTTTAGATTTTTAATTTTTTTTAGGTTTTTAATTTTTTTTTAACTCTTACAGCATGAAAAAAATCTACACTTCACTCTGTTTTTTAAATTTTTTTAAGCTTTATAAAAATTATCAAAAGGAGTGAGTAGATGTCTGGAAGTACAAAAAAAGTAGTGGCGATCGACTTTGATAACACAATAAGCCACGGACACGTTCATGCTATTCTTTGGAGAAAATTTAGCTTTGAGTCTATTAAAAAACTAACAGGTGCCGAATTTCATGCTGCTTGGGAAGAAGTTAAAAATATTCCACTTAAAGAAGTAGAAGGCAGCGGCGATTGGGAAAAATTTATCTCAGAATTATTGGATGAAGGATACGAAGTTGTTATCGCAAGTTTTTCAGAATATCCAAGTGTTTTAAAAAAGTTCATGAACGAAAAAATATTTAAGGGCCAAGAGAAATTTAATAAGGTCAAGTTTGTAACGGGATACAGAACTCTTGATGGCAACCCTCCCAAGAATAAAAATGATCATATTCTTGAAATAGCAAAAATTCATGCCATTACTGATTATAAGAATATTTTTTTAATCGATGATACTAAAGATAACACTCAAGATGCCAAAGAAAAGCTTCGCTGTCACGCTTATCATCTCTCAGGGATACCAGATTTTGACGTCATCAAACGCGAGATTGTTTCAGCATTTTCAACGAGCGCTGTGGCAGCTCATCCTAGTGCTGCACCTACTGGAGGCGGAACAGCTGGAGCTGGAGCTGGAGCTACAAGAAAACACACGGGAACATGTTTGGTTTTTAACACTAAAGATCCTCATGTTATTTCTCGTGAATTAGGCACTCCCACCGCGAATAGACTTTGTCTGTGTTTAAGTCATAGCAATGAGAATCAACTCAGTTTATTTAGTGAAGAATCACAAAAAACTGTGGCCTATTATTTATATAAAAAAGTCGACGGATCAGAAACTACATACAAAGCACGTACAGCACGCATAGAGGATGAGGCTTCTGACTATAATCCTAATGGTTACATGCGATTTAATATTGAATCAGAATTACAAAGTACAGATATAAAAACACAGCTCAAGCTTGGTGAGGCAATCAAAACCATACTGATACATCATCAAAAACTTCCACTGGACGCCAACTCAACACTAATTTTTAAGGCTTTTGTTTTTGCACCTCAGGAACTGGGCTTACTTCCTGCTTCAGCGGCAGGATTTTTTGAATCTGCTCGAGGCGCTCCAACACCAGAAAGCGGCGGAGCTGGAGCTGGAGCAGCACCGACCACCACCTCATCACAAGCACTCATTCACTCTGCAAAAACCTTGGCAGATATGCAGGCAATTTACCCCAGCTCTATCACTCGCCCTTACTTGCGTTTATCAGCACCGCAAACACGTCTCTCCGAGGAAAAAGTAAACTCAATGATCACTGTTGTTAGACCAGAAAAGCTTAATCTGGCATTGTCGGTGTATAAAAAAGTAAAAGGTGATGAAGCTGAATATTTCATTCAGGGCCCTGAAACCAATTGGATCCCTGATCGTGATTATGAGCTTTGTAATGTTAGGACTGAGATAAAAATCGCTCCTGAAAAATTACGCCCCCTGATTTTAAGAAATCTTCATTTACTACTAAAGCCTGGGGAACCAATACCAGAAAATATCTCACTAAATTTTTTAGAAGAATTTGGCTTTTTATTTGCACCATCAGATGCTGGTTTATTAGAAGCCACACCCCCATCGAGAACAGCTGCTGTTGTAGCGAAACCTCCTGCAGTTGCTGGCGGCGGAGCAGCTGGAGCTGGAGCTGGAGCTGGAGCTGGAGCTGGAGCTGGAGCTGGAGCTGGAGCTGGAGCTGGAGCTGGAGCTGGAGGCGCCTTTGTTATGGCACCTAAAGCGGAAACTCCCAAAATTAAGGCGACTCCTGACATATTGGGCAGACTAAGAAGAGGAATTCATCCCAAGCTATTTGATTTATTTAATGCTGACCTGGAGAAACTTGAGCCTCTCGAAAATCAGCATAGTGAGCAATTGTTTAGAGCGATAAACGCTTTACCTAGGGAAATCCAAGAAAAATTCAAAAATGCCCTTAATAAAAATTTACGCGGTGAAAGCAGCACTGCGTCACCCAAGTAAATCTGCCCCCAAAACCCCTGGGAGAGACGAGGTCATTCTTATTTAGCTAACGCTTCGCAGGACGACCACCCTCTTCTGGGTCTTCTGATCTCCCATGTTTTAAAGAAGAAGCCGCAGCAAACGGATGACTCCCTGCTGATTCACGCAATTCTTTTCGAGCCGCTTCTAAAATAAGACCTAAACCCTCTAAACACCTTACAGGTGCTGTCACAACAGGCCGTGGCGCTAGCGGCCTTGGCGCTGGCATCAGAACACCTGAAGAAAAGGTTTCAGGAAGCCCTCTAAAATTTTCTGAGGGGTATTTAACACGCAGTCTTTCAAGCAATATCCCTGGAATAGAGGCCCTAAAAACAGGCGCTTGACTCAAATCAGTCTTTAAAAAAGCATAAAGATCTTCTGAGAAATTTTTTAAATATTCTGCAATTTCTAAAAAATTTTCCAAGCCTAATCGATTCTCTGGCTTAATTTCTGCCAACCATAAAAGCACTTCAAAAGCGGCTTTCCAGTGAATTAAAAATACGGGATGGTTCTGACCTACCAGCGCTAAAAAAGAAACTGCTTCTTTTCTCATATCTTTTAAATCTGAGGCTAATTCTTCTTCCATCTCAAGCGCTAAATCTTCACGCATTTCTTCTTTGAGCGTCCCGTCTGAACAGTTCTTAATTCGAGGCATTCCCACCTCAAAAATAGATAAAAATTGCGCGTGATAATCATACAAGCCAAGGCTAGCAAAGCCGACTATTCCTAAGGAAAAAGCATCCATAAAATAGCCATAAGGATGTCTACCAGGAAAACAAAGTTCTCTTGCATCCCGAACGGTCGTTCTGACTCGTCTGATAAATTCAGGATTTGCAAACTCTGTTTCAGAAAGCGCAGCGCCATAGTCAATTAAAAAAGCCGTAGGAGGTAGTTGACCGTCTTTATCAGACGCCACAACAACATTCGCTGACTTAAGATCTAAATGCGCACAAGGCCATACAGAAGAGCCCAACTCAGAGAGCTGCTTCAATTGGCTCAAGAGTTGACTCGTGATGGAATAGGCTGCTGCAAATTTATGGAAAATTTTTCGAGGATCCATCAGCTCACAAGGCCTAGGTGCAAATTGTAAAAAATAATGCCACAGCGTCTGAGTACCCAATTGAGGCATTCTAAAACGCGCCGCTAAAAGAGAACCGCCTTTTATTTCCAGAGAAAATTTAAAATGGACATAAACAGGATTCATCAGGGTGAAAATATGAAATTCTTTAAAAAAAAGACTGGATATAAAAAGCAGCTCTTCAGGGCTCACAGTGCCTCTTTCTGAAAGAATATAAGAATCCAGTTTCAATATTTTTTTAAGATATCGCAGCCCTTTTTCAGCTTCTTCAGGCTCTTTTTTAGAAAAAATAATGTCCCCATACGTACCGCCTTTTATAGAGTCTTCAGGTTTTTCCGCGACCGCGCTCGCAGAAGACCCACCGCCTCCAGCACCATGACCTGCACGACCTGCACCACAGGGTAGAGGCGGACAAGGTGACTCATCAGCCTCTTTTATTTTTGAATCTAGAAGCAAGCGCCACTGGAACCCCTCTTCACTGCGCTTAATACGAATACGCCGATTTTGTCCGCTCAGTAAGCCCAGTATTTTTTTAAAAAATTCTGCTCGTAATTCTTCTAAGGTATTAAATAAATAAGCTTCTTTAAACCTTACTCCAGACCTTACTCCAGACATCCCTCATCACCTCTCAAATTTTTTAGCCCCTGGGGCGGTGCTTTTTTCGTGATCCTCAGCTCTTGGGCGTTTCAGAATTTTTATTGGTGAAAAAGCATAAGCAGAGCGCCCAGCTGCGCCAGCTCCAGCAGCCCCTGAACCACCCCCACCAGCCGACGCTGACTCAGCAGCCTCCAGAGCAAAAGCTTCTTTATTGGCCCACAATGCCCTGCCAACAAGCTTGAGATATTCACTGATTTGAGCAAATCCACTAGCTTTCATTCGCTTCTCTCTGTCGGTGTCGATGAGCCAAAAAATAACGCCAATGGCCTTTTCATAATGCTCACGCAATAAAAGCGGCATTCCTGAAATGAGATCCCCAGTCAAAAAACAGCGTTTCAATTGAGCGCACTTATCTAAAAATTGCCCTTCTAAAAGTAAAACCAAGGCTTCCAATTCTTCTGGCTTCCAAGCTTTTTCACGCTTTTCCACCGTCATTGGGTCCATAAAATCTCGCTCATAATTAAACCGAGAAGAATCAGAGAGATAACTTAAAATCATCACACCCAAAGACCACGCATCAGCAGATGGGTGGTGAGGCTGGTCAAGAATAAAGGCTCGAATATCAGAATAAGTGGATCTAATTACGGTATCTGTCGCACAAAGATCTGGATGCAAAGAACCCCCAAAATCTACTAAATAAGCAGAAGGTAAGCCGGAAGGATTTGTTTTAATAATAATATTAAGCTCTTTCACATCTAAATGAACCCGTCGCCTTGAAGGGTCTGGCATAGAAGGATCTTGTAAAGCAGCTAATTGAAGTAGGACATCGGCCAGCACAGAAAAAATAAAAGCATGCCGTGCAAAGCGGTTAGGGGATCGATAAAGAGAGTCTTGACTGAGCACATATTGATGAAAATTCTGCGCACCCAAATCCTGCAAACTCATGCGCGCCGCACAAAAACGGGACTTAAATTCTGCAAGCTCTGAGGGCACGTCTGCGCGCTGCTCTAAACGCAATTTTTGAAAAAGGTGCCCGGGGGCATCAGGATAGGCCGAACAAAAACCTACAAATTCTTTAACCGCTGCCTTCCAAAATTCTCGCTGCTCTTTTTGAGAACAGCGTGCTCGATCTTCTGGTGTATAGGGTGTATAGACCGCTGGGCTTCTTTCAAAAATAAATCTTTCAGGTCTGAGTATTTTTCTCACCAGCGCTCCAGGTCTTTTTTTAGACTCATAGACCACCCCAAAAGAACCGCCACCACGAAGCTTGCGCCCAACAAAACTATTTAGATCCATTTTTTTAGGCTTAACCCAGCCAGCTTGATTGGAAAAATCCGCAGACCATGAGCCATCTCCAGCAGGCCAAATCACTAAGACTGCATTTTCATACGGCGTCTTCGGTATACAAGCGTCCACCAGCGTTTCAAGATCTTTAAGCGATAGCTTGCGCGACTTTGTAAAACCTAAATTTAAAGCTTCAGTTCCTAGCTCTCCTGACATTTTCAGCCCTTTTAATATTTTTTATTTTTTTATTTTTTTATTTTTTAAGCCCCTAATTCCCATTCTTCTCCTGAACCTGAAAATGAGTCTGAGCCTGAGTCTGGAGCTTCTTCTTGAACTGTCTCTAGCACTGCAGGCCGATGGAGGAAAACAGTAGCAAGGCCCGCCGCAGCTCCAGCTCCCGCAGGCGCTCCAGACCTTGGATCAGAGTGCACATGAGTGTCTAAATCACAGGGCAAATCGGCTTTTAAAATTTCTGGAATAAGGAGCGTTTCAAGCACTAAAAGTTCAGCCCCACTTAAAAAAGCTTCGGTCAATTGAGTTAAATACACACTGACAGATGCATAGTCTTCTGGCCTCATTCTGTGCTCTGGATCGGCATGCCCTAATCTGAAAAAAAGCTTAGAGCAGGCGGTCATATGCACGCGGATTAAATCAAAAATTGGGGAACTTCCACGCTCACTTAAAGCAGACTCACTTAAAGCTTCTTTCAAAAATTCAGCGCTAGTCTCTCTCAAGTTTTCTTGCCAAAAAGTTTTTAACTCAAGGAGGCTAGGGGGAGCCCAGGTCGTATCTCCGTCTGGACAACTAAAACATGAAAAAATTTGCTCACCGTCCTCAGGGGGGTAAAAATAACAAATGTAATCATACAAATAATTAACATTATCAATATTTGCAAAAAGATCCATCAGGACCACCCCCAAAGAAAAAGCATCTTTCGCAGGGCTGTGTGTATAAGGTTTTTTATAAAAAAGCGTCTCAATGTCCTCATACGTTGTGCGCCGCACTTTCGTAAAATTTTCAAATTGAAACATTGGAAAGCGAGCATCTGCACAAAGAGCCGCGCCCGCATCTATTAAAGACACCTCAAAACGATCTTTCTCAGGTAAATATTGAACGCAAATATTGCCTGGCTTGACATCCAAATGCACCCATCTTCCCTCTTGCCATAACCTGGCTAACTGCTCTAGAACTTTTCCTACGACGCTCAAGCCAATCATCTTATATTCAAGGCTATTTATTTCAGGGAAGTCCGCGGGAAACCTAAGAAAATCTGGCGCTTTTATACCATAACCTGCGTCAATAAAATGATATAAATCTCCACGACCCAGGTCAGGAAAAGTAAAACGTATATTAATTCTTTTCTCCGTTTCGGTCTTTTTGCGCGCTCCTGAATAATGCTGATCATTGATTTCTAAATATAAACGCTGTGAAGCCCCCGGGTTCATGATGGAAAAGACCCAAAATTCTTTCAGAGCCTCCATTAATAAACGGCCAGACTTTGCTTCTTGTGGCGAAATAAACATGATTTTTTTGACATGAGTCCCAGGATGTTTCTTCGAGGGAATCACCACGCCATAACTTCCCTGTGAAAAAGTGTCTCTATTTGCTCTATAACGACTTTCAGTGACTGAATCCATTCCAGGCTTCGTAATCATTTTTTTACAATTCAGAGAAATTTTTCCTTCGGGATCTTGTTTTATAACAAAAGCATAGGGATAACTTGTTTTTACATGATTAATATTTAAATCAGAAAAAAATCTCAAAAATTCTGAAAAAGAATCAAAACAATACAAGCCCTCATTCTTTGGATTAACAACGCCAGCTCCAGCTCCCGCGCCTCCAGCACTTGGCGTAAAAGCGGCCATTGAAAATTTTAAATAACCCTGTGGGTTTTCTGGAGACCACAAATCTTCAGGATAAAGACGTGCTAATCGATTAATTAATACCTGAGGTATTTCCAAATCAAACACGGCTGAGTCTAAAGCAGCCCCTGTACTTATTTTTTCTCTTTGAGACCACATCGCTGCTGAAAAATTTTTTAAATAATGCCCGATAGGTTCAAATAACTCTGCGGGTAAGCGCTCATGTCTTTCAAGTTCAACGAGCCATAAAATAATTTCAATCGCCGCGGCCCAATGAGTTTTTAACAAAGGCTCTGTATCTAGCTTTAAACTCGCCATGATACGCGCTCTAGCTTCTTCACATTTTGATTTAAATTCAGCTTCTAGTGATTCACATTGAGCTTCTTTTTCTTCATCAGTCAAAGAAATTGGCTCTTGCAAGAGTTGATTGATCCGGTTCAAAAAATGTTTCTCATAATCAAAGCGCACAAAATAATCCAAGAAAGCCACGCCCAAAGACCAAGCATCTACATATTCATGATTGGGCAACTGAAAAAAATGCGCTCGAATATCGGGAAAACTAGATCTGAAGGCCCTATCTTGTGCACAACGAGATCGAGGTAAGGCAGCTCCAAAATCAATCAAACACATCCGAGGTAAAACAGAGGGATCACTGGGGTCACTGACTATTATATTTTTAAGCTTGATGTCTGCATGAACCAATCGCTCTGACTCCGGTTTTTTATCAGATTGCAATTTTGCTAGGAGTCTGTCTGGCTTTGTGGTGAACAAATGTGATGTTAAAATTTCGCCCGAATTAAAAATCGTCGGAGCAAGATTTGGCAAGGTTTGTGACAATAGACAGAGAGACTGCCTATTTATTAC
>Ga0214919_10002158_pt1 | contig 31282 bp, 24 predicted proteins | sample LL1503_MetaG_FD_177994 | JGI IMG/M metagenome (GOLD analysis project Ga0214919, IMG submission 177994) | Freshwater microbial communities from Lake Lanier, Atlanta, Georgia, United States - LL-1503 | ecosystem: Environmental > Aquatic > Freshwater > Lake | place: USA: Georgia | collected... | reverse complement strand
GGCTTCTATATTTTCAGTTATCAATAAAGGGGTAACCAATAATGTGGATACCTTCTCCATACAATTTTATGAAATGATGGGAGGGGTGTTATTTCTAAGTTTAATTATATTAGGATCAGTTGGATTAAACCAAAATCAATTTGTTTTACCCCAATGGAAAGATTGGATTTGGTTATTTATATTAGCACTCGCATGTACGGTTTGGGCGAATCATTTAATGTTATCCTCTTTAAAACATATTAGTGCCTTTACTTTAAATGTCACTTTAAATTTAGAGCCTGTGTATGGTATTATTCTTGCTTTTGTTTTATTTAAGGAACAAAAGCAATTGGGCGGAAGTTTTTACATCGGGCTTAGCTTAATAGCATTATCTGTGCTTATTCAAATGTTAAGAATTGTAAAACAAAATAAAGCCAGTTCGCAAGCTTAAAATTCTAATATAAATCCAATCGTAGGCGTTACAAAAACCGAGTTATTGTCAAATAATTCTGGTATTGCATTGGAACCATCTTTTTTTAATGCTTGTCCATCAGTAGTTTTGAAAACCCCATTATCGTTTGCGGTAAACACATAAAATGGAGGGGCTACCGATGCAGCACCATACCAGTTTGTAATGTCTATGTAAAAATCCAATGTTGTTTTTTTATAATTATATTTTTTATCAATCCGCATATCACTTGAATGAAACGCTTTATTTCTATTGGCATTTAATTTTGAATAATCTAATATTCCCACACCCAATGTTGCAAAATTTAGTTTGCTGGCATTCATATCATAGGGTGTATAGGGTGCGCCACCTTGGTATCTATATTTAATACCAATTTCCCAGTTTCTATTAAATTTATATCCGCCTGTTAAACTAAGTAAGTGTATATTTTCCCAGGAGCTTGCAATATATTTTCCAAGGTTATTGGTGTAGGAGCTTCTGAAAAAGCTATAACTAACTACCCCAAACATCCTTTTGGTTAACTTTTGTTGTGCAAATAATTCAAAGCCATAACTTTTACCTAATCCGTTAGTGGTAATATCTTCGTTGCCTAAAATATTGAAATCGGCACCAAGGTTGGAAAGGCTAGTTCCTTTTTCTACACTAATAGGTACGTTTTTATATTTTTTAAAATAAACTTCTGCAGTGAATCTTGTTGATTCGGATGGGATATATTCAAAGCCAGTAACATAATGGGTGCTTTGTATATAGTCTGCGTCTTGATTTAAATAAGCGCCAGCCGCATTTTTAAAACCGAGTGCTGTATTAGGTGCTAATTTATAATAATTACCGATGGAGAAATTCCAATTTACTTTGTCTGATACTACCCAGCTTAATCCAACCCTAGGGGATAGCTGACGCATCAATTGCGTTCCTTTGGTTGTAAAGTCATTTCCATCAGTACGAATACCTGCGCTAATACCTAAACGGTTATTGAATGCTTTTTTTCCTAATTGAAAAAATGCGCCATATTTATTGTAGTTGAAATCGGAACTATATTTAATTTGGATGGCTGTTGGCACTGCACTGGTATTCCCTGCCATGTATTTTAATAACTGATTGGTGCTATTATCATATCCTACGTTTTGAATATTAACACCGGCAGTCCATTTTAACCCAAATAAACTTTTAGTCATATCCCACCTTACTGTATTTCCAATTTCATTGGAGGTATAATCAAAAGTTTTTTCACTTGCAATTGGCTCCAAATTATTTTCATATTTTTCACTAAGGTTATTTAGGTGATTACGGCTTATTGCCAAATTCCAAAATCCTTTGTTGACTAACTTTTTTAATGAGGCACCTACAGTGTAGCTCCATTGGTTAATAGATGGACCTGCTTTTAATGCATAAATTTTTTCAGGTGTGGCGTTTTTTGGGGCAGCAAATTTAAAATCGTCAATAGCACCTACCCCTAAAAATGTCAAAGTGGTTTTTGGGTCAATCACATGCGTGATTTTGTATTGAAAATCCCAGAAGTTGGGTCGAATAGGTAAGTCAATCACTTCAAACAAGAATTGTAAATAACTTCTTCTCACGGAAGCTAAAAAAGTTGTTTTGCCTGATTTGGATAATGGGCCATCTAAAGTAGTCGCAAATTCAGTAGCGCCTAATCTTACATTTCCTTGCAATTTATCAGCGTTACCTCTTTTTTGTTTGAATTCAAATACAGAGGATAAAGCATTGTCAAATTTTGCATCAAATGCAGAAGATGATAATTTTACCTCGTCAATAAATGACACATTCAAAATACCTTGCGGACCACCCGCACTTCCTTGGGTGCTAAAGTGATTGATGACTGGAATTTCAACGCCATCTAAATAAAATACGTTTTCATTGGGTGCGCCACCTCTTACAATGATATCATTTCTAAATCCGGCACCTGTGCTTGCAGAACCTGTAACTCCTGGTAATGCCTGCACTACTTTAGAAATATCAAAATTTCCTCCTGGATTTGATTTAATTTCCTCTGCAGTTAATTTTTGAACGCTTAAAGGGGTTTCTAGGGTAGCAGTTCGAACCGTTTTACGGGTAGTGCTTACTTGAACTTCTTTTAAAACATTATCTGCTGGCAATAATTCAATGGTATTATTGGTTTCATTTCCTACAGTAATAACCACATTAAATAAACTATAAGGCAAAGTACCTAAGGAGGTAAAACTTACTTGGTACTGACCAGTGGGGATACTCTTAAATTGGTATTTACCCAATGAATCGGTTAGCGTCCCAAATTTGGTATTCACGAGCTTTACATTGACCCCGGAAATAGGTTTTTGGGTATTTTTATCGATGACCCATCCAGATAGCTTTCCCGTAGTTTGGGATTGTGCAAAAAATGCTAAAAAAGTGGGTAAAATGAAGAGTAATCTGAATTTCATATAATAAATAATGTGGTTGCAAAATTATAACAATTATTATCCCAAAATGTTGATGTAACTTAGAAATTCAAAATATAATATGAAGCAACTTTTTACCATTTTTTCATTATTTATTTCAATTTTTTCGTTTTCCCAAAAATTAGTATTAGATCATACGGTCTATGATCAATGGCAAACTATTCGAGAAGCTGTTTGGCAACCACAAGGTCAGTTTATTTGCTATAGCGTTAACCCACAAGAAGGTGATGCGGTATTGATTGTAAAAAATATTACTTCAAAATCAGAAATCAATATTCCAAGAGGTGCACAACCTGTTTTTACGGAGGACGGGAATTATTTAATTGCAAAAATTAAACCCACATTCAATGAAACTAGGAAGGCGAAAATTGATAAAAAAAAGCCGGATGAAATGCCCAAAGATAGTTTGGTTATTTTGTCATTGGCCACAGGTAAAATAAATAAGATCCCAGCAGTAAAAAGTTTTCAAGTGCCTGAATTTGGTAATGGAATAATCGCTTATTTAAAGGATCCCAAAAGTGACTTTAATAAGGAAGGGGCGCCACTTTATTTTAGAGATTTGAATTCCGGTCAAGAAAGGGTTTTCAATAATATCTCTCAATATTTAATTCATCCGAAAGGAGAAGGGGTGATGATGTATCAAGTTAGAACCAAACTAAAGGAAGCAAAAATATTTTTGAGTTCGATTGCTGACACCAATACCATCACATTAAATAGCCATTTTTATACAGCAACCAATTTTACTTGGGATGAGCAAGGAAAGCAATTGGCTTATTTAGTTGAGCGAGATAGTACCGACAAAGCATTACAGAAAAACTACACACTTGCTTATTATAATCATGAATTGGATTCGGCACATTTTGTTATTAACCGAAACCATGATCAAATTCCGAAACAATACACAATAGGAGCAGATCGTAAAATCACATTTAGTAAATCTGGCGCGGTAATCTCCTTAGGTATTCAGCCCATACTTCCTGTTAAAGACACTTCATTACCTGAATTTGACCGCGTAAGTGTTGATATATGGCATTATGCAGATCCTACTTTACAAACAGTGCAATTAAAGAATTTAGATGCGACACTTAAAAGCACCGAAGCCCTTTTATATCGTCCTTCAGACAATGGGGTTACTTATCTTGGAAAAATTAAAGACCGAGATTTATTAAAAACAATGGAAGGAGATGGCCGCTATACTTATGCATTAATTGATTCTAATTATGCGATAGCGGCACAATGGCAAGGATTTTCACAAAGGGACATGTATGTCATAGATAATAATACCGGGAAAAATAAACTGATTCAAAAAAATGTTAAAGTAAGTCAGTTGTCACCTTCCTATGATGGCCAAAGTTTGGTTTATTATGTGGAGGATCAAAAAAAATATAAATCTTATAATGGGGCATCTGGTGTTATGAAAAACATTTTAACAGATATTCCGTCGGCATTATACGATGAGGAAAATGATGTACCTGATGATCCTAATGCGTATGGTATTGCAAAGTGGATGCAGGACAATAAACATTTTTTAGTGTACGATAGATATGATATTTGGCTAGGGGATGCGGAGGGTAAATCGTCTTCCGTAAAATTAACCAACGGCCGTCAAAATAAAATAAGTTATCGTTTTGTTGAAACAGACAATGATCGCCAGTTTTTAAATGGGGACGCAGTTATTTTATTGAAAACATTTAATGAGGTGGACAAATCAGAAGGCTTGGTTTCCTTGTCATTAGGCACTAGAAAGCTATTTACAATGAATCAATTACCAATGCATTTAACAACTATTGTTGCAGCAAAAAAGTCGAATGATTTATTGGTGATGCAAGAAGATGAAAAACAATCACCGAATTTGTATCATTATAGTTTTGACACCTTGAAGCAAAATCCGATAGCGCTTACGCAAATCAACCCACAACAAAGTAATTACAATTGGATGAGTTCGCAATTGGTTAAATGGAAAGCCTATACAGGCAAAACTGCAGAAGGTGTTTTGTATTTACCAGAAAATTTTGATGCAAAAAAGAAGTATCCAATGATTGTCTATTTTTATGAGCGTAACAATCAAACTTTACATAATTATTTACCACCAACACCAACAGGTTCTCGTTTAAATATTCCATTTTTTGCAAGTAGGGGGTATGTAATTTTTGTTCCAGACATTTGGTATACCAAAGGTTATCCTGGTCAAGGTGCTTATGATTATATATTAAGTGGCGCAAGAGCGATGGTGCAAAAAGGATTTGTGGATAGTACTAAAATTGGTTTGCAGGGACAAAGTTGGGGCGGCTATCAAATTGCCTATTTAATTACAAAGACGAACTTTTTTGCTGCTGCTTGGGCAGGTGCACCGGTGGTGAATATGACTAGCGCTTATGGTGGTATACGTTGGGGATCGGGTTTGAATAGGCAGTTCCAGTATGAAAAAACACAGAGTAGAATAGGGGCAAGTTTATGGGAGCGCCCTGATTTATATATTAAAAACTCTCCCTTATTTGAGTTGCCAAAAGTTACCACACCATTGGTGATTATGAGTAATGATGCAGATGATGCTGTGCCTTGGTATCAAGGAATTGAAATGTTTACTGCCATGCGGAGACTTGATAAAAAAGTATGGCTTTTAGTTTATAATAACGAAGCACATAATTTGGTTGAAAGGAAAAACAAGAAGGATATTCAAATTAGAGAGCAACAGTTTTTTGATTCCTTCTTGAAAGGAGCGCCGATGCCAACCTGGTTAAATTCAGGCGTACCTGCAATGATGAAAGGTCGAACACTGGGCCTGAATTAAAGTACGATTATAAATATTGAAACCATTGACGATTGGGATCCCAAGCTTCAAATGCTTTAGCTACGGCAGCTAAAAATTGTGAACCAATGGCACCATCAACGATGCGATGATCATAGCTCATGGATAAATACATCATGTGCCTTACTAAAATTGCGTCACCAGAAGGTGTTTCAATAACAACAGGACGCTTTTTAATTGCACCTAATGCAAGTATGGCTACTTGTGGTTGATTGATTATTGGGGTTCCCATGATGCTGCCAAAAGTACCCACATTGGTTACTGTGAAAGTACCGCCTTGCGTATCTGTAGGCTTTAATTGATTGAACCTTGCATTATTTGCTAAAGTATTTACGGCCTTACTCAATCCAACAATACTTAATTGATTGGCGCCTTTAATTACAGGCACAATTAAATTTCCATTGGAGAGGGCAGTGGCCATTCCAATATTAATATCTTTTTTATAAATAATATTATCCCCTTGTAAACTACTGTTGATGATGGGAAATTTTTCCATCACACTCGCAATACATTCTATGAACATGGGGGTGAAGGTTAATTTTACCCCCTCTCTCTTTTCAAATAATTTCTTTACTTTTTCTCTCCAAACCACCATATTCGTAACATCAGCTTCTACAAATGAAGTTACATGAGCGCTAGTTTGAACACTATCAATCATATGCTTTGCAATTACCTTGCGCATACGATCCATTTCGACAATTTCGGTATTCCCTGTTAATATTACATCCTCAGGTTGTGCAAGTTTACCTGTAACCGCTGTTGTATGAAATTGGTCATCCTGTAAGCTATTTTCATTATGACTGCTAGTGGCATTTGTGTTTCCGGAAACATTATTATTTGAAATAGTAAATGATTGGTTTTCAGTATTTCTATTATCGTTACCTGATGTTTTTTTATCAGCAATGTAATTTAAAATATCTTTTTTTGAAACACGGCCCTGATTGCCTGTTCCTTTAATTTGCTGCAATTCCTGCATGGGGATTCCCTCATTTTGTGCAATATTCATAACCAATGGGGAATAAAATTTCCCATCTGGGATACTTTGGGTATCTGTAGTTATTGGACTAGGCGCCGGTATAAATGGAACTTCAAGCGGTGAAACATCTGCGCTGGTAACTTTGTCATCCTGTGCTACTTTTTCAGCCGATGCTTTTTCAATAACCGGAGATGGTGCTGGAATCGCAACTTTAATATTTATATTTGATACATTTTTATCATCGCTTTCAATGCGGGCAATAACAGTTCCAATCGGAACGACTGAATTTGGCTCGAATAAAATTTCAACAAGTTTCCCTGCTACCGTTGAAGGTATTTCGCTATCTACTTTATCAGTAGCAATATCCAATAAAGTTTCGTCCAATAGGATGGTATCACCAACGCTTTTGTGCCATTTTAAAATGGTCGCTTCCATGATACTTTCACCCAGCTTAGGCAAAACCAAATCAACTATTGGCATAAGGGTAAATTTTAGTAAAAATAAGACTAAATTTTATTGATTATTAATAACCTAAGTAAATTTATAGCCTGGGTAGCTGTTATTTCAATATTCCGTTGCCTGTCAAATCTTAAGTAAAACACCTTTGAAAACACCCTTTCTTTATCTGCAACACCAATCCATACCATGCCCAGTGGTTTTTCGTCCGTTTTCCCTGTTGGCCCCATAATACCACTTACCGAAACTGCATAATCTGTATTCATCTTTTCTCGAACGGCTTTTGCCATTTGTTCAACTGCTTCCTTACTTACAGCACCTACGGTTTGTAATATGTGGGTAGGGACATCTAAAAATTCTGTTTTGATTCGGTTATCATAGCTAATGATTCCACCTGTATAAAACTGGGATGATCCTGCGTGCTTAGACAATAAATGACCAATAAATCCTCCGGTACAGCTTTCCGCCGTCGCCACAGTTTTGCCACTTGATTTTAGTAGTTTGCCAACCACCACTTCCATGGTTTCATCCATATCAGTTACCAAATATTCTGCTACGGCTTTTTTTAATAATTCAAATTGTTGCTCAAGTAATGTATTTAATTGATGGCTGTCATTGCCTTGCCCAGTTAATCTTAATCGGACCATACCATAATTGGGTAGGTAGGCTAATTTAAGTGCTGCTGGTAAATTATTTTCAAAATCCAAGATTATTTCAGCAAGGAAAGATTCTCCAATACCAGCAGTTAGTAAGGTTCTATGACCAACATGGCTGGATAGAATTTGCTTTTGTAAATAGGGGATTACTTTATTTTCAGTCAACCATTTCATTTCATGAGGCACGCCAGGAAGAGAAAAAATATACGCGCCGTTTTTTTTGAATAACATTCCAGGTGCAGTACCTGTTTCGTTAAATAGCACTTCGCAAGAATCAGGCACTTCGGCTTGTTTGCGATTGCGATCAATCATAGGTCGTTTATGGATCTGTTCAAATATATAAGTGATATGATCAAGTGTAGGTTGGTGCACCACCATTTTACCTCCAAAATATTCAGTCAAAAATGGCTTAGTAATGTCATCAGATGTAGGGCCTAGTCCTCCAGTGAGTATGATGATATTATTTTTCTCAATCGCATGATCCAAAGCATTTGATATGGCTAGTTTATCATCCCCAACAGCGTTTCTACTTGTTACAACAACGCCAATGGCATTTAAGGATTGCGCTATAAATGCACTATTAGTGTCAATGACTTGCCCAATTAAAAGCTCGTCTCCAATGGTGATAATAGTAGCTTTATTTTGATCCATGCGTCAGGGTTAAATTAGGTTGCAAAGTAAATCAAAAATAGGCGCTTTAACTAAAATAGGAACTTAGTTTTTCTGCCAAAATAGGGGGCATGGAAGCTCTATTTCCGAGGTTTTTATCCATAAAATAAAGTTTTACGGTTCCAATGGTAAGCAGTTTGCCTTCTTCGTTATGAATTTCTTGGTGAAAAGTGATTCGATGATCAACAGGTAATTCTCTTAATTGGGTGGTTATGGTCAATAAATCATCATATCTGGCAGGTCTCAAATATTTAACATTTAATTCAACCACAGGCAGCATAATCCCCAAATCTTCAAGTAACTTATAGCTAATGCCTAAAGCCCTTAAGCTTTCAACACGACCAACCTCAAAATATTGGGCATAATTGCCATAATATACCACATTCATGGGGTCTGCATCTGCATATCTTACCCTTACTTGATTTTTAAATTCGTACATATTTTTATAATTGTTGACAAATTTACGAATAGAATCTGTTTTTCCACAATAAGCGTATTTAACACATCGTTTTAATAGGGTAGCGTATTTTTACTACGATACTAATAAATCTAATTCATGGCGCCATTTTATCGATTTTTGTTGGTTGGTATTTTTTCAATAATGCTTCATTTATCTGGGGGAGCACAGTCAGCTTCCACCCAGGATAAATCCAATACGTATTTTAACAAAGGATTACAATCGCTTACCCTAGGGGATAGTTTAACTGCTTTTCAACAATTTGAGCAAGCGTATGCTTTTTCGATAAATAATGATCAAATTACTTACTACTATTTAATGTTGTCATTGCATCTGGAAAAGCCATTTTCGGAACAATTGGCAATAAATTGGATAAAGCAAACAAATAATGTTATCTATCAATCAAGGTTGCAATATTTTTTAGGGGAATATTATTATCAAACAAAAGAAGCAGAAAAGGCAATTAATGCCTATTTAAAAGTGCCCATTCCCGATTTGAATAATGATGAAATTGTAAAAATGAAATTTCATTTAGGCTATTTGTATTTTAAATTAGGTAATTGGGAAAAAGCAAGTAATTTATTAAATAGTTTACGGCAAATTAAAACAGGCATATATTACACGGATGCTAATTACTATGCAGGCTTTTTAGCTTTAAAAAACAAAGACTACAATTTGGCCTTGTCCTGTTTTGAAATAGCTGCTAATAATACTGACTATGCAAACGTAGTGCCTTTTTATATAGGGCAATTATACTATTTCATAGGAGATGTTAATAAGGCAATACAATATAGTACAGCTGCATTGCAATCGAAAGATCAGTTTTATGATGCGCAAATACGACAATTATTAGGTCATTTATGGTTTGATAAAAACGAATATGAAAAAGCATTACCTTATTTAGCCACGTTTGTTTCAAAACAAGAAAAAGTACAATCGCAGGATTTATATCAATTATCCTTTTGTTATTTTCAAACCAAACAATGGGATAAGGCGATTTCCGGCTTTAAGCAATTAAACAACGGAAGTGATTCTTTGGCTCAAAATAGTATGTATTTATTAGCTACGGCTTATCTTAAAATTGATGATAAGGTAGGTGCAAAAAATGCATTTTTATTTTGCGCTACCCAAAGTCAAAATTTACTTCAAAAGGAAATTTCCATGTTTAATTACGGGAAGTTATCTGTGGAATTAAAGGAGTATGCGCAAGCAGTAGTGACTTTAGATCAATTTATGGACACCTATCCGAATTCAAGCTATTTAATAGAATCCAAACAGCTATGGGTTAAAGCGTTGGCTTTGAATAATAATTATGTGCAGGCATTAGAAGCATATGAATCCATCGAAACACCCAATGAAGAACTTTTAAAAATTTATCCGTCCATTTTATTTGGTCGAAGTGTTATATACATTAATGATGGTCAAATTGACAAGGCATATGATTTATTGAACAAGATAACAACCATCGCTAACAATCAAAATGTAATTAGTCAAACTAATTTTTGGTTGGGAGAATTAGGGTATAAGCTGGGGCACATTGACGAAGCCATTGTTGCATTAGCGCAATATTTAAATGCACCAATTAATGAAGGGGAAATTACGATACAACATGCCAAATATACTTTAGGATTTGCCAATTTAAAAAAAGGTTCATACCAGGAGGCATTAAATAATTTTAATGCAGTGAGTAGTGTGAATCCAGCTAATGCGAAACAAAATTATCAACAGGATGCATATGTTAGATCAGCTGATTGTTTAATGATGTTAAAGCAGTTCAAACAAGCAACGCAAACATATCAAAATGTGATTGATTTACATTGGGCCATGGAAGATTATGCTACTTTGCAAAAATCAATAATCCTAGGCGGATTGGGAAAAACAAATGAAAAGATTAGTATTTTGGAACAATTCGATAATCAGTATGCGAATTCAAGTTATTTGAATGATGCTCGAATGGAATTGGCGGAAACATATATTTTTAAAGAAGATTTTAAATTAGCCATTGCGCCTCTAAGTGCTGTTATTATTGATAAAAAAGCAGCTTCTTTTTATCCAGTTGCATTATATAAGTTAGGGGTTACTTATTTTAATATGAATAAGAATGAGCCCGCGTTACAAAATTTTCAAACTTTAATTCAAACCTATCCCAACGCTGTTGAAACTGAAAATGCATTAGAGTTTGTAAGAAATATTTTTATCGAAGACCAAAAGCCTGAATTATATGTATCATTTATGAATGATAATGGCCACCCATTAGCAATCAGTGAGCAGGATTCACTTACCTATCGTTCTGCCATGTTGCGCTACGATGAAAAGAATTATACGGATGCAAAGGCGGGATTAATTAAATATTTATCATTATTTCCCAATGGAAAGTATCAAATAGAATCTAACTATTTGGTGGGAGAAATGAACTATGCGAGTCAAATTTTCGATTCGGCTGCTTATTATTTTTCAAAAGTAGCGGATCAGTCACCCAATCGTTATGCCGAACGCGCAAACTTACTAGCTGCCAGATTGAATTATTTCAATTTTAAAAACTATGTATTGGCAGAAAAGTATTATTTGAATTTAAAAGAATTTGCAGTTCAAAAGGAGAATGTATTGGAAGCATTGCGCGGTGTATTAAGGTGTCAGTTTAAAAACAGCAAATGGTTGGAAGCTGCGCCTATTGCAAAGCAAATTATTGATGAAAAGACATTTGCATCGGATGATATATTAATGGCGAATATGGTATTGTATCATGAGCAGTTATTGAAAAATGATACAGTAGGGGCAATCACCGTATTAAGTAAGATCATTTTAAATAATTCCTCCATTTATACTGCAGAAGCACACTATGAGCTAGCGCATTTGCAATTTCTACAAAAAAATTATGCAGTGGCTGAAAAAACGGCTTTTGATGTAACAAAAAAACAAGCTTCACATGAATTTTGGGTAACCAGTGCCTATATCTTATTAGGGGATATATACGCTGCGCAAAAGGATTGGTTTAATGCATTGGCAACTTACAAAAGTGTTGCTGATAATGCAAGTATTACTTCATTGAAGGAGGAGGCAAGTCAGAAGTATAATTTAGCACAATCGGCTGAAAAAATTTCAAACAAAGTTGAAAATCAATAAAAAACATGTCCCAATTATTTAAATATATTTTTATTACATTTTTTCTTGTGATTTCATCGCACCAGGTATCTGCATGGCAAAAAAAGAAATCAAACACAAAGGCTAAAATTACTAATGTAGCTAAAAAGAAAAAATTAGCGAGTGCCAAAAATAAAAAAGCTTCAAAAAAGAAAGGAACAAAAAAAAGAACCTCAAAAAAATCAAATTTATCAGTTTCGGATAAGCCAGTTAAAATAGAAGATATTGTAAAACAAGTGCCATTGGAAGTTCCTGTGATGAGAGATACCGCTCCAACAAAGGTGATAAGTATCTTATCAGCGTTTAAGCCGCAATTAAAAAGCGTGGTTAAAATTAATTTTACCAATGCGGCTCCTATTATTGATACGCAATCAGTACAATATTCCTATCAAGTACCTAGTCAAAATTTATCTTTCTCCTATAGACCTATTGCATTAAATCCATTGGCCATTGTATTAGCAAGCCCAGCTAAGTTGGTAGGGAACACCAATGTTAAGGTGGGATTTGGTAATTATTTATACCAATACTTGAATCTTAATTATATCAATTATGGACCTAAAACAATCAATAATTTAGGTATTTCAACTGAATCGTCAGAAGGGATGCATCATTTGCAAAAGTATAGATTAAGCAAATTTGATTACCAAGGCAATTTGATGCTTAATGACTCCAATTCTTTATTAACCCATGTATTTGCCAATCAAAACCAATATTACAGATATGGATTAGTGCCTGACACCTTAAGTTTACCTACTTCCAATTATTTACAGAAGCTGACTAATATAGGTGTAAGTATGGCATTTTTAAATAAATACAAACCTGGTTCTTCATTTACCTATCGGCCAAAATTTGAATTCTCCCATTTATCCGATGTGCAGAATAAATCAAATACACATATCGCTATAACTAGTCCGATGTCCTATCAAATGAATAAGGACATGTTATTCAATTTTGATTTAAGTTTTAGTTATAATCATTTTAATAGTTATGCGTCAGGTTCAAATACTTTGTTACGCTTTGATCCTTCTTTGAATTTAAATAAATGGAAGTTAAAGATTTTGGTGGGTGTTTCGCCTGTATATAAATCAGATGGCTTTAAATTATTTCCAAACATTCAATTACAACATAATTTAAAAGATACCACTTGGGTGATTAAAGCAGGTTGGATAAATAATACCACCAACACCCAATATGGCGATTTGTTGAATGAAAATCCTTGGATTACTGCCCCCGTTAATTTAAAAATCAGTTCACAAGACAAACAATTTTTAAAATTTGAAGTAAATGCATCCAAGCATTTGCAATATGGATTTGGTATTTCATTAAACAGGTATGTTAATTTACCCTTATTCAATAAAGAGCCTTTAGCGATTTCAGACTATTTACCTGGGTCGGCTGCTTCGGGGTTAACTTATACCAACCGAGTTGCCGCTGGACTAAAATATTATACTTTGTTTGAATCAAAAGCAAATACGATTGATTTAACCGCGCATCTGCGCTATCAATTTAGCGATCAATTTTCTGTCGATAATCAATTTAATTATACGCAATTCAACTACATCAAAGACAATGAAAAACCATGGGGCTTTGTACCAGTTAAGTTTAATTCCACATTTTACTGGCTAGCGAATAAAAAATTACTATTTGACGGATCCTTAAATTTTATGTCAGGTATAGAATCAATTACTGAGGGGTCAAGCTATGTAGCAAAAACTTTAAATCCAATCACCTTATTGAATGCTGGATTATCTTACAAATTGTCTGTTCCTTGGAAAGTTTGGGTTAAATCGTCTAATCTTTTAAATAGTCAATATCAAAGATGGGGGGATTATCCTGCCTTAGGCGTTCAAATTAATGCAGGTGTTGTATATTCGTTCTATAAATAAGTATGATTCATTTAGCTATTAAATATTTTATTCGTTTTGGTCAATTAGATATTCCATCAGTTGGGCAGTTAAAATTGCTAAAAAAGGAAGCTGAATTGATAGATGGTGTATTAAAGGCGCCATCAGAATTTATTGAATTTGAGTTAAATACAGGGGTGGCTTCAAAACAATTTTACCAATATTTAGGAAATGCGTTAGATATTTCCGCCGATCAGGCAGCTATCCAATATGAACAAAGCTGGGAAAGCAAATTTGAAAATGATCACAAGGTAATGATTGGTAATTTAGGCGTTATTTCCAAAACCGAGGGAACCTATACTTGGGAATCACATTTTAATACAAGTCAGTTTTATAAAGATATTGAAGTTGGAAATTTACCCAATTCTGAAACATTTGAAACTGAATTAACTGCACAAAAAAATGACAAATGGGCAATTTGGGCAATTGCTTTAGCAGTGATTGCTTTATTGGCAATTTTATTAAAACAATAATTTATGGATTTGGCAAATCAGCATAATATTCTTTGTCCAGTTTGTGATGCTATTAATGTTACTTTATTAATGCCGGTTACTGATTTATCTTTGACTGGTGATTTATTTGAAATAGTTCAATGTGAAAATTGCAGTTTAAATTTCACATATCCAATTCCTGACAAGGAGGCTATAGCACCTTATTATAATTTCCCTGAATACATTTCACATACAGATATCAAAAAAGGTTGGATGAACGCCTTATACCATAAAGTGCGTCAACGTACTTTAAAACAAAAAACGGACTGGGTGCAATCCTTATTTACGGGTTATAAAGGCGCTTTATTAGAAGTAGGAGCGGGTACTGGTGCTTTTGCTGATGCCATGGCTAAAAGAGGCTGGAAAGTTACAGCGCTTGAACCTGATGCGTCTAGTCGGGCAATCGCATTTAAAAATTATGGTATTAATTTACTTCCTAGTTCGGAACTGGAAAATTTGCCAGCCAATAGTTTTGATGTTATTACTTTATGGCATGTACTTGAACATGTCCACGATTTAAAAATTTATATACAAACATTTAAGAAATTATTAAAACACAATGGGCGTTTAATCATTGCTGTTCCCAATCACACAAGTTATGATGCGAAATTTTATAAAAATTATTGGGCTGCTTATGATGTGCCTCGACATTTATATCATTTTTCGCCATCGTCCATGAAATTTTTGATGAAATCAAATGGGTTTGTTTTGGCAAATGTAAAGCCAATGTGGTTTGATAGTTTTTATGTAAGCCTACTGAGTGAAAAATATAAAAAAACGGGCTTATTGGGTATTGCAAGGGCCTTTTTGATAGGGTGTATATCAAACTTACAAGCTTTAAATTCAAATGCAAAAGCGAGTTCGATCATTTACGAGATAAAAAAAATAAAAGAAGATTAGCGCTGGGGTTTATTTTAGTTTTATTTCAACCAATACTGGCCAACATTTCCCCCCTACAAAAAATGTTTTTGATTTTGGTTGGTAAGCAATGCCATTTAAAACATATCCAACATCAATGGTAGTTGGGTCATATTTTACGCCTGCTTGTGCTAATAAATTACTAAAATTTATATTGTTTATAATTTGTCCTGTCGCAGGATCAATCACTATAACTTCATTTTGCCCATAAATGTTTGCAAATATTTTACCATCTACATATTCTAATTCATTAATGTCACTTACATATCCATAGTTATTATATACCCCAATTGTTTTTTTTATGGCAAAAGTATTTGGGTCAACAATATAAATATCACTACCACCTGTTGAAACAATTAATGCAGTATCGTTATGGGTAATTCCCCAGCCTTCATATTGCCAATATAATTCTTTTTCTTTTTGTAATGTATTCGCATTGTATACAAATACTTTATGCTCCTTCCAGGTTAATTGATAAATTTTATCATTGAATATGGTAATTCCTTCGCCAAATAACTCCTTGGATAAATTTACTTTTTTGCCAATGGTTTGCATATTAGCATCCATTTTATGTAATATGCTTTTGCCATAATTGCCGGTGCCTTCAAACAATAGCTCTCCATGCCATTCCAAACCTTGGGTATAGGAAGTTGTATCATGGTTGTATACTTTTACAACCTCATATTGCAATTGGGTAGGGGCTTTGATTACATTTTCATTCACTTCATTATTTTCTGTCGTAGTAATATTATTACCACAAGAAGTCAATATAAAAATGATTGTAAATAATAGAATATGTTTTATTAATCGAAGCATGAAAAGTTATTTCAAATTTTATACATTAAATCTAAAATGCATTACATCACCATCTTTTACTAAATATTCCTTCCCTTCAATTCTTAATTTTCCATTGTCTCTACAAGCTGCTTCACTCTTATATTTAATAAAGTCCTCAAATGCAATTACTTCCGCCTTGATAAATCCTTTTTCAAAATCGGTATGAATGACACTAGCTGCCTGTGGCGCTTTCCAGCCTTTTTCTATTGTCCAGGCTCTTACTTCCTGCACACCCGCTGTAAAATAGGTTTCTAAGTTTAATAATTTATATGCTGATTGAATTAATCTATTCAATGCAGGCTCCTTCATTTGATATTCTTCCATAAATACCGCCTTATCCGCCGGATCCTCTAATTCAGCAATTTGTGCTTCAATATTATTACACATTACAATAACCTCGGCACCTTCATTTTTTGCCATTTCAACCAACATAGCTGAAAATTTATTTCCAGTATGCATGGAGGCTTCATCCACATTTGCAACATACATGACTGGCTTCTCGGTTAATAAGAAACTATCAGCAATGGCTGTTCGGTCTTCTTTTGATAAATCTAAAGATCGGATACTCTTGCCTTGTTCTAAATGTGTTTTACACTTTTGCAATACATCTAATTCGACTTTGGCTTTCGGATCCGTCTTAGCCATTTTTTCACAACGTTGAATTTTTTTATCAACGCTGTCTAAATCCTTTAATTGTAATTCAGTTTCAATAATCTCTTTATCACCAATTGGGTTAATGACCCCTTCCTCACGTAATACGTTCTCATCTTCAAAACAACGAATCACATGTATCACTGCACTTACTTCACGGATATTCGCTAAAAACTTATTTCCCAAACCTTCGCCTTTGCTTGCTCCTTTTACCAAACCAGCAATATCTACTATTTCTAATTGGGTAGGTACAATACGATTGGGAATAATTAAATCGGCCAATTGTTGCATTCTATTATCAGGTACATCCACTAATCCTACATTCGGTTCAATGGTGCAAAATCTGTAATTACTTGCCTGTGCTTTTGCACTATTACTTACTGCGTTAAATAAGGTTGATTTTCCTACATTAGGTAATCCCACAATTCCTGCCTGTAATGCCATAATCTATCATGTTTTAAGAGCGCAAAAATACAATTCTAATCCCAAAATTGACTATATTAGAACCACAAACAATTGATTTATGGCTTTGAACATTATTTGGATGGCATTTTTTGTGATTGCATTTGTAATTGCCTTGTTTAAACTGGTATTTTTAGGGGACACGGAGATTTTTAAATTACTAGCGGATGGTATTTTTGATTCCGCCAAGTCATCAGTCATGGATGTTGCCTTGCCCTTGGCCGGTACAATGGTATTTTTCCTTGGCTTGATGAATATTGCCGAGAAAGCGGGAGCTATTCAAAAATTGGCCAAATGGATGAATCCATTTTTAAGTCGTTTATTTCCAGAAGTGCCAGCAAATCATCCTGCCATGGGTCAAATGGTGATGAATTTTAGTGCTAATATGTTGGGTTTAGATAATGCGGCAACGCCATTTGGTTTAAAAGCCATGGAAAGTTTACAGAGTTTGAATCCTGAAAAGGAAAAAGCGACCAATGCACAAATTATGTTCTTAGTTTTACATACCAGTGGACTTACCATTATCCCTTTAACCATTATTTCCTATCGATTAGCGGCTGGTTCACAGGACGCAGCCAGTATATTTATTCCTTGTGTACTTGCCACCATTGGGACTACTTTGGCTTCTATCATTATGGTTGGATTATATCAAAAATTAAAATGGGATAAGGTATTAATAGGTTGGATACTCGGCTTAATCCTTTTAATGGTAGGTGTTATATTTAGTGTGAATGCATTAACCTCCATTCAAAAAGAATTATTTTCAAAAACAGTTGGGAATGGATTATTGTTGCTAATTATAGTTGGCATTATTTTAGGCGGAGCCTATAAAAAAATATCCGTTTTTGATGCATTCATTGATGGGGCAAAAAACGGGTTTGAGGTTATCGTAAAAATCATTCCATATTTAGTCGCCATGTTGGTGGCAATTCGTGTTTTCAGAGATAGTGGCGCAATGGTATATATTTTAAATGGTCTTACTTATTTAATCCAATTAACGGGCATAAATACGGAATTTATTGGGGCACTTCCAGTTGCAATCATGAAACCTTTGAGTGGGAGTGGTGCTAGAGGGATGATGTTAGATATATTTCAAACACAAGGGCCGGATTCATTCGTTGGTAAATTGGCTTCCATATTTCAGGGCTCAGCAGATACTACCTTTTATATTATTGCTTTGTATTTTGGAAGTGTGGGCATCAAAAAAATTCGCTATGCTTTGTGGGCAGGTATTTTTGCTGACTTGATAGGGGTGGTGATTGCAATTTTAATTGGGTACACTTTTTTTAAATAGGAATTATAAGCCTTGGCTCATTTTTAAAACTTCTTCCCATTCCATTTCGGTTACGGGTTGTACCGATAAACGACCCATTTTAACCAATGCCATATTCGCTAGGTTGGTATTGGCTTTCACATCCGCTAATTTTACGGTATGCTTTAATTTTTTATGTGGGGCAAAATCAACAGCTAGCCATGCGGTTTCAGTAGTGGTAGGATCCTGATAGGATTCTTTCACCACTTTTGCAATACCCACTATTTCCATACCCTCATTACTATGATACCAAAAAGCAAGATCACCTTTTTTCATCGCACGTAAATTATTTCGAGCTTGATAGTTTCGAACACCATCCCAAAATGTTTTCTTATCCTTGTTGAATTGATCCCAAGAATATTTAAAGGGTTCTGATTTAATTAACCAATATGCCATAATAAAGTAAGTGAAAATTTGAATTAATAACCGCTTGCTAATACTTCGGACAAGTGCAATACTTTTATATTTTGTCCATTGTGTTTCATTCTGCCATCAATATGCATTAAACAACTCATGTCAGTACTTATTATATAAGGGGCTGCTGTTTTAATTGCGTTATCAATTTTTTGATCAGCCATGGAAACACTTATGGTATCAAATTTTACAGCAAAACTACCACCAAATCCACAGCATACATCAGTCTCTTGCATTTCTACTAATTCCAAACCTTTCACTGCTGCTAATAATTGTCTGGGTTCGTCTTTAATGTGACATTCTCTTAATCCAGCACAACTATCATGATAAGTTGCTTTGCCTTCAAATGAAGCACCTAAGTCAGTAATATTTAACACCTTCACTAAAAATTCAGACAATTCGTAAATACGATTGGCTACTTTTTTAGCTGGACTTTGAAATGCATTGTTTTCAAATAACTTTCCATAATTATTTCTTACAAAACCAGCACAACTTGCACTTGGGCTAACTATGTAATCAGCGCCTTCAAAATCCTGTACAAATTTGGTACAAACATCCTTCGCTTCCCCCCAAAATCCTGCATTAAAGGCTGGTTGGCCACAACAGGTTTGTTGTGTATTGTATTTTACGGTACATCCAGCTTTTTCAAGCACTTTGATGGTGTCAAATGCAACTTGCGGATATAATTGATCAATAAAGCAGGGAACAAATAATTGAACTGTCATACCCAAAAATACGAATTGTCACTAAATAAAATACACAAAAAAAGCATTCTCTACAAATTGTGGAGAATGCTTTAAAATAGGTTAATTAGTAGTGCTTATTAAGGCTGTACCTTCAATTTGTTGATATACTTATCTGCCATCAATCCCTTTTCTGATTTTGGATATTTGGTTTTAATCTCTTTCAATATTTCTACTGCATTATCTGCTTTTCCATTTAATTCCAATAGGGAAGCAGCACGGTATAAATATTCTGAACTAATCGCCTCGTCTTCTGGGAAATGACCGCCTGCTTTTTTGTAATAATTTAAAGCTTCGTCTGTATTTTTTAATTCACTATAGGCATCTCCAATAGTACCATAAGCGATTGCTTGCACTTGTTTTGCTGAAGTAGAAAAGTCCTTCAAGTATTCAATGGACTTATTAAAGTCATTGATACGGAAGTAACTAATACCTGCATAATATTTTGCAAGGTTAGCAGCTTTTGTACCACCAAATTCTTTAATGATATATAAAACGCCTTTGTTTTGACCATCTCCATTTAATACTAGATTAGAAGAATCCATTGCAAAATATTTTTCTGCAGTGAACATCGCGTCAGCCGCTTTTTCTTCTCTTGGTTTTTGATACAATTCAGTGTATCCAAAAAATGCAACTAAAGCAATAGCAATTGCAGTAACTGTATATGTTAATGCCTTTTTATTTTTACTTACGAAATCTAAAAATGGGTGATTCTCTTTTTGTAACTCGCTCATATTATTATTTTATAATTTTTCTACTATATTAGTCAACAATGAATGGGTAATTTTGATCTATGTAAACATCTTTGTATACTTCACTATCATCTGGCCAAGGACTTTCTTCTGCAAACTTAACGGAAGCATCCACAATTAAAGTTATTTTATCATCAATTGCTTTTAAATCAGCTTCGGTTGCAAAATTATTATCCAAAATTGTTTTAGTTACTTTGGTAATTGGATCTTGGTTTTTGTATTCTTCCACTTCATCCTTAGTTCTGTATTTTTGAGGATCAGATACCGAATGTCCTTTGTAACGATAGGTTTTCATTTCCAACAAAGTAGGACCTTCTCCTAAACGCGCTCTATTTACCGCTCTAGCAACACCTTCATGAACGGCTTCTGCAGTCATGCCATCAATTTTATCAGCTGGCATTTCGTAAGCATCCGCCAATTTGTATATATCAATTACATTACTTGTTCTTTCGATTGAAGTTCCCATGGCGTAATTATTGTTTTCACAAATAAATACAACAGGCAATTTCCAAAGCATGGCTAAATTAAATACCTCATGCAACATCCCTTGTCTTGCAGCACCGTCTCCAAAAAAGCACAAAACAACATTTTTTGAACCTCTGTATTGTTCCGCAAAAGCCAATCCAGCACCAGTTCCTATTTGAGCGCCTACAATACCATGTCCTCCAAAAAAGTAATGTTCCTTGCTGAAAAAGTGCATACTGCCACCTTTTCCTTTGGAGCAGCCAGTTGCTTTGCCATATAACTCAGCCATAGCAGAATTTGGACTCATTCCTTTGGCCAAGGCCAAACCATGATCACGGTATGCGGTAATAAAGGGATCTTCTTGATTTGTAGCAGTCATACAACCTGCTGCAATGGCTTCCTGGCCATTGTAAACATGGAAAAATCCCCTGATTTTTCCCGCCATTTTATACATTTCCTCTGATTTGGATTCAAATTGACGAATTAGTTGCATCAATTCATACCAGTACAGGTAGGTTTCTTTAGAAAATTTTTGGGCCACAGTCCTTTTATTTTGAGGGGCAAATATACAGTTTTCTGAATTAAAACAGCTTAAATCCAGTAGCTTATGCCTCGTTTAAAAATGGGTATTTATAGTCGGTTGGTGGGTTAAAGGTCTCTTTAATGGTTCTAGCGCTTAACCATCTGTATAAATTCAACATACTGCCCGCTTTATCATTGGTTCCAGAAGCCCTAGCACCCCCAAACGGTTGTTGTCCAACCACAGCTCCAGTGGGTTTGTCATTGATATAAAAGTTACCTGCTGCGTGACGTAATTTATCAGTAGCCAAATTAATAGAAGCCCTGTCTTGAGAGATAATAGCACCAGTTAAAGCATACTTGGAAGTTTTGTCGAGCAAATCCAATGTTTTTTCAAATTGATTTGTTGGGTAAACATAAATAGTCAATACTGGACCAAATATTTCTTCACACATGGTCAAATATTTTGGGTCGGTGGTTTCAATTACAGTAGGTTCAACGAAATAACCATTTTTCTTACTAAAGTTACCACCCACTAAAATTTTTGCATTCTTATCTTTCTTTGCCTTGTTAATATACTTCGCAATATTGTCAAAAGATTTTTCATCAATCACTGCGTTTACAAAATTTGAAAAATCTTCCACCGAACCCATCTTCATAGATTGCACTGCTTTCACCAATTTTGCTTTTACAGCAGGTGCAATATTTTTTGGTAAATAGGCACGAGAAGCAGCAGAACATTTTTGTCCTTGGTATTCAAATGAACCTCTTGCAAGTGCGGTAACAACAGTATCTACATCGGCAGTAGGATGCACCATTACAAAATCCTTGCCGCCTGTTTCACCTACAATTCTAGGATAAGTTTTATAGGTAGATATGTTTTCACCAATTTGTTTCCACATATAATTAAATACACCTGTTGATCCAGTGAAATGGACACCTGCAAAATCAGGATGGGAGAAACAAGTGGCGCCAATGGTTGGCCCATCTACATATACTAAATTTATAACGCCATCAGGTAAACCAGCTTCTTTTAAAATACGCATAAATAATTGCGCAGAATATACTTGCGTGTTGGCTGCTTTCCAAACAACCACATTACCACACATGGCTGCTGAAGCAGGAAGGTTTCCACCAATGGCAGTAAAATTAAAAGGTGTAATTGCTAAAACAAATCCTTCCAATCCACGCCATTCCATTCTGTTGTGCATGCCTGGCGATGAAACTGGTTGTTGCTTATATATTGTACTTAAAAAATGAACATTGAATCTTAAAAAGTCAATTAATTCACATGCGGCATCGATCTCGGCTTGATAAGCATTTTTACTTTGACCAAGCATAGTAGCAGCATTCATTTCAAAGCGATATTTGGTCGCTAATAAATCCGCAGCTTTTAAAAATATATGTGCACGCGATTCCCAAGACATATCTGCCCATGACTTACGCACTTTTAATGCACTTGTAATGGCTTGATCCACATGCTTTTTTGTACCCATGTGAAAGTGACCAAGTGTATGTTTAATTTCGTGTGGCGGATGAATTGCGATTTTATTTCCAGTACGAACCGCTTTCCCATTAATATACATGGGAATATCCATTGTTTTACTTTTCAAACTTGCGAGGGCCTTTTTTAATGCTAACTTTTCAGGTGTTCCTGGTGCATAAGATAAAACGGGCTCATTGGCCGGTGTTGGATAATCAAAATAACCTATTTGCATATGGGATAATTTATAGCACAAAAATAAGCATTAAATGAATATGTTAAGGAAGATCGGCATTTTACTTAAACTTGCTTTACTTTTACATATAAATAAGCAACCTATGCAGTTTGTTTTAGTCGATATTGCAGATAGAGAAAAATTTTATCCTTTTAGTTTAACGCAATCGGTTGCACAATTCAGAATTGGGATTTATTCATTTCAAGAAAGATGGGAGCATTTGCTTAACAATGAAACAGCCATCTATACCGTCCCATACTTGCAAAAATTATATCATAATAGTGATTTTTTACAAAATAAGGAGGCAGCTATTTTTATTAATGTGACTTGTATTCCAACCACTGATTTAGTGGAAGCGATTTTAAATTTAAAAATTGGAGAAAAAATAATAAGTAAGTCGGGTAAATGGATGGCTACTTATACCGAAGAACGATCTTTTGAAAAAATATTATTAGCCAATTACGCCCCAATAACTTTTGAACAAGGGGATTTTGTGCAAGATGCAATTGGCATGTTGCAATTACATACAAAGTTTATTGAGAATGATTTTGCTTGGGTTAAGAAGCATGTAACGGGTATTAAAATTGATGCAAGCAATAAAGTGATTCAGCCCGAAAATATTTTTATTGAAAAAGGCGCCGAAGTGCATTGTGCTATTTTAAATGCAAGTACTGGCCCTATTTATATTGGTAAAAATGCCATGATCATGGAAGGCACTGCCATTCGTGGACCCTTTGTTTTAGGGGAAAAGGGGGTAGTTAAAATGAACACGAGTATTTATGGTGCAACGACCATCGGACCTTATTGCTTGGCTGGTGGAGAAATTAAAAATTCTGTTTTGATGGGCTTTTCAAATAAAGGTCACGAAGGATATTTGGGAGATAGTATCATTGGTCAATGGTGCAATTTAGGAGCTGGCACTTGTAATAGTAATATTAAAAACACAGCAGGACCCATACAAATGTGGAATGAGGCCAAACAAATTTGGGAAATAGTGGGTCAAAAAATGGGTATGCTCGTTGGTGATTATAGTCGTTTTGCTATTCAGTCAAGTATAAATACAGGCAGTTATATTGGCGTGAGTGCGAACATATTTGGGAATGGTTTATTGCCTAAATTTATTCCAAATTTCACTTGGGGAGTTGTTCCAGGATATCAAATTGACAAAGCCATTGAAGACATTGGTAATTGGAAACAATTAAAAGGTTTTGAAATGTCAGCGGATGAGAAGCAAGTGCTTCAAAATTTATTTAAAAAAGCTTCTTAATCCTTTATATTTATTCATTTTACAGTTTTTCCATAGCTTGTATAAACTGATAAATTGACCCCAAATCATCTATTTTTTAACTACCTTTGCATCGCTAATTTTAGTGATTAAATAGTTTATCGAACATGAGAAAACAAATAGCTGCGGCCAATTGGAAAATGAATTTAAATAAGCAAGAAGCCCAAGACTTGCTGAAAAATATTTTAGATAAGCTACCTAAATTAGCTGATAATCAACAGGTTGTATTTTCAGTTCCGGCAATATATATATCAAATACGGTGCAACAAATTCAAGGAATATCCAATGTTTTTGTAGCTGCACAAAATTGCCACCAAAACACCAATGGGGCATTCACTGGTGAAATATCGGCACCTATGTATTCATCGGTTGGGGTAAATCATATTGTAATTGGACATTCTGAAAGACGTGAATACTTCGCTGAATCAGATGCCTTATTAGCTGAAAAAGTAAATGCAGTATTGGCCAATAATAGCACACCCATTTTTTGTTGCGGTGAACCTTTAGCTATCAGAGAAGCTGGGACACAAAATGCTTTTGTGGAAACCCAATTAATTAATTCCTTATTTCATTTATCCCCGGAGCAACTTTTAAAAGTGGTCATTGCCTATGAACCCATTTGGGCAATTGGCACTGGTAAAACAGCATCCAGTGCACAAGCGCAGGAGATACATGCTTTTATTAGATCGGTATTAGCCACTAAATATGGTGCGGATGTTGCGAATCAAATTTCAATTTTATATGGTGGAAGTGTAAAAGCAGCTAATGCTGTTGAATTATTTTCACAACCAGATGTAGACGGTGGTTTGGTAGGTGGTGCATCTTTAATTGCTACCGAATTCACTGCAATCATAAACGCACTTCAATAGATTTTAAAGCCTATTTTCACTTACATGAAGAACATAAGAAACTTTTGTATTATCGCTCACATTGACCATGGTAAAAGTACCTTGGCGGATCGTTTGTTAGAACATACCAAAACCATTACCGAAAGAGAAATGATGAATCAGGTTTTGGATGATATGGATTTAGAGCGTGAAAAAGGAATCACTATTAAAAGTCACGCGATTCAAATTAATTATATTCATAAAGGCGTTACCTATACCTACAATTTAATTGATACACCGGGTCACGTGGATTTTAGTTATGAAGTAAGTAGGGCATTAGCGGCTTGTGAAGGTGCGTTGTTATTAGTGGATGCATCACAAGGAATACAAGCGCAAACCATTAGTAACTTATACTTGGCGTTGGATAATAATTTGGAGATTATTCCTGTCATCAATAAAATTGACATGGATGGGGCCAAAATTCCTGAAGTGACTGATCAGATTATTGAATTAATAGGTTGTAAGCAGGAAGATATTTTATTGGCCAGTGGTCGTTCAGGTATTGGTATTGAAGAAATTTTACAAGCTATTTGTGAGCGTATTCCTGCACCCAAAGGTGATACAGAAGCGCCATTGCAAGCACTTATTTTTGATAGTGTTTTTAATAGCTTCAGAGGTATTATTGTTTACTATCGTATTATGAATGGGGTGTTAAAGAAAAATGATAAAATTCGTTTTGTTGCATCAGGTAGAGATTACAATGCGGACGAAGTGGGTGTATTAAAATTGGCGATGACCCCAAAAGCAGAAGTGCGTGCGGGAGATGTAGGTTATATTATTACAGGAATTAAAGTGGCTAAGGAAGTAAAAGTGGGAGATACCATTACACTTGCAAATAATCCTGGACCCATGATCAATGGTTTTGAAGAAGTGAAACCGATGGTTTTTGCTGGTATTTATCCTGTGAATACAGATGAATTTGAGGAACTCAGAGATTGTATGGAAAAATTACAATTGAACGATGCTTCTTTAACTTTTGAATTAGAAACTTCGCAAGCATTGGGCTTTGGTTTTAGATGTGGATTTTTAGGCTTGCTTCACATGGAGATTATTCAAGAGCGATTGGAACGTGAGTTTAATCAAACGGTTATTACAACGGTACCCAACGTAAGTTTTATTGCATTTACGACAAGAGGTGAAAAAATTATCGTAAATAATCCTTCCGAGATGCCTGATCCTGTAAAAATTGAACATATTGAAGAGCCTTACATTCGTGCACAGATTATTACGTCTCCTGATTACATTGGAAATATCATAACGCTTTGTTTGAGTAAGCGTGGAATTTTAATGAATCAAAGTTATTTAACACCAACCAGGGTGGAATTGATTTTTGAAATGCCAATGACTGAAATTGTATTTGATTTTTATGATAAATTAAAAAGTCAAACAAGAGGATACGCCTCCTTTGATTATTCTCAAATTGGTTTCAGAGATGCAGATATTGTAAAGATGGATATTTTATTAAATGCGGAGAAGGTAGATGCTTTAAGTGCATTAATACATAGAGGGAAAGCTTCTGATTTTGGACGCAGACTTTGTGAGAAGTTAAAAGAATTATTGACGAAGCAACAATTCCAAATTGCCATTCAAGCAGCCATTGGCGCTAAAGTAGTTGCTCGTGAAAATATTAGTGCCATGCGTAAGGATGTTACTGCCAAATGTTATGGAGGTGATATCAGTCGTAAACGTAAGTTATTAGAAAAGCAAAAAGAAGGTAAAAAGAGAATGCGTCAAATAGGTAATGTAGAAATTCCACAGGAAGCATTTTTAGCGGTACTTAAATTGGATTAATTATTACTGATACCAATAATATTTAAAGTCTGCATTTATGTGGACTTTTTTTTATTTCTTTTTGTAGGAATTATCTTCTTTGATAGATAGTTCCCATTTGTTATTTATCCAAGCAAGGTATTTAAAGTTACCAGAGGGCACTAATGTTTCCTGGTTCTTTAAATCATTTTCGGTGCTGGCTAATTCAGAAAGGATTATTCTGTTTTGTAATTTTTCGTATTTTATAATCGCATTACTGCCTTTTTTAAAGCTATATACAAAACGATCAACAGTTCCTATTGGGTAGGTAGGGTCAGGGGTGAATTTGAAAAAATCACCCCCTAAAATGGGCTCCTCGTTTTCAAAACGAAGTACTTCAATTATTTTTTTAGATACACTGGTATTATTTTCATCAAACCCTAATAAGGTATAAATAGTTTTGCCATTGTATTCCATAGGGATAATATCATAGTAAATCGCACCAATCCATTTTTTTCGATCATACACACCCAATGTGATATTTTGAATAAAATCAGAATTGTCAAAGAAGGGTAACAATTTAAGTTGCCCTTCATTAGTGGGTAATTGCATGGCACCACGTTGGCGATAAGTGCCGTCGCCTAAGTCCACCTGCCAACTAAAAAATTTAAACCGTCCATCAGGGGAAATGATATGTTTAATCGCAGTTAATGAATCAAAGTTGTATTTAAAGGAGTAGGGGCTTTTTAATGTTTGAACTAAAGCTCTTGTGAAAATGCTATCTGCGTTTAAACGATAACTTAATAGGGTGTCTTCCTGAATACGGCTAGCCAATTTTTGTAATTGAGTACCTGTAGAATCGTAATTCAATATAGACTGCCCATTAATACTGCTATTAATTGAAATAAATAATGCACCAATTAAAATAATTTGTTTCATTTTACTAATGCTTATTTGGATAATGCATTTGCAAATTCAAGTAGGTTGTTAAATCTAAAATCAATGCTTGGATCAGGGAACGGAGTATCGGGATGGGTGGTGGCTAAAAATACAGTATGAAGTCCTGCATTACGGCCAAATGCCATATCACTGGGTCTGTTACCGACCATAATAGCATTCGTATAATCAATCGACGGAAACATTTCTTTTGCTTGTATGGCCATTCCCGGTTGCGGCTTGCGATTGATAGAGTCGTTTTCAACATCGGTACAATAAAATACATGATCTATTCTGCCTCCAATAGTTTCAATGGTTCGCAACATATTTTCATGAATTTGATTCAAATCAGATTCGGTCATAATACCACGACCAACACCTTTTTGATTGGTGGCAATGACGATGGTATTAAATAAGTTAGCTAAAATGGGTAAGGCTTCAATGCTTTCATTGTAAAACTCAAATTCATTCCAGGTTTTAATATAGTCATTGTCCTTTTCAACATTTATTACACCATCTCTATCTAAGAATAGCGTCCAATTGGGGTTTATATCTGAAAAGTTAAATGACAAAATGCGGTTGTTTTTTATTAATTGACTTTTTTGTAAAAGTATAAAACGGTTATCCAAAAATATTACTTTCCACTAATTCGCAAATAATATGACCTACTAAAATATGGGACTCTTGAATTCTTGGGGTATCATTAGAGGGAACATTAATTAAATAGTCTGAAATTTCTTTCATTTTACCGCCCTTATCTCCCGTAAATCCAATAGTTACCACTTGTTTTGTTTTAGCCATTTCAAAAGCTTTTACAATGTTTCCTGAATTTCCTGAAGTGCTAATACCCACTAATACATCACCGGGTTTTGCAATGCCTTCAATTAATCTTGCATATATGACTTCGTAGCTATAATCATTTGCGACCGCAGTTAAATAGGAAGTATTACAATGTAAAGCTTCCGAGGGCAATGCTTTTCGGTCTTTATAAAAACGACCTGAAAATTCTGCAGCCAAATGTTGTGCATCAGCTGCACTTCCACCATTGCCAGCAAAATAAACGCTATTGCCATTTTGAAAGGCAGTAGTAATTACTTTTACAACTGTATCAATTTGTGCAATTAAGTGAACATCCGCCATAAGTGCTTGTTTAACACTTATAGATTCGTGAATGATGGATGAAATTTTTTGATGATGCATATAAATGGGTGCTTTCTTTAAAATTCGTTATTATAATTGTTGGTACAAAGCTAAAAATTTTTCTGTCATTTGTGACCAGCTATACTTTTTCTTTTCTTCGATAATATTGAGAATAAAGTGATTTTCACCCATTTCGTATAAGGTTTTGATCCCTTTAGCTATTGCTTCTGTAGTAGGTTCAACCACAATCCCTGTTTTTAAATTCGGTACCGTGTCTGCTAATCCACCCACATTGGTCACCAACATTGGTTTTTCAAAATGATAAGCTAGGGGAGTAACCCCGCTTTGGGTTGCATTTTTATAGGGTTGTATAATAAAATCAGCGCTACAAACATAATTTTTCACTTCTCCGTCCGGAATATAGTTGGAATAAAATTTTATTTGATCTTGTAAACCAAGGGCGTTAACTAAATCATGGTAGCCACTTGCATCCTCGTAAAATTCACCCACAACCATTAATTGAATACCTAATTTTTTAATCGTTTCATCTGCCATTGCTTGAATTAACAAATCAAGGCCTTTGTATTTACGGATATATCCAAAAAATAAAATTATCTTTTCTTCTTGTGGTAATCCTAATTTAACCCTTGCCTCCGTTTTAGTAATTGGATCTCCAAAATGATTAAAAATAGGATGCGGTGAAATTGATACAGGCTTGTGTGAAAATGTTTTTATATCGGTTTTAACTTTTTCACTCATGGCTATAAATCCATCTACTGTTTTTACGAAGTATTTTGTTAATAATTGATCTCCCATTCTTTTTTCATGTGGAATCATATTATCTACAATCGATATGACTTTAGTATGCTTATTTTTTTTAGCAATTTTTAATATCGTACCCAAACAAGGGGCTAGAAATGGTATCCAAAATCGAACAATAATTAAATCAGGTTTTTCACGATATAGTTTTAGTCCTATTTTAATCCAATTGAAAGGATTGATTGAATTTATACAAACGTTAATGTTTACATTATTTGGTTTGGGATCGGTGGTATATTGACTTTTACCTGGAAATAAAATGGAAGGGTATTGTAAGGAGAAAGTATCGATGCGTGTTTGAATACCTTTTTCTGTAAACTGGGTAGCTAATTTTTCATCAAAAGCAGAAAGGCCACCGCGTAAAGGCCAAGCTGGGCCAATTATGACCAATTTGTTTACCATCCTTGTTTGTCTTCGATTAAATAGGCATTCCTTTCAGATGCATTACGATTTACCAATTCTCCAATAAAACCTGCTAAAAATAATTGCATACCAATCATCATGGAGGTTAATGCAATATAAAAACTAGGTTTATTTGTTAATGTATAATTAGGATCTAATATTTTCCCTGTAACAATGAATCCAAAGGATATTAATCCAATCATAAAAAATATGGTGCCAATGAGCCCAAAAAATTGCATGGGCTTTTTGCCGAACTTGGATAAAAATTGAATGGTCATTAAATCTAAAAAGCCATTGACAAAACGCTCCCAGCCAAATTTAGTAGTTCCGTATTTACGGGCCTGATGCACCACCACTTTTTCGCCAATCTTTTTAAATCCTGCCCATTTGGCCAAAATAGGGATGTATCTGTGCATTTCGCCAAAAACTTCAATACTTTTCACCACTTTTAATTGATAAGCTTTAATACCACAGTTAAAATCATGTAGTTGAATGCCTGAACTTTTACGTGCTACTGCGTTATAAATTTTTGAAGGAATATTTTTAGTAAAAGTGTTGTCATATCTTTTCTTTTTCCAACCACTGACCAAATGATACCCTTGTTTGTTAATCATTTCCACAAATTCTGGAATTTCTTCAGGGGAGTCCTGTAAATCAGCATCCATAGTAATAACGATATCACCCTGTGCAGCTTTGAAACCTTCATTTAATGCTGCAGATTTACCATAATTTCTTTGAAATTTAATACCCTTTAAATTAGGGAATTCATTTCTCAAATTTGAAATAGTTTCCCAGCTATTGTCATCACTTCCGTCGTCAACCATAATCACC
>Ga0214919_10002157_pt1 | contig 31287 bp, 49 predicted proteins | sample LL1503_MetaG_FD_177994 | JGI IMG/M metagenome (GOLD analysis project Ga0214919, IMG submission 177994) | Freshwater microbial communities from Lake Lanier, Atlanta, Georgia, United States - LL-1503 | ecosystem: Environmental > Aquatic > Freshwater > Lake | place: USA: Georgia | collected... | reverse complement strand
TTTCTTTTTCTTGTTTTTCTATTTTTACCTTTACCACCTATTATATTATTAGGTAAAGCATTTGTCTTTGATTTTTGATTAGCTACCCATCCATTAATTTCATAGTTTTTTTCTCCCATGTTCGTATTACTGAATCCACTGTATTGTATCGCAATTGCTGGTTCTATATATAAAAAATTACCATGTTCATATGAGTTAATATAGTAATCAAATAATCCATCTTTAGAATGTTCCCAATTTAATACTGCGTCATAACCTGCAGAATTAAAATACATAAAATGTGTATAATTACCCCCTTTTGTCGTAAAAAATTTATTATAATTATCTATTTCATATTTATAGTTAGCATTTAACGGATAACGAACACCGCCATTAAATATATTCCATTTATCTTTATTTGTATCTAACCATTCTTTAATTTTAACCCATCGACTATTAAAATTTTTTAATGGTTTACAATCATCTTCTAAAATCAATATAGAATCCATATTTTGTTCCTTTGCCATTCTTATTAATGCTTTAAAAGATTCTCCACAGCCTACATGGCCATTTTCATGTTCAATTGCTTTAAATCTTTCTAGATAAATATTTGTATCTTTAAAATCATTTTGTATACGTTCCCATTTTTTAGGTCTTTTTTCTAAATTTATAACATATGCGGTTTGTTTATCACCACCTTGTTGCCCACTGATACATATTGATTTTTGATTCATATTCATATATAATGATGCAGTGGCCATATTTGATACACAATGAATCATTATATCACATGAAGATAATAATACTACTTCAATAAAAGAATCTTGTAAATCTTGTAATGTGCCTAATGTATTTGTATGAGGTTCTCCATTTGATTTATTAGTAATTCTTCTTATATTTGTATAATAATTTGGATTATATTTATTCTTAAAATATTCTAAATCATCATTATTATCAATACAGAAAAAATATTTTGTCTTTTTACTTTTATCAATGTAATTAATAGCATTATCATATTCTTCTCTTGTAGGCATTCTCCCACTTGGCTGTTCTCCAGCCAATGCATTTGAACGAATAAATATAGCAATTATTTGTTCAGAATCACCCTTTAATTCTTTCACTTTAGAGTCTATTTTTTCCTGTAAATCTGAATTTATTTTTACATATTTTACATAGGCATCATGAAATGGTTGTAGTTTATTTCTATTTTCATTGTAATAATTGTAAGCATTAATACCAGTTATTCTTTGATCTTCGTATCTATTATTTATAATAGTTGTATCAATTTCTTTATTTTCATCATATGTATTAAAGAGTTTTGAGAAAAGTTCTTCTCCTTCTGATATATATGCCATAGGATGCCCTTGGGTAAATGATACTATATTATAATTTATTTTAACAACTGTTGGATTATCTACAAGAAATGTTGTTAATTGATTTAATAATGATGACATCCCTGAACGCTGCTCTATTGTATTGGAAAAAGTTAATTCTATATTATTAGAGCCACCAGTAACAGGTGGATTAGAAACACATATTGATTGCTGTTCCATGTTAATTGCTAATGATGTTGTCGCCATATTTGAAACACAATGTATTAAAATATCACATTTTGATAATAAAAGTATATCAACTAAAATATCTTCTAAATCTTGCAATGACATATATTCAGTTCCAGTTATATGTAAACTATCTAATTGATTATTAGAAGAACGTTTCATTTCTGAATAGTAATTTGGTGTTAAAGCAGTTTTATAAAAATCTAAATCATCGTTATTGTCAATGCGTAAAAAGTATTTTATCTTTTTTGATTTATCTAAGTTATTAACTGCTTTCATATAATCATCTCTTGTAGGTAGAGTTCTATTTGGCTGTTCATCTGCACTCGCAGCAGATCTTACAAAAATACCAACTAATGTATCATATCCATCTTTAATTTCATTATATTTACTGTTTACTCTATCTAAAATTTCTTGTTTAACATGTATATACTTTACAAATGCATCATGTAATCCTTGTAATTTATAATGGTTTTCATTGTAATTGTTATACGCATCTCTATATGTATATTGTTCATATTCAAACTTATAAGCAGTAACTATATTGTCAATAGGTACATTTTCATTATATGGTAAAAATACTTTTGAAAATAATTCTTCACCTTTATTTATAAAAGGTAATCCTTCCCCTGGTGGTGTTGCAAGAATATTATATTCAATTTCTCTTGTACTTGGATTTGCCTCTAAATATGCTAACATTTTTACAAATTCAGAAAAGAATCCACCAAGAGTAGGTCCATTCGTTATAATTAGTTTTGTAGATTGCTGACCACCAAGTTGCTGATTAATATCTATTACTGTAGCCCAAGTAGGATAAATATCATTTTTTCCAGTAACCCATGAAAGCCATGGACTCGGCATAAATATTAACCCTTTATTTTCAATACAATATGCGCCTAACCAAGAAAAAGTAGAATTCGTACATATACCACCTTTACATTTTGACATATAGTATAATGAATCTAAACGTCTTTCATTTGTATCATTATCATATATAATTGTGTTATTTGATATTTCTGTTAAATGTGTCTCTATATATGTTTTTGCTTCATCTTTTGAATTACTTACTATAATAAATATAGCATCATTAAATTGTTCTTTAATTTTCTTTATACATATTTTATAGTAAGTATCTAAATTTAGTTTGAATCCATTATTATTATAATCACCGTAACGAAAATGAATAAAAAATAATTTACTAGTATCAAGATTTTCTAATAAATTAGTAACTGGTCTAACTAAATTAAGTTTTACTGGAGTTTTTGGAAAATATTTATCAGTTTGAAAATATCCTGATAATATAGCATTATTATTAGGATTTGGTATATCATTATATACAAATTGTTGAGATTCAGATAAATTTGTATATGAAGTAAAATCAGTAGAATCATCAATAAATTGTACTGATGGAATTAGTTGTAATATATTACTTTTAGAAATTTCTGGAGAGACATGATTACCGCCAGAATTTAATAAAAATAAATCCATATTCCAGCGTTCAGCAAATGCTAGACCCGCCATAATTTGAAATAAACGGTTAGATAGACCATCGCTCAACTTTACTACTAATTTATTTTTTATTTGGCCGCCTTTCTGTCTCCGTGTTAATTTTTTATTAATCTTAGATTTCTTTTTACTTCTCATCTAATTATGAAATATAAAAGTATTTATTTTATCCGGACATAGTAGTTATGTCTTTTTTAAATAGAATTGTTGATAAAGTCTATGTTATTAACCTTAAAAAAGATACCAAAAAAATGGATGCTGTTAAAAAAGAACTCGATGAACAACATATAGTATATGAACGATTTGATGCTGTGCTAGGAAAAGAAGTTAAAAATGACCCTAGAATTGATAAAACATGTAATGAATATTGTGCGGATGGTATAAAAGGTTGCGCACTATCCCACTTAACCATTTGGGAAAATGCATTAAAACATAATTATGAATCTATTGCTATCTTTGAAGATGATGTAATATTTAATAAGAATTTTAATACAACTCTTCAACTAAACTATAAGGATGTCCCGACAGATTTTGATATATTGTATCTAGGCAGCGCATTCGATTGTGGTGATACATCCACATATAATAAAATAAATGAATATGTTAACAAAATACATAATGAAAAAATTAGTGATAATATATTGAAAGTCCAAGGCTGTGGCGGCAATCATGGTTATATAATATCAAAAAAAGGAATACAAGCTCTAAAGAAAGAATTAATTACATTTCACATTGATATTAATATAAGAGAATGGGTGCGAAAACACAATCTAAAAGCATATGCTTTTCATCCAGTGATTGTTACACAAGATATTTCTAGTTCTGGGTTATCCTCTTCATATCCTCCATTATTAAATACAGTATTATCACAAATAGATATAACAGACCAGCCTAATAATTTTACACTAGGATGGCTATTAAATGAATGTGGATATCAATATAAAAATATTAAAGAATTTGGATTAATGAAATATATATTTATTTTATCATTTTTAGTGCCTCTTCAATATTATTATATATTATATGTATGGTTACTAGTTGAATTGTTAGCATCTTTTGATATTAAATATTCACTTGTTTATCTAATAATAATAAGTGTGCCTTATTTTATTAAATATAATTTTATGAAATATTATTAGGATGGCATATCTTAATAGAGTATGCGACAAGGTATATGTTATTAATTTAGAAAAAGATAAAGATAGATTAAGTACATTCAATGGTTGTATGGAAAAAAATAATATAAAGTATGAACGGTTTAACGCCGTTCAAGGAAAAAAAATTCAGCGCAGTGATAAATTAACAGAATATTGTAATACCTTTTGTACGGATGGGATAAAAGGCTGCGCATTGTCGCATAGAATTATATGGGAGAATATGATTGAAAAAGGCTATACAAATGTAATGGTGTTTGAGGACGACGCTCTTGTAGATGATAGCTTTGATCGTAAATTTCAAGATGTATGGAATCATTTACCAAAAGACTATGATATTGTATATTTTGGTTGTACTTTTGGCTGCGGTGACGATGCTGTATCAAATACAGTTTTTAAAAAGATATCAGGGATTGAAACAGAAGAGCTTAACGAATTTGTTCAAACTACTCAAGGCTCTGTTGGAACACATGGCTATATGATATCATTAGATGGTGCTAAAAAATTTGTAGATAAACCTATTAATTGGCATATTGATAACCAAATTCTAACTTGGATTAAAACATATAATTATACTGCTTATGCAGTAAATAATAATATGGTTGAAACGTCACAAGATAATGGAAGTCTAGCCGATACATATCCTTTGTTATTAAATTCGTTACTAAAAAATATAAAGGTTAATAATTTAAAAAATCCTACAACATTGGATTGGTCATTAAATGAAAATCATATAAAAGTTGGTTTTTTTAATATAAATACACTATTAATTTTATTAATGGCTATTGTTTTGATACTACCTATTAAATATTATTACATAGTGGGATTGTGGTTATTCATAGAATTAATAGCAAGTTTAGATATTACAAATACAATACGATATATAGTATTATTGGGAATACCTATGGGCCTAAAAACATATATATTAAAATATGTATATAGAAAATGATAATTTATAATAGTATTGGATATTTATCAAATGTATTTATTACAGATTTATCTATGAACACTATGGATTTATCCATGAACAATATGGATTTATCCATGAATATTATTACAGAAACAGAAACACTCCTGAGAATAATTGATAACAATTTAGCTAAATATCATGCCACTAAATCTGGTATTTTAACTTTCCTACTATATTACAAATCAAAAGAAGATTTTAATTATATATTTAATGTATGCGAATTATGGAAACCTAGAAATCTTAGAATACAATATATAGGTAATGTAATCTTACAAAATAATGCGAATATAATGGTTTCTTTAACAACAAATGTTCCTAAACTTCATACTGGAACTTACAATGATAATGGTGTTAATTTTGTTATCTAGGCATGATTCAATAAATTAGGCTGAAATACAATAGTTATAAATACAAAAAATAATAATAGTATATAAATAGATAATTCTTTTACTTTAGATTTATTTGAAAGATATTCAATTAAAATAAAGGCGATACCCCATATTGCAATCCACCATAACTGTACAAGAGTAATATAACCTATTATTTCTATATTCGTATTACTTTCAAACATCTATATAAATAAAAGATTATATATAATTGAAGATGAATTCTTTTGTATTTGTTCATTTGATGGGCGGAATGGGGAATCAAATGTTTCAATACGCTGCGGGGTTACTACAGAAGAAAGTTACAAATGGAAAGTTATATCTAGAAAAGGCTGTAGAAAATCCGCATGATATTACTGATTACAGAGATTTGCTATTTACAAATGGTGAAAAATATGATAATACATTGCCTTATCATATCTCACTATATCAAAATGATGGGTTTGCGTCATGGAATCCAAATGATTATAAATTTCCTATAGTTTTGCTATTTGGTTATTTTCAAAACTATTCTGTATTGAGTCCTATATTACCAGAATTTCGTAATCATATGCTGGAAAATTTAAGCGAACATCGTAATTATATTTCTAAAAAATATAATATTAAATCTGCGTCGGGATTTATTCATGTACGACGTGGCGACTATGTTAAATTAAAATGGGAATTGGATAGTATAGAATATTATAAGAAGGCAGTAAGTATGTTTGATACTAAAACATGGTACATTGTATCAGATGATATAGAATGGTGTAAACAAAACTTTAGTGATAATTTTATAGTTATTGAAGAAACAGACCCTATACTAGTGATGGCATTAATGAGTTTAATTACTGATGCTGCTATTATTGCCAACAGTACATTCAGTTGGATGGGCGCATACTTAGGATGTGGATTAAAACCAAATAGCGTTATTTATCCTAAGTACTGGATTAAAACGGGAACTCCCGATTTATTTCCAAAAACATGGGTGGGGATATAATTTTTTTTAAAAATAACTATAATAATCAATGAAAACAAGTGTACAAGGATATTTAGAATTAAATAAGTTCCCTAATCTAAGACAAGTTCATGCGGACCCTCCAGTATATGTTGTAGAAAACTTTCTTTCAGGTCCAGAATGTGACCATATTATGAAAATATCGGAGCCAAAACTCGAAGTATCTCATGTTGTTGATAAAGTGACTGGACAAGGAGTACCACATCCTTCTCGTACAAGTTTATCATGCTATCATGCCTATAATTTAAAGTGGTTAATATCTCGAGTACATCGTTTAACTGGCGTTCCACAAAACTTTCAAGAGCCTACGCAAGTTGCGAGATATCATACTGGTCAGTTTTATCATTCTCATCAAGATGCTCTTGATAAAATAGGCCATGATGGACAGAGAGTTGGAACAGTTTTAATTTATTTAAATGATGTTGCTAATGGTGGAGCTACTTATTTTAACACATTAAAACTACGCGTTAAACCTAAAAAAGGTAGCGCACTAATATTCTTTCCAGCAAAAATGGATAATACAATTGATGAACGCTATTTACATACCGCAGAGGATGCTTCCGATACAAAGTGGGTTTCTCAAATTTGGTTGCGGAATAAACAATATGCAAATTAATATCGTTTTTTTAGTATGCCTTGTTCATGTATGATTCCAATGCCAGATTTTCCAACAAATTGTGAATGGGGGCCAATTATTTGGAAAATTTTACACGGATTAACTTTAAAATATGGAAAGCTAATGTCACAGACTTATGTCAAGGAACAAACAATGTTTTGGATTAATTATATAAATCAAACAGAAGATATTTTACCATGTAAAGAATGTAAACAGCATTATAAGGAATATTTATCAAAACATAATCCTAATATAATAAAAACATTACACCCCGAACAACAAAAATTATGGGTCCAAAACTTTTTTTTTAATCTTCACAATGAAATTAATCTGCGTAATGATAAACCATTATTTGGATTTGATATGTTAGAATCTACATATAAAAATGTTAATTATACATTTGAAATTAAACATTATGAAAAACTATTAAAAATTATATTTCAGTACAATGAAGTTACATTATTTTCTTGGATGAAATGGGTTAAAAGTTTTCGTAGCATTGCCGGCATATATGGTGTTAGTTAGATACAATAGATGCAGCAATATTAATAATCATACACATAAATATAATCATATTTACCATAATTACTATATGTTTAGATGTATTATAATTTGAAATTGACTCTTGCTGCTTATGAAATAGTAGTTCTTTTTTTAAAGAATCAATCTCATTTAAATAATAATCCTCATCAATATTACTATCTTCTTCAGTATATGTAACTTTAGAGGTTTCATTTTTATAAAATGGAACCTCTTTTACTTCAAATCCTTCTAACATTCTAGATGCTTCATGCGCTTCATGCTCATCTTCATAAATACCATTGATGTAATCATTCGTAATATTATATACAAGATATACCATTCTTTTCTATAACATTTTTATATCATATTATTATTATCAATTTTTTTCAAAAATGTACCTACAATATCCACTTAATTGTAAAAGAACATGAAGAATCATAAACTTCACTGAAATTAACCCTAACGCAACCATATCTTTTTTTGTTAATTTACTTTCACGAAAATAATATAAGAGTAATACTGCCAATGTGGGTAGAATGCCCATAGCAAGAATTTCCGCAAAAAACTTTAAAGGATTCTCAACAATATATTCGTAATCATGAATTACCACAGACATACCTGACAACGCAATAACAGAGCCAACAGTAATTACAATAATAATACCCTTCAATAATACATTACTATTAATACTAAAAATAGTTGCAATATATTCATCTACTTTACTATATCTTGTAAATAAAAATGCTGTTACTAAACCAATAAATACTCCTACACACATCGGGATAATAAAATCATTTGTAATGTCCATCTATTTTAGGAGGTTTATAATTTCAAAAGCTTCTCCAACATTTCTTCTAATGCATCAACCCTCTTATTAGTATTTCCTACATTGTTCTTATTCTTTTCTAGCATTAAGTTTCCAATCTTTTTTGTTATTCCACCTAGTCCATTATTATTGTTTCTAACATTTTTTTTCTCCAGATTAAATCTTTCAATTAAATCATCTGCAATAAGTGATTGGACCATAGATACATTTGAACGCATACTTTGATTTAATCTATCATCATCATTCATAATACGTAAATCATGTAATATTTTATAATATAAATCAATAATATTCATAGAATTATTTTCATTCATTTTAGAACTAATACTTAGACTATCATATATATCAGATGACACATTTTTAATTTTAGTTAATATATTAGGATCCAGTTTATTAGATATTTTATCCTTAATTTTATTTAGTCTAGTATCATTCATAATTAATTTAAAAAGTTTTTCAAACAATTTTAAAAAACGCATATAGCTTTCTTCAATCTCATGAGCTTTCAACGCATTTCCTATAGCCTTAGCACGGTTCTTTGCAGTATTTTTAAAGTATTTAAATTTTAATTTTTTACCTAGAAGTTTCCTTGATTTTATTTTTTTTATACTTCTAGTGCCGCCTTTTTTTTCCATCTACTAAGTAGTATGGAATATAAAGAATCTGATGTAAAAAATTTAATCGCAGTTGGATATTTAACTGGAGTCGTAGATGCTTTTGGCAAAAGTATCAATATATCTCAAGATGATATGAAAACCCGCATGATGAAATCTAATACTATCAGAACTACATTGGTAGACAATATAACTAATATTGACGCCGTAGGCTTAGTTAAGAGTGGTAAAAGTATAGCTTCGGAGGTGCTAGCTGGCCGCAGCGCTACGACAAGTTCTGTTCCACCTACAGAATCTCTTTTTCAGAAAGCTGAACATGCGATTGAAGGTTTATTTTATAGTGCACCTAAACATGAAGAGCATGATGAATTTACGCCAGCATTTGAACCAGTAGCAGCAGTAGTTGAACCAGTAACACCAGTAGTTGAACCAGTAACACCAGTAGTTGAACCAGTAACACCAGTAGTTGAACCAGTAACACCAGTAGTTGAACCAGTACCACCAGTAGTTGAGCCAGTAACACCAGTAACACCAAATGCTTCTGTGGTAAACCCAATGAATCAAGCAGCAGCCCCAGCGCCTTATACACCAACACCAAATGTTATCGGTGGTAGAAAAAAGAATAAGTCAAAAAAAAGAAAGACAAACCGAGTAAAGAAGTCAAAAGGTACAAGAAAATAACAATTTAATATAGGATGTTATTTATAGTTATAACAATAACTATATTATTATATATATTAATATATAATAATGTAAAAATTACTGAAAATTTTGATAACAGTATAGATAATATTAGATTTGGTTATGTAATTAATTTAGATAGTCGCACAGATAGATTAAATGCTATTATAAAGAAATTTGAAGCACATAATCTACCATTATATCGTATTCCGGCAATTAAAGATAATATTGGTTGGAAAGGATGTGCGTATTCTCATTTAAGTGTAATTAAAATGGCAAAAGTTTCAAATCTACCATCTATTCTTATACTTGAAGATGATTGTAAACCAAATATAAATTTTAGTCAATGGTTTGCTATTCAAGATTGGCTAGAGAAACACAGAGATAAATGGGATATATTCACCGGCGGAAATAGTTATTATGGGTTTAATTCAAATGATAAACAAAGTATTAAACCTATATGTAATTTGAAAGATTCTGTCAAACTCTATTATACAAAACTAACTGCATTACATTTCTATTATGTTAATAGCAGTGCATATGATAAAATGTTAGAATATGAAGAGTATTTGAAAAAACATCCAAATGAATGGGTTCCAGTTGATTTTTGGCCAGACAGAAAAGAACTAAAAATAATAACATGCTCCCCATTCTTGGCAATACAAGAAGTAGATTATAGTGATATAGAAAAGACTGAGAAGAATCTAGATGCTATGTATGAAACATCAGAATCTATTATTAGCAATGTAGATAATCAATCTATATGTGAGCCATTTCAAAACTTTACAGTAAAAGCATATTCTGGAATATAACCTGAAGATTCTGGTAATCCATTCCCCAGCTTATATGGATAAATAGCAATATGATTTGGGTTGTTAGTATGAGCAAAATAAGAGCCCCAATAACTAAATGTACTATTTGCTACAATAGAGCCTTTCAAACAGTTTGACATTAAATATAGATTCTCTAGTTCATCTGTTTCTTCGCAATAACGAAAGTTTGGTAGTAACTGTTTCGCAAATTCTAGTTCATCGCTAAATACTATTACATCTGAGCCGCTCGGTATAAGTTTCATTGCGTTATTATAGTAAGAAGCAATATCAATTTGATGATGTGGTAAATATCTATAATCTCCTAGACGGACATGGATAAAGAATAAGTTTTCTTTATACTGTAAATACTTCTTATGTAAATATGCTAGACGTTCTTTTGAAATACAATTTTCAAAATTAGGTTTAATAATTGTAGAGCTAAAATACTTATAATTCTGACGACATCCTCTTAGTACAAGAGGTCCTTGTTTGTATTCTAACTTATGATAATTATATATATCTTTTTCATCTTCTAAAATCTCGCTCCAAGAATTATCTGTTTCAAGAATTTCTACTTCTGGGAATAGTTTAAAAATATTCTCAAATCTTCCATGCCCTGTTCTTCGAGTTCTCGGAAGAAAAAATACTAACTTCTTAGCATGTTTTTCTGCGTATGCTTTAGCACAAGCATATTGAAAGATTCTATTTCCTAATCCATCCGTTAAACAAGGCGCTACCCAGTCCATATAGAATATGTTACTATTTGTTTTAAACTACATAGCATTTCAAAAAATTGATTCATATACTTCTTTCAGAAGTAGTAATAATTAATTTTTTAAATTGTATATCAATTTAAAAAATTGATTTTCGGGGCCGGCGTATTTTAAACAACAACCATGTCACCCTCAATCTTTCCAAGAGCATTTATGCATTATAAACCAAGAAGTAAGAAGATTTCTGGTGTAATTTTAATTAGTAAGAATAATACAATTCTTATTGTAAAGGGGCGCAAGATGAATAAGTGGTCTTTTCCAAAGGGCCATATTCAAGGTAGTGAAACAGTACATCAATGTGCAGTAAGAGAATGTTTTGAAGAAACTGGTATTTGTTTGAAAGAATATACTTATACGTCTACAAATAAATTAAATTCTGGTGAATACTTTATATATAGAAATCTTGAAGAAATGAAGTTTAATGTATATGATACTACTGAAATTTCAGATATTGCATGGGTTAGTCTACCTGGCATGATGAATCTAAGAACAAATACAGATATTAATGCATTCTTAGAAAATTATAGTAGGTATATTTAAAAAATTGAATCAAAAATTTTTATTGATATAAGTATCAACAAAAAAAGATGGAGCATTTTAAAGAGCGTCGTAAGAAGAGTGATAAGGCAAAGGAGAAGTATGAGAAAAACGGAAAATATAGTGCTAAAACGGTACGAGCGATGGAGCAGATTAAAGGGAAGATTCGATAACCCTTATTTCGCTATTCAGAAATTAGTAAATTACTTGAAGAACTATTATTAGTAATTGTTAGCCCAGATGGACTAGAGACTTCATATTTTTGTATCTCATCTTCTATTTTACTAAACATTTTTGTTAGAACATCTAAATCTTCTTCTTTCATTTCTACTGTTGTTGTTGTAGAAAACTGTATTTTATTATTCATTCTCATAATTTTAATATATTGAGGATATTTTGTTTCATTGTTAAAAATGAAATTATCTCTAACACCATTTATAAAATCTTTCCATGATTCATTTAGACGTTTCGACTCTAGCTTTGTTGCTTTCATTTGTAGTGCAAAACGAAAGTTTGCTGTTTTTAGAACTGTTTTAATGATTGTATCTTTTTTAAACTCTGTTGTAATAGAAGGATTTTCCATAACAGACTTAGATGACTTACTACCCATTCTATTTATAAGTAGACGTAACTATTTTAGGCCTTAATGGATTTTCTACAATATTAAGTTGACTTGCATTTCCCCCTAAATTCAATCGTGGTATTACTGGTGTCATTTGAACTTGTATTTGTCTTTGTGATACTACGTTCAATTCTGGTGAAGAACGTATATTAAATCCACCAGATGGTGGAGTAGTTTCTTCAATATCTAATGACGCTTCCATTTTTCTACCACAACAATTACTTCTTATACGTTTATGATTTACTACCATATATATCTTATAAAAAATAGCGGCGAGGACAGTAAATGTAGTGGCAAGTCCTGCCGTTGTTAAAGTATTATTATCCATCTAATTATAGACTCTTTTCTAAGGGCGATAGACAAGCATAAGCGTATTGTAATACTGCATAACACCAACATCTAGCATCTTAATATACTGACTCTCTAACTTAAAACTAAAGTTCTTAGGGTCTAACTGAAGCTTCTCCATCAGACAAGTGCGGAAATCTGTATATTTCCAGATTTGATAGTAATTGTTGTCTGTCTCAAGATGAAAAGTTCCCTTTTCATACTTGTTAGAATAGAAGGAAATTGTCTTTGCCCAAAACACCTTTGACTGAGGAGCTATATTCATTTGAGAAGCAAGACCCTCCATAATAAGAGAATGCCTATCACGAATATCCTCCGCAAAAGCATCTACAGTAGATTCCACAAATGGAGTGTAACGAGCCTTGAGCATCTCACCGATAGCAATCTTGTGCTTGTCATTAAGAAGAATAATGTCGGTTGTACTAAAGAGAGGTGTAGACATTTTTGGATAACTAAAAATATTGAATTTTGTTTTCAATTTTATTTAATTATTCTTAACAACATTTTGAACTGCTCTCATAGTAAATGCATAACTTGCACCACTATGGCAGTCAATTAATTTCATTTTAGAACGAATAAGAGACAACTCTGGTGTAGAGCTAAACATAAACCCTGTAGTTGGCTCAAACGTCTTAAACCAGTTAAGAAGACCACTGCTTACAATTGCTTCATACGCATCTTTAATATAGTGAGCATCATTCGGCCAGTGAGAATCAATATATTCATACGCCTTATTAATAGACATATGTTTCATTTTATTCTCCATATTCTTCATCTGAATCTCTGATTCATATTGACGCAACTGATATAGAGCATTATCCATTTTAATAATAAAAAAATTGTAGGGTTGTATGAATCAATTTTTTGATTTTATGACCAATCAATATGTATATATGGCTGATTATATGGTTCATAGTTATTGTATCGACTACTAATATCTACATCAGGAAACATTTCACTTAGTATCTGGTTACAAGTATTTAATAGAATATTCAGTTCATCTTGTTGTAATACCTCATTATTATTATAATTGCGTCGCAACATAAGAGCCTTTCCTAATGTAACCCAGTGAGTTACATATATATTTTTAAATCTTTCACCAATACTCGCCGCCAACAATACATCATGACGGACATCTTTCTTAAAACGCTCAAGTTCGTCATCTCTTATTTTTTGAATCGTTAGCCGTTCCAATCCTTGTAGTTCAGCACGAGTAATAGGGGTTACCATTTTTTCTATGCTAAAAATATTGGATTTTTACGATTCAATTTTATTACATTGCTACTACAAATGCGACAATAACAATAAATACAATACACATAAAGAGGTTCATTTTACTAAAAATATGGAGTTTTTTCATTCAATTTTATTTTATTTTAGCAAAACTCCTTTGGAACAGATATCTTATACCTCTTTTTAACAGCATCATAGTTTACCAAAATAGTAAATGAAGATTCAGCAGGAAACATACAAATCTCAATATTTACATCATTTTTAGACCTATTAATCCTGCAAAAGAAGGAGTGCGCATTTTTAATAAGATGCCTCCGATAATCTTCATTTATTTGCTGAAGATATGATTTGTATTCAATATAAGAATTCCAGAAAACTTCACCATCTACAATAAAAGCCCTACAATCAGCTTCAATAATTTCAGTAATGTGTTCCAGAAAGTCATAATAATTATTTGATCCAGTCTCCTCGCAAGAGTAAACAAACTCTTTTATGTCTGATTCGGTCATTTTTGGTATAACTAAAAAAAAATGGTTTTGTTGGATTCAATTTTTATTTTTATCAACTATCATGAATATCACAGAAGCGGCACTGAACTTCTTTAGTTTTATCTATATATCCACACTCGCATATATTTTCATAATACTTGATTTCCGTATGGATATTGAATGCCATTGTATTGTATAGTTCAACATCTCTTTCGCACGTAGAATCACCAAAGCCAAACTCAACATCTAAGATTTTTTCTTTCAGAAGCTCAAGCGGAATAATCTTAAAGAGTTTTTCTTTATATCTGCTCTCCATATGCTCAAGATAGTAATGGATGTAGGTTTTCATCGTATCTACTCTTCGTTCAGCACGATCAATCTCATCAGTACCCATCTGAGATTCGATATAAGTCAAGAGTCGCTTATAGTTCTGAAGCATTGTGCTGCTCTGAAACTTAATTGCTTCTGTCATTTTATGGATACTAAAAAATAAGGTTTTAGTTAATCAATTTTTTACACAAGTACACCATTTATTCTTCTTGTTATTATAATCGTTTAATTGGTCTTGACATCTGTGAAGTTGTTTATACACAAATGCTAAGCGCTTTTCATCAGAATCCATCTGTTCCATATAAGATACATATCCTGAAAATAATATATAGTCCATACAATTATTCTTACAAAACTCTTTAAAAGAGATATTTGTTGTTCTCAATCTAACCCAATCAATAATATGCTTCCATCCTTCGACCTTAATAGTATAATAAGGGTCTGTCATTTCTATAGTTTATATGTAGTTAATATTTAAACCATATAATAAAAAACTGGAGATAATGCAAGAGTGGCATGAATTAGGTATAGCGGAAAACAAGTTAATGAGATAGATATATAAATTCATCTAATCGTGTAGCCTATTAATCGTCTCACTACACTCATTACATGCCTTGCCATGGTGATGGTGTTTTGATACTTCATGAAGATGCTTCTTCAGACCATCAAGACTATCCTTTTCATACACTGGTTCCCAGCAGTCACCCATAACATCTGAGCAGAAGCCAAGATGATAGCACATATCTTCACATCCAGAGTTCCAGAGAGAAACTTTTGCGGCATCTTTAGCTTTTTCTTTGGCCGCAGCAAGTTGTGGCTCTAGTGTAGCAATCTCCTTCTGAAGCTCATCGATGCGCGCATACGCAGCCTCAAGAGTTTCAGGGCGGTCAGGATTGATTGGCTTTTGCCGTTGCTTTAGCATAGTCATGTGAATGGCTGTCAGTTTATTCATGAGAGTGTTCAACTCTGCGTCCTCACCGGTCCATGTTGATACATTTTCTGGCATTCCAGCAAGACGGGTGCTAAGAATGTGATCAAGAGTGTCAGTTACGTGAAACATCCAGCTCACATTATCATCAGAAATTGTTGTAAGAAGAGTCTCGTGCATTTTAGCCAAGTCGATGAGATAGTATCGCGCAGTATCATCTTTGCCTACAATCTTCAACATCTCAGAAAGCACAGAATCAAAGTCTTGGCATGGAGGAGCAGTGACAGGGACAGAACTTACAGGAATAAGGTCTGGCATAGACGAATCATCCATGTTTTTAAGATGCACAGCGCAAATAATCTTCCCATTATGCTCTACGCCATGTGACTTGCAACGGAGGCCTTTCGCGGTCTTCTGGCTACAGCGAGTCATCTTTGTTTTTTGATACAAAAAATATGGGCTTGGTAAAATCAATTTTTTTTAACGCAGAGCATTAAAAAAATTAATGAGAGATTACTTCTGAAAGAAGTATCTGAATCAATTTTTTATTTGCGCTACTCTTAAATTGCGTCGACATCCACCTCTTCATCTGCAGTGTAGTCAAAGTCAAACGCATCTACGTGCTTCTTAGTCATATCAGAAGCTGTAGCGTCGCCGAGAAAGTAGTCAGGAATCTCGCCTCTCTTCTTCAATTCAGAGGCCTGCTTTGACGTGATAACGCCGATGATGTCAAAGTGCTTGTGGGTATCCTTCCCAGACTCAAACTCTCGTGGTGTTACAATAACAATGTCATTTGTCTGAATTGGGACCTGCCCTTTCTTACGAAGAACCCCACGAATCTTACCAATGCCTTCATAACATCGTTTTCCTTCTTCAAAATAAATCTTCATGCGACCATCGCCGAGCTTAGATGTAATCTTCGCATAGGTCGCAAGCTCTACTTCACCCGCCATGGCCGCCTCGACCGCACGACGGTTCGCCTCAACACGGTAGTTCTTGTTAGATGTCTTGTGAACGGATGGCATCTTGTTTTGGATACTAAAAATATGGTGGGGGCGACAATCAATTTTTTTGAATGCTCTCAGATTTAAGAGGCGTTAATATCGGTCGCGACAGCCACGTTGTATCTCTTACCATCTATCTTAACCTTCCAGATGTCATATGACTCAATGCGATAGATATCATCAAAGAGCATCTCGCCAACTATCTCTTCTGCATAAGACGGATCGCCCTTCAATACCAGCCACATGCTTTTCTTCATGAAATCATGAATTTTCTTAGATTGCGCAAGGTTCTCAAGAATTGGCCTAACAATCTTACCACAATCTTTTTTCTCATCATGAAGAGTCCAGCCTCTTTCTTCTGTAAAGTCTATAATGCCGTGAATAAGATACTCATAGCCTTTAATACTTTCAGATACAGGCGTTTTATATCTTTTCTCGCTATATGGAACTAGCGTGTATCTTAGCACAGAGTGGTTGCTATTGTAGATACAGCGTGCGCTAGATGTATGTGTCTTAGAGGCATTTGACGATGTTAAAGCAGAATCCATCTTACGTGATACCTTTAGTAGCCCTTCAGCCACTTCAATTTTATTCATTTCTTCAGGACCAATAAAAAATGTTTTCTTTGTTTTTTGGTTTTTTGTGTTTTTTCTTTGTTTTTTGTCTTTTAGAACGCTGTCTGTCTGCGGAGGGTGGGGAGCAGCCCGCGCTGTATCTGGTTGTTCCGCTGGTGGAGTGGAGGCCTCTGCTGCATCTGCATCTGCGGCATCTGCTGCGCCTCAGGGTTAGTCCGAGAGAACTTCAGTTCGCCACTCTCGTCAACGCCAGTCACCCACAGCCAGCGACCCTTCATCTGCGCCTTAATCTGCTCGTCGAGCATCTTGATGTCACGCTTCATGGCGTTGCGAGCGAGCGTCTCATCCGTCTTGTCACAGAGCTTCACCAGCTCTAGGAACTCAGAGTCATCGACCATCTTGATGCCAAAGCCTGCGAAGATGCGCGTGTAGCTCTCTAGCTCGTCGGCGTGGATGAAAGAGCATGCGTTCTTGTGAGTCCTGCGCACGTCGCAGCCTCCCTCATAGCACTCTCCCTTGCAGCGGCGTGCGCCCTTGGACTTTGAGAGTTCGCCATTGGAGTGGTCGCGCAGCCTCTGTCGGGTCTTCTCGGCATCTGCCGCGGCCTTGTCAGCAGCCAGCTTCTGCTTTACGGCATTGTCCTCAGCAGCCCTCTTGGCGGCCAGTGCGGCCTTCTCGGCGGGGCTCATCTGCGCCAGGCATATGGCCTCCTCCTCTTGGACGATGCTGCCCCAAGAGGCACCATAGCCCCAGAGCGCCGCAGCGGTCATCTCCTTCATGTACCCCCAGTTGAGAGGGTGTGTGGCGCAGCGCTCAGTAGAGCTAGGGCGGCAGGTAACGCAGTACTTGATAGAGTGCGACATGGTAAATCTGGCAGAATGGGTGTGTTCTTGCTTGATTCGATACCGCTCTTTGGGGGGTAGGCTAAATTCAATTTTTTTATGAAATTGAAAATAGCGCTAAAAGATGCCTATGCGCGCGAAAGCTCTTAATTCAATTTTTTTTTTAAATTGAAAAGAGGGCTAAAAGAGGCCTAGAGGGGGTAGGTAAAATAAGCCAATTTTCAATTTCAAAAAAAAATTGAATACGCGGCTCCTCCAAAAGCCAGTATCCAATCAAGCAAGAAAACCTCTTACACGATTACAATGTCAGCCGAGCTCAAGAGCACCGTTGCCGCCCTGCAGACCAAGGTAGCCTATCTGGAGGCCACCCTCGCCCAGCTTATGGAAGAGAAGGCTAAGAAGGCCGCTAAGCGCGCCGCCCGCGCCACCCCGTCGCTCCCTCAGAGCGAGAATGAGGGTGACGCTATGCCTAGCAGGCCTAGCACGCCTAGCACGCCTAAGAAGAAGGCCAAGAAGGTTCGTGAGCCTGACGCGCCTAAGAAGGCACCTAACTCTTGGATTGTCTTCACCATGCGCGTAGATGCTCTGCTGAAGGAGCATGGCGTGTCTGGCAAGGCAGTTGAGAACAAGCAGTTCGCCTCTGCGCTCAAGACTAAGAAGGCCTATGGCGAGTGGACGGATGAGGAGATTCTCGCAGAGAAGGCCTCTTGGACTAAGCCAGAGGTCAGCAAGCAATTCACGGAGGGCAAGAACAAGGATATGCTCCAGTTCCCCTCTGACGCCGCAAGCACTGGCGCCGAGTCTGAGAGCAAGCCTAAGAAGGTGCGCGGCCGCCCGAAGAAGATGAAGAAGGAGGAAGCAGTCGAGGAAACAGAGTAAAAACAAAGAAAAAAGACCTAAAATACAAAAAACATAAAAACTTTTTTTATAAGTAACTACACCAAAAAAAATTGACTAAACGGCCCGCCGTAAGTCAATATCAACAACCAAGATGTCTACTCTAAAGCCGCTTTGGGAGGGATTCGCCTACAAGCCCCATCAAGAGTATGGCGTAAGCTGGCTTCTGAAGCATGAAGAGGGTCCTATCCGAGGGGGCTTGCTGTGCGACGAGATGGGTCTCGGCAAAACCATCCAGATGCTCGGTCTTATCAAGGAGTCCTCTGCGTACTCTACATTGCTGGTCGCACCTCTTGCGGTCATCAACCAGTGGAAGGATACCGCAGAGCGCTGTAAGATTCGCTGCTTCACTTTCAATGTCAAGAAGAAGACGTGGGAACTCAAGACAAAGCCTTTCTCCAACTCTAGGCATCTTTATCTCATCGGCTACGAGTGTCTCGCAAACAACATCAAGTATGTCGAGCAGATGGTATTCGACCGCATTATCTGTGATGAGGCCCACCGTCTCGGTGTCAAGAACATCCGTAACAAGATTGCTTCTAAAGGCGTAATTGAGAAGATTGCCTTTAACACGATTCGCCGTGTTTGTAAGACTGCCGGCTCCAAGTGGTTTCTCAGCGCTACGCCCGTGGTGAACTCTATCGATGACATTTACACGCTCTTTGCGCTTCTCGATAAATCGCTCGTTTTACAGGAGATTGAGATGCTCATGGCTACCTATGCTCTCGCACGCAGCATGGAGCAGTTGCGCAGCTCCATACCCGATGCGCCCAATGCGCCCATTATCAAGAACCATCGTCTAGACTTTGCGAGTCAAGCCGAAGAAGACTTCTACGTAAAGATTCAGAGCAACGTGGAGGCGCAGCTGAGTTACAACGAGAACGCTCTTGTTATTCTGCGACTCATTCTCATGCTCCGCCAGCTGAGCATTCACCCGCAAGTCTACATCGAGGCCCGTAAGAAGAAGATGCATGGCGTTTACAAAGACTGGTTAGAGCCCAGCACAAAGTTCTTAAAAATAAAAGAGTTGATGACGGAGGAGTCACATGAGAATCATAAGTGGATTATCTTCTGCCACTTTCACGAGGAGATGCATTTACTTCAGAAGTATTTACAGACGCTAGAGTTTGTCCGCCACATCGAGACCTACTCTGGGTCACTCGACATGGCTCAGAAGACTAATGCTCTGGACAAGGTCCGTGAGCCGTTTGTAGACGGTTCTGAGAAGCGCTGCGATATATTGCTGTGCCAGCTCAAGGCGGGTGGCGTCGGTCTGAATCTCCAAGAGTTCGACCGCATTGTCTTCAGCGGCCCGTGGTGGACGCAAGCCGCTATCGATCAAGGCATTGGTCGTGCTGTCCGTATCGGACAAAAGAACCAAGTCATCGTACACAACCTCGCGTTGAAACAAGAGGAAGGTGTGAACGTAAGAAACATTGACATTTGGATGAGAACGAAGGCACAAGAGAAAGAGGCTGAGAATCGCAACGCACTAGATATGGCGGATAGGAATCTTATACAGACATATTAGATGAATCTTAATGAAACTTTAACACAATTTTTATTAGCTCTTCTTTTAACTGGCGTAGCAGTATATTTTTCAGTGACGGTATGGTATCTTTCTAAAGCAGAATCTGAAGCAGACTGCGAAGGGTTTGCTGGACCCGCAAAAGGTGCTGGTGTTCCCGATTGTTTAAGAAGTTCTCAAGAAGCTTCCGATTTATACACTCTCTTTTCTTCCAAGAATAACACTACAGAAGAAGGTCCAGATGATTTACGAGAACTCGCATTATTACTAAGTAAGATGACTTGTTTAAAGAAAGATATTATGGGTCCTTCTGGAATTGTTGAAGCAACTCGTTATCAGCCATATTCTACGGCACATGATATAGAGCCTGTTGCAGAAACCGCTGCTCGTTGTTTAGCAAAGACAATCCCTCCTCGCGACCTTGACATTATTCTTGATAAGTGGAACAGAAGAAGTAAAGAATTAGTCCGTCGTCTTTGTTCTAGTTTTAAGATATCTGACTCAGATTTGAAGAAAGCAGATATCTTACTTAAAAAACTAATTGAGGATATTTCTGATATAGCAAAGTCACAGTGTCTTAAAGGAGATGTAGAAATTGCTGGAAAAAAAGGGCCTCGCGATGTTGACCCTTATACACCCCCAGAGTTATCTGAGTTACGTGAGTACAAGGGGTATTATTAGGGGAACTATTAATCAATATCTCCGTATGTTACATACATATCTTGGCTTAGAAGTGATTTATTATACAAGTCCATAGCATATTGAAATGCTCTTTTATCAGCACTATAATAAAAATCTTCTACACTACAATTTAAAAGTTCTTTTGTCACATATCCTTTGAGCATAATAGTATAGCCTTCATATTTAGAATAATATATATAATCTATTATTCCAAATGTACACCAGCCTCTTTTATAAATTTGCATCTCTATTTAATAGTTATTTTCTACTTAGGCACCATTAATGATGTGAGAATCATTAGACCAATAATCTGCCATACAGACTTAGCGGGCTTGGCGACGCTAATTAAATCTACAGCAATATTGTTCCATAAGAGTTTTCCTACAAACCCAAGAATAATCATAGCAAGAATATAGGCGAGTAAATACGCTACAAAATCAACATATGCCGCACGACGGTCCTTTGAGTCGGAAGTTCCGGTAAATCCTTCAAGCGCAGCCTTAATACCAGCAGATAATACCATTCTATATTGTTATAGGATTTTTGTTATTAGTCCTTTTCAGTTCCTAAGAACTATGGGAAGAACTAGTCCTTTTCATACCGTAGAGATTCCTTTGTCTTCGCCTCACGGTGTTCAGTAATATATTTAATAGCAGCGGCAGCATCTGTTTCAGATTTAAGATGCTGAGTAAGAAGTCCAAATAGAATCTTCTCATTAATGCCACCTTTTGTCGTGGATCTGCGATATAGAATACGGCCACCAGAGTTTTTCAAATCTAGCGCACCAATATTGTGCTTCTTCATAATACGAAGAATCATCTCTTCTTGTACCTTGATACGCTTACGTTTCTCACGCACTTGTTCATTAAGAACTTTAATCTGTTCATTTGTTTCCTTCCACTCCTTAATAATATTAGAAAGCTGAGACAACTCTTGCTGCGCCTTAATAACTTCTTCTGGCGTTAGAGTATTCTCAACTGTAGCATTTGAGCGTACCGATTTATTGTCATTATCAAGAGACATTTGCTTCTGTAGTTCCATTCTGTATATTATACGCCTTACAATTTTAAGCCAAAATTGAAAATATTTTTGCCTAAAATTATGTATTCACAAAAATGGACGATTATCTTAGTATGATGACTGATTTCTCATATGTTGGCGCAGGTCTAGGTATTCTTCTTTCAGTCTATGCGTATGTATTTATGACATACAATACCCGTCCTACTGAAGAGTCGAATCGGGTAATCTCAACACTAACAAGTGTGATTCGTGGAGAGGTTAATAGTTTGCGCTCGGAGAACCCCAATGCATTTCATGAAAATCCTTATGACCTCTTTACAAGTATTTACCCTAGTCTAAAGAATATGGATAATGATCGAATTAATGAACTTATTGACCTTATTGATAAGTATAATACTACTTGGCTTGATAATGATTAAGCAGTTCCCTTCATCGCGCGATATCTCTTGCCTAACTCTCGCCCAACATCCATAATAGAAGCACCCTTCCCTAAATCATTTACAACAGCCGCACGGTTCTTTTTTACAAACTCCATATAAGGATTCTTGCCTTTCTTGCTTTTCATTGTCTTACCTTTCTTCATAGACTTCTTGCTAGTTCTTCTAGACCTTCCGCCGGAGACACTGTTTTTACGCATATTCATTCCAGGGTTATTACCAGAATTATTACCAGAGTTATTACCAGAGTTACCAGAGTTATTAGCAGAGTTGTTCATTCTATTAATAAAATTGAAAAATATTTTTCCAAATATAAAGTATCACAAATGTCTTCTCAAGATGATAATTATCCAGAAGAATTTCTCGAAGCATGTGAAGAGATGTCAGAGGCATATGATAGGTTCCTAGAGACTATTGTCGAAGAAGATGAGATTGGATATTGTGGTTATATATGTGACGGCGAGTGCCATACTTGTAAATGCGCCGGTAGCTTTGACCTTACAGAAGAGTGCTAAAAATATAAAAAATTGTTAAAACAAAAACTAATATTTTTGTTTAATAATATGGACCGAAAGAAAATTGGTCTTGATTTCTTTCGCATTGTATGGCTTCGTATAGCAGAGAAGGTCATCGATAGCGCAATCAAAGTATATAATCTTGATACAAAGCAAGCAGAAGCTCTTAAAAAAGCATATCTAAAACCAAATCATTATTATGCCATAATTAGGTAAAAAAGAGTTTCACTCTATCACGGATTGCAGCCCTACATATACCACAATTCATACTCTGTCTTCGTATACATGTGTTACAGAATGTATGGCCGCAAGGGACAAAGGCATATAATATTGTTTCATTAAAGCATATAGAACATAGTGGCTCTTTTTCACTCACATCAACAGACCTTATTGTTTTTAATACTTCACGTAGATGAATGAATTTTTTATATTCAGACATTAAATCATTATAATTTTGTTCTATTAAATTATCATCATAAATCTTATTAAAATATTTGTGGCTTACTTCCATAAGTTCATCATAATGTTCATTTTCGTTTAAAACAACTATATTCTTTAATTTTATTTGTACTAAATCTAACGAATCTAATTTTCTTTTTAATAAATCTTGTTTGTCAAGAATTTTTTCTCCAACTAATTTATATTCATCAAGAATATATTTTGTCTGCTCTATATATTTATCAAGTGGTAACATTTCTTTAGAAATACATATTGCATTATATTCATCTAGAACATTATTGCTAGAAATATCAAAACATATATCGCGTATGCTTTGTTGATTAAAATTTAAATTCTTCTTTCCAAATGTAGAAATAAAATGTTCTGTTTTACCAAGTACTGGGTGTGTTTTTAGCTTTGAAGATAAAAACTCTAAAATTGTTTTATTCTTGACCATTAAAAAATCTCTAAATTTTTTCTTCCAAGAATTTGTTAAACTTTCTGTTATGTTTCCTTGTTTGTCTTTAATTTCACTATAGTGTTTTATTACAGCATTATTCACAGCAGTAGAATAATTTGATTCTGTTGCTATAGAATAATCATATAAAGAAACTTCATTGGCATCCGGAAAATCAGCAGATGCAAATGAAGAAGAACCTACTATACCTGTTAATTCTGGACTATGTGTATTCATCTAGATTTATGAATTGTTCTAATATTGAAATATTTACGATGCTAACTTAGATATTATCGATATCTACTTCTTCATCATCTGACCCTTTTCCATCATCAAAGATAATTCCATCATCTTCTTCAATATTAAAAATATTATTATCAACTCTTAATTCTCTAATACGATTTAATTCTGCTATATCAGCAGTTTCAAGAGTTGAAAATAATTTAGGATTAATTCTTTTATCCTTCTTTAATTTAGAATAATGTTCTCTATCATATTTATATAAAATGTCACCTTTTTCGTATTTTTCTTTTGTGTCTCTTAAAAAATCTCGAGTTGAAGTAAGAACAATATCTCCAACACCAATCCACATATCTTTTCTAATAGACCCACGAATATGACATAGTCTTACAATATTATCATTACAATATACAAGTGTATTACGATTGCCGAGAACTCTTAATACGCGACCATATAATTGCTCATCTTCTGCTTCTACGAAAACTGGCGCTTCTGAGTTATGTTTTGATTTCTTATAATTTTTACCACCTGTAAAGTTTGGCATTTCCTATAATATATAATGAAAAATTATTTAGACCCTCTATAAGTTAGATAACATTTCTTTATATTTTGGTACAGTTGTTAGAACAGGAATAGAATCATATTCGTCACTTAATTGATTAAATCTTGCTGTTACGAGTGTAGATTTTTCATCTTCATTATTAATCTGCGCAAACATCGCTCCCCCAGAAAGTGAATTAAATGGTGCCTTCATAACGCCGGCAGATTTCTTTGGAACATTAAATGTATATCTACGGCCTGATGACTTTACATTATTTTTTTCACTAAGTCTTGTATTTGATTCTTTTGTTTTCATTTGAAATGGCGACCCACTATTATATGTTATTTCTCCATATGATATTCCAAATTCACTATCTTCTAATTGATTTGTATTAAATAAATATAATTTTCCATAATATTGTGTATCTAAATCAATAGTTAATTGAATATCTTGATAACCTTTATTTATAACAATTACAGTTTGGCCGTTCTCATTATCTTTATTAATATACACTGCTACACTGGATATTTTGGGAGTTATTTTACCTTGATAGAGTTGAGAACCATTTGTTACTTGATTAAATATATTATACGCATATATATTGTTTACATCACTTGATTCAATTACAACACTTCTTGCACCGCCCATACTTACTTGAAATAAAAAATCAAGAAGCCAAAGTTGAGAACCAAATGTATTAGAAACATTAGGAGTATATTTACAAATACTATTTGTTTGAATAACTAATTCCATATTATTGTTTGCTAGTTCTTCAGTATTTGATTGTAATACTTTCAAATTTATATAATATGCATATAAATGTATCAAATCATTTTTATTCTTACTACATAATCCATATACTTTAGTATAAATACCTTTTATAAGACCTTTATATTTTGATAGATTATTAATAATATTATCTAAATACTTTTCATTCATTATGTAGATATTATTAATTTTAGTAGATAGTTGTTTTAAAATATATAGTACTGCGGATTCATAGGTTTCATAAGAAGTATTCGACGGCTCATCTATTAAAATTACTCTATCACGTTTTACACTTTTCAGAATACTATCTAACGGAAGACTTAATGATATGAATGAATCCTTATAAATATAAACTGGGTTTATAGATTCATCTATTTTTTTGTCTGATTCTAGAAAAAATGTATTTACAGGATTAAATACATTAGTTGATATATCTACTGTTCCAGATAGTGTTGGTATTGTAGGAATATTTGCTGAATATCCTGATATGTTACTCATCTAATTGTATTATATCATTTTTTTCAAGTGCATGTGGCACAAGTATTAGATTCTTCTTCTTTGCCATCTTTTGAAGTTGATTCTTATATTTCCCTTTATCACGTTCTTCTTTCTTTGGCAACTCTCCATATGCTTTTAGCAAAGAACGGATTGCTTTCGGCTCATCCACATAATCTAGAACTGCTCTATTTAGAACTAATGGTTCCCTCGTAGTTGTAAGAGGTGTATTTGTATTAATTCCATACTGCTCTAAAAGTGATGTTGGAATTAACTGCTCTATAAATTGTGGTTCCCGGTAAGACAAGTCCATAGGACATCTCTTAACACTATGTCCATAAGAAGCACATAGACAACAGTAACTACCCTTCTTTAAGGGGCAGTTCTTAGACTCATGCTTCTTAACACATTTGCCCAAAACATCTTTACAAGAATCACACATTGTAATAGATATGAGCGCAAAGGACATCCAATTTTTTTTCATGATGAGAGAACAAATCAAGTTATACCACTGGCAGACAAAGGTCTATTCTAGACATAAAGCAACAGACAACGTTATTGAAGCATTAGACGGCTCTATTGACAAATATGTAGAGGTCTATATGGGTAAATACGGGCGAATGAAAATGACCGGCTCTAATGCTTCTATAACTGTAAAAAATTTATCGGAGACCTCAGTTCTAATTTTTATTAAAAAGTGTATATTATATCTTAATACAGAACTTGTCAAAAAGTTAAAAGAAACAGATACTGATTTAATAAATGTTAGAGATGAAATGCTAGGAGAGTTAAATCAGTTACTATATTTATTTACTCTTCATTAAAAAGCCAATTGTAAACCTACACGGATACCAATCTGAGATGCATAACCGGCATTCATTTCAATAGCATATTTAATCGGTATATCAGAGCTGTAGGACTTACAATTTTTATTACCATTACATGGTGTAACGTTTGCTTCAATTTTCACAATCTGTTTTGCTTCATTTATCCAAACAATATCAAGAGGAAAATTCATACTAGGCATCCACATACTTTGAACTCCTACATTTGGAAAAATAAATAACATGCCTGTTCTTGGTGCCAATAAAGTTCTATTACTTAATCCGTTACGCAATTCTTCTGGAGTTTGAGCAATATCAACAAACATAGAAGGTATATTTGTTCCTGGAAAATTAATAGGTGAAGCCATAATATCTATATACTCATTAAGAAAATGAGTAATTGTTATGGACCGCAATTTACATTAAATAAGATATCAAATGTTAATCAATCGCAATTACAAATTTATAAAACGGCATGGACTGATTATAATAGGATTCAAGCATTTAACAGTAATATAAGTACATTACATGGAAATGGTACTGCGAGAGACTCAAATTATTATATGTATGTAAGTTATGCCGAAAAAATTTCATTTAGGAACGGTCAATATCTTCATCAACAAGAATATCCTAACTCTAACTGGAATGATGTTCAACAAAACTAAAAAAAAATTGTTAATTAGGATGAATTTTAATACTCGCGATTGTCAAACAGTTGTAAGCACAATTTTTACTTTTGAATCTCCGGAATATCAAAGAGCATGTAATTCGATTTATGTTGGTGTATCAACTGTGAATGGCTCTAATAATAACAATGCCAATGGGAATACAAATTATATTAAATTCAAGACTGATTTGGAACGGATGCAATATTTGTTGGGACAATATGGTTATGCTCCAAACTGCCAGCGGCAGTAACTTTTTGTTTTGCTATATTGATAATTAAGTCAGCGATGTATCCAACTACGGCATTTGGCATCATAATAGGTCTTGAAATGCTATTTGCAGTTTCAAGAATTGTATCGGCAGAAACAAATGATTTATTCATTTTGCTTTATTTTCCTTACGTTCGCGCTTAATCAAATTTGTACGATAGTTGTCAAGTCTTTCTTTATAAAGTGCCTGCCAATTTTCTTTTAGAGTTGCGACTTCTTTGTCTAGAGTTCCGAGATTAATGAGATTCTTCTTATCTGGCTCGAAAGAATATAGATTATTAGACTTGTCTTTCCAGTATGGAATACCCTGAGCTATTTCCTTCTGCATATTGAATAATATTCAATATGCTCAATGAAAAATCAATTTTTATTATTATTGTCACTATGAACGACAACCGGCTGATACATTTAATTATTTATACCAGTAGGGTCAAACTTCGCACGATTCGCATCCAAATTATTCTTTCTAAAGCTAGAATTCTTAATTGGAACTGCGTCTACAATATCATTTGCGGCATAAAATGATGGATTATGTACTGTATGTTCTTGAGCAGATTCTCTCATAATAATTACATTTCGCGATGATCTACCATGTTTCATATTACGCTTATGTGACACATAGAGTAAACCTACTACCACAATTGTTCCAATAATACCAATCGCAGCGCCAGCACCAATACTGCTTAACTTTTGTTCTTGTGACTGTTCTGTTGTTCTAATAAATGTAATAAAATCTGGATTATTTGTTTCAGTTGCGCTAGGACTTGAACCAAGAGTTGGGCTAAATGTCGATGTTGGAGTTTCAGATACAATTTCTGAAGTGCTTGGAAGAGGTGTTCTTGAACGAGAACTTCCAACTGAATTAGAAGGATCTGATGTGTATGAAGCAGTATGAGACTGTGTACTTGATTGAGAACTAGTAGATGAATGTGATGGGGAACTTGAATACGATGGAAGATTAGAACGAGTGCTTGATGTAGAAGAAATAATATTGGGTGTTAGTGATGGTGTGCGAGTATCTGTTTCAAGTGGCGTGTCCGTATTTGAAGGTGTAGGACGGACAGAGCCACTATTAGAACTTGTATACGTGTTAGAAATACTAATAGACGGAGTTACAGAACTTGAATACGATGGAGAATTACTAATGGATGGTTGCGCGCCGATTGTAATACTGGGAGTAAGCATAGCAGAATTAGATGATGTAATAGATGATGTGCGAGAAGCACGCATAGTTCGTGAATTTGTAGGTGTTCCAGTCGCATTTGGTGTGACTGAAGGTGTACTTGAAGCGGCTGGGCATGATAAACTCGCATAAACACCATTTGAATATTGAATACAAGTTCCAGAAATATAAGAACTATTTGTAGATAGCATCATACATTGAAGGTCATTAAAACTAATAATATTTAATGTACTGTCAGAGCAATAATACTTTTTGGCACTACCAGTCGAATCACTAATACATAGATTTTGGTTAATAGCAATATTTGTTAATGAAGGAACACCGGAACAATCATTTGTGCCATAAAATGTAGCAAGTATAGAATTTGAAATAGAAGGCGTAGGAGAGGCAGAAGGCGTAGGTCTTTCATTTAGGATTAGTGATGCAATATAATTTGCTGTTGTGCGACTTGTTACAATAATACTCTTAAAAGTAACTGAGCCAGAACCAGATTGTGGAGAATTCCAAATCATATTAACATTCCTTTTATTTGTATTTGAAGTATGGGTTAAACCGTTATTACATGAAGTCATGCGCCGTACATTTGTATCTAGTGGATCAAGATTGAGTGTCCCTGATGTAATATTTGTAGCCGCAGAAACAGCAACAAAATTTCCGTTAATTCGTCCAGTTCCTACATTTAATACAAACCCTTTAAAACAACTTGTGGGAGAGCAAGCCGCTTCAGAAGTATTTGTAGGACGGAGAACAACATTATACTGAGTATTAGGCTGATAGTTATTAACAACACGATTATTTTCCATTACATTAATTAGATAAGGGGGTTGAAATGAACCACCAATAGCAAAACAGTTATTAGGATTGCATCCTTGTGCCCAATTTCCGTGGCCTGGTAGTGATTCACAAGTATCTACGCCAATACTATTCGCATTTACAGCACTTAATCCGGCAAATAAAGCTGCTAAAAGACTAAAAAACATCATCCTAATTATATATTATATAATTTCTTTAATCTTCTAAATTATTAGTAATTAGTATTCTACACTATACACTTCACCATTTGAAAACTTGCGATTAAATACTGCTTCAAGCCAGTCATTATGGGTAACAATAACAATATGTTCTAAACCTTTTGCATCTGCTTTGATATCTTCAAGCGTTTTTAATGCACGCTTTTTAATAACATCTTTTGTTTCATTAATCTTTGTTGGATAATAGTTCTGGTCAATATTAACAAGGTCATATTTCCCTAGAGTTCTTATAAATGTGTCGTAATTCTCCCTATAATTACAAGGATAAGGACCTTGTGTTTCCATTAGACCATCATATAGATATAATATTGGCTTAGGTCCAAAGATAATTCTAGATGTTTGGATACATCGTTTTAGTGGAGAACTATAATGCCTTTGAATAGGATATTTCATAGAAATATGTTTAACTTGTTCAATACCTTTTTCTGTTAGATTTGAATATCTATAGTTTTCAGAAGAATACGCTGATTCGCCATGAATCTCAAATCCTTCATTATGCTCTGCGTGACCATGACGGATAAAATGAATCTTCATTCTAATAGTTTTAAAAATTGATTTTTAAATATCAATTTTTATAGCATCATGCAACAAATAATTGATGAACACGTTGCACATTCAACATCTGTATTTCTTGAACTACATAATTATGATTCTAGAGTGTACGAGCAAGTCGTTATCCCTCCACTAATTCAAGCATACATATCAGATTTATGTATTAAAAAACTCATTCTACCAAATAATTTATCTGTTCTTGATGTTGCCCCTGTTTGTAAGATAGATATGGATTTTAATATGCCAAAAAACTTAAAAGATATTATATTGCGAGATGTAAATATCATTAATAAATCTATTATGGAGCTATTTCCTAACAAGATTCGCTATCGTTATGTAGGCTGTAGTTTAAATGGTATTACATTAAATGATGCTGTGAATGAATTATACTTTAAATATTTTCAAAAGAAACCTAGATATACAAACAAGGATTCTTTACAACA
>Ga0214919_10002156_pt1 | contig 31298 bp, 34 predicted proteins | sample LL1503_MetaG_FD_177994 | JGI IMG/M metagenome (GOLD analysis project Ga0214919, IMG submission 177994) | Freshwater microbial communities from Lake Lanier, Atlanta, Georgia, United States - LL-1503 | ecosystem: Environmental > Aquatic > Freshwater > Lake | place: USA: Georgia | collected... | reverse complement strand
TTTCTATTGAACTCACTAATGCGATTCATACCTAAAGGGTACTCGCCCATCTCTTACACTTCTTGTATGACCCAAAGACCCAGTAAATGAAATCACTCTTAGCCGCCACAGGCATCGTCCTGGTCTTTATCTATGTAATCGGCTCTGGCCTTTGGGTTAACACCGGAGATAACTGGTACCGCTCCCTCAACCAACCACCATGGCAACCACCAGATTTCATCTTTGGAATCATCTGGCCCTATAACTTTATTGTTCTTGGAATCGCCGCGGTCACCATCGCACAACGCGCATCCACCACAGCCTCACTTATCTATCTCGGCTTCTTCGCGCTCTCAGTCATCTTCGCACTCACATGGGCCTTCCAGTTCTACCGCCCACACAATCTTCAAGCTGCATCAATCGCACTTGCTCTAACAGCAATTCTCACACTCCCGATGGTCGTGATTGCATTTAGAACCTCTATCCCTATGGGTATTGCACTACTTCCCTACCAAGCTTGGGTAGCAATCGCTGCGAATTTGAGTTATACGTACAGCAAGCTGAATTAACACCGCTTCGCATCGAACAGAAAACAAAAAGGACCCCGCTCTCACAGGGTCCCTCTTGAAAGTACTAATTAGATCTCATCAACCTCAAAGAACAATGAGTATCCGGTGAACTTCAGGGTTGGAGTCTTCTGCCACTTTGCCATTAAGTCATCATGGCTCTTTGGGCTCTTGTAGTAATCATCAATTGCAACACCATATGCAGCAGCATTCTTGTGATGGATTTCAAAGATCCAAGCTCCATCGATATTTCCCGGACCCGCCTCCTTAACAACCACCTTGTCTGCTCCCAATTTCAAGAAGTGCTTCTTCCACTCCTTCAGACGTGCAACCTGCTGTGCACGAGTCTTGCCATCTACTGGATTTAATAATGCTGTTTCAATTGCACGTGCCATTTTCTCTCCGAATCTTTTTCTAACCCCGTGTGGGCTTTACGCGTTAAATACCTTGAGTGATGTAACTGGTGATTCCCAGAACTTTTCGACCATTCCCTCGAACTTGTTGCCAAGTTCTGTGCGGGAAGTCATATCTGCAACTAAATCTTTCCAGGCTGCTTCACTCTCCCAGCGCTCAAGATTCGTAATGGTTCCATCTGTTGCTACAACGATGTCGGCAGAGATCAATCCCTTTGCATTCAGGGTGATAGACAAGACCTCATCAACAAACATCTCTTTAAACTTTGCTTCCTGACCAGCTTTTGGCTGGAAGTGACTCATGTTCATGAACATAGTTCGCTCTCCAAACTTGAAGGTAGTGGTGTAACTCCACGAATCTAGACCCGGTGAGAGTTGGCTGTACATACCCTGAATGCATCTTTCTTAAATTCCCCTTCAACATTTATGCTTATACGCATGACCGAGCAGATCGACCAGTTCTTCAACCCCGATGGCACATTAATCTCCATCCCCGTTAAATCGGCCAAGAAGATCGCAGTCCTGCTCCACATTGCCCGAGATCTATCCCCCACCACCAAGTATCCCGAGAAGGAACTCAACGCGATTATCGCCAAGTACCACGATGACAAAGTTCGTGGAGGTCTCCGGTGCGATCTCTGATTGGGGGTTGCTGCAGGCGCGGACTCTGTATGAAAGTGCTCCAACTCTAAGTGTGCTGGGCATCATTCCAAGAGAGAAATGGGAAGCAAAGTTTCATCTTTCTAAGGTGAAGGGGACTAGCCGTTCAGTGCAGGCGTTTAAGGATTACCTGCGGGTGCTTGATTTCGAGGAGCTGGTGGGGTGAGAATCTTCTGGACTCTTCCAAAAAATACATCGGGGTGTTATTTTCATGACAAGAAAAGCGAGGTTTGAACATGGGTTTGTTCAGTAAGAAACAGATTGAAATTGGTGAGCCTTTCTACATTGATATGCGAATTGCAGAAGAGCAGTTGCCGCAAGAGGTGACTGACCATTTAAAAAAACAGATGTGGTTTATGGGATACCCCGAGTTACTCTCGCAATGGGCTATAGACACTTTTGGAATGAGTAATGATCCCAAACATCGAGTCATACCCCAAGAAAGAGACCCAGCCGAGGTTGAAAAAGGAAAGATTATTCATCCCATCCATATACCTATCGAGTTAATGGATGCTTTGATTGGTCGAGGTGACCCAGAGAATTTACTTCTTCAATTTGAAAATTGGGAGAGAACTGGCTGTTCACTCATGGAAGGTTGGGCTGGTTTCCTAGGCTTTTTAATGGATAAGGAGGGTGTGACAGAAAAAGACTTCCATGCATTAATCGTCCCTGATTACACCGGAGAGAGCGGAATTCCAGGTCACGATTTTTACTGGTATGTCATTCTTCATCCAGATCAGCACAATGGATTGGATTACTTTATCTTCGCCCGAGCTCCGATGTTAGGTCGAGCACAACTAGGTGGTTATGAATTAGCGGTTGCAGAAACCCTTGAACTCTTTAATTCCGGAAAAGCTATTCCTGGCCTGATCAAAGCGCACAGATCACCTGAAGGTGTGCACACTCGCTACTACCTACCGTACGAAGTTGTTGAAGCGACTGGATGGTGGGTTGAGGAGGATGCAGGCATTCCTTCTTCAATTCCAAGAAATGGAAACTGATTTCGATACTACCGGATCATCCATTTGACTAAATTCGACTTCTACTAACCATCCGATTTGAGACCAGTTATTGGGGAAGCATTTTCAAAGCTTGCGGGTTTTGGTGCAGAGAAGCTTTTTTCTGCGCAATTCCGATGGCCTTGACCTGTTGTTGCGCGTAAGCGAATATCAAATCACCTGGCTGAACTTTGTCCATGTTGTCGTAAAAAGGATTGCGAGCCCCATTGGTATTCTTGAAGGGTGACTAAAGTGTGCGTGAAACGACGTTTAGGTAGTGGTTAGACGCCTTAGTCTGCTAACTCTTAATTATCAACAACACTAATTACCTGAATGAATTCAAACCCTAAATACCGTAGTCGGCTCGACGCATCCAATGCCACAAAATCCAAATTGATCCGCCAATAGTCATTAAGAGTGCAGGAAAGTAGAAGATGATATCCAAGGTTGTTCCCACAGGAGGCGCTCCAGGCATCAATGTTCTCAATTGAATAAGAGAAAACGTAAGCGCGGCAGCCCACACCAGTGCTTGCACAGTTGGAGGACGATACTTGAGAGAGACGCTTATTCCCATCAGAACTACCGACATCATGCTTGCAACCATAAGTAAACAAACAATTAAAACTAGAAGAATTGTGTAGCGATCTCTTTTGGCATCAATTAAGAATTCAACATTACCCTGATTCATTCCAGAACTGACAGCTTCAATATCTTCAAATTCATCCCGGTAGTCCACACTGACTGGATACACAACAACATCCCAGGTGTTCAACTCGGAAGTTTCATCATAAACCTTCATAGGGACAGATTGCCATGTGTCATCCGCTGATGTTTCGGTTCCAGCTCCACCGGTACGTGAGGAGACCCCAAAAATCGGAAGGCTAAACAGATAGCGGTCAAACGGATAATCCTTGATTGTTCCTTGTATAGATTCACGCATAGTGCAAACAGTGTTTCCTGTATCACTATTCTTGCTTTTCTCTATACAAGCACCGAATGGATTTTGATAAGTAATATCAGCAGTGGCCGAAATATTTGGTTGTAGCTCAGGTCCAAATACCAACGTATTGCTCTGCTGTAACTCATTGACTCGGCGAGTTGAACCAATATCCAGCTTTATTTGGTCATTTGGAAACCAACCATTTTGTGTCGTGATGCCAATATTTCCCTTGGGGAAAGGCAGTACTTGTACTTGAGCTAATTTCGTGACCGGATCAACATCGGTTACTTTCAAAGCAAAATCAACCCGATCTTCCGAATTCACAGAACTATTCAACTGTTCAAAACGATTTATCGCTGTGGAACTAGAAGTCTCAAAAAAACTTCCTGTTGCTGATATGTAGAGAAACATTAGAGTCGCCAGGATTTGGGAGAATCGTGAGACTTGACCTCCACGATCATGCGAATATTTGAAGTCGGTTCGCGATTCAAACATTCGAGTTTGAGCCAATTTCTTTCGCTCTAAACTCACAACATAACTAGAGGATGGAATTCGTGATGCCGGTCCAAGGAATCCTTTTAACGGGGCTATTTCAATAGCTCTTTCCTGTAGCATTTTGCTAAATTCGGCATTAAATTCGATATTTCTTAAACTAATTCGAGTATTGTCTCTGAGCAAGAACTTAAGTGTTAAAACGTGATTTGATTTTGCCGAAAGCGCGAAACTACGTTGCCATAATCCTTCTACATCTTCTAAAACAATTCTAGATAGACAAAAACGAGTGTTGAAAATGTTTAACATCGAAACAATTTCATTTTCAATAATCGATATTTCGGTTCTTCTCCGCAAATAGCTCGATGACCCAAACAAAATAATAGGTACTACTAAATAAATAAAGATATGTTCTATAAAGTACCAAATAGTTTGAGAGAGTGAATACGTCTGTCGCTTCGTAATAGTGTTAAAAATTCCCTGTGAGATAAAGAAAAAGACAAATGGTGATGAAAGCATCTGAAATTTACTAAGTAAAACTTTTCTTATCTGCATAATTTCACCCATTCTCTGAAATCACTCGACCATCGTGCACTGCAGTTGGGTCCCACACACCTGGGTATTCTCTACCCGAAGCACTGACATAAAGATAATCAAATCGACCGAAATAAACCATCTTGCCATCATTGATTGGAGAAGAAAGTTTCACAGTGACAGGGTACTTCGTGTATTTCGGGGACTTACATCCAAATGAACAGTCAGATTGGTTCAGGATGCCCTTTCCTGTTGCTCCGGTTGCTTTCCATTCATTCCAAACAATGTCATCAATAAAGTCCTCTCCGTCTCGGCACTGAAACTGCATTCGAGATGGTGCGATTTTTAGATCATCACAAACATAGGTGAACACGCCACTGTCCATTCCTGCTACTTCTTGTGAGGTAATTTGTGGAACCTCTGGTTGTATTTGATTGCTTGTTGAATTGGAAGCTGAAGGGGATGTTGAGGTTGACGGGCTAGTCAGTGGTTCGGGGGAACTCGAAAATTGGGAATCGGGATTTAATGGTGCTTGGGAATTCATTGAAGTCAATTGCCCGGCTTGGGTTTCATCTTTATTTTGCGTCATAAAGAAAAAAGCTGTACCGGCGAGAGCCATCAGCCATAAAATCCCAAGGATCCACTTAATGTTATGACTATATGCACCTACCGAGGGTTGAAGATCTTCCGCACTGTTAGTACTCATCTTTTCATAGCCATTGACATTTTATGCAAAAATGATGGATCAAAATTTATCTCGGAGCTGCTTTCTTCTCCTTGGGGCTTATAGGATGCCAATGCGCTTGTGAAATAAATGATTTTTCCTTCTTGTACAGGATCGCCTAATTTCAGTGTCATCGGGTAACGAACATACTCAGCAATAGATTCATCACATCGTATTTCACAGCTAGATTTATAGAAAAAGCCTTTAGCGATTGCTCCCTTTACCGACCAACTTGTCCAAACTAGGTCAGCAATGTAGTCGTCACCTTCTTCATCGCACATGATTTCCATCGATTTAGGTGTTTGCACCAAATCACTGCAATCGTATGTATACACAGCTTGAGGTTTAGCAGTGAGATCAACTTGCTGTTCCGACTCTGGGAGAGAATCCTCACCAAACACGAAATCCTCTTTTGGGGCATCAAGGGCAGGATCATTAGGATCGATTTTGGCTACCTCTCCATTATTCACAACTTCTATCGGTCTAGAATCAAGATAATGGTTTATTTGTAAGCCAATTACACCAACAACAATTACGAAACCAGTTGTCACATATAATTTTAAAAGTCCCCAGGACTTTGTATGGGTGATTTCTCTTGAGGGATTCATTACAGACGCCTACTTGATATTCCCATAATTTGACTAAAATCCTCAAGACTCATGGGCTCCAGCCTTCCTTGTAATCGAAGCATAAAGATCTGTGAGTTCAAAGTTTAGATTTGTAGCCGTCTGAACAACCATTGACGAATTGTTCCTTGTTTTCAGCACTGTTGATAATTCCGGCAGAAAGACCTGTGATAACCCAAATGCCATCACAATAAGCTCTTACACCTTCATCAGTGATTGAACCCAGCGGAGTATCTTCATCACTAGGCAAATAACTATCAATCAACGTACCAAGATCCTCAAGTTGCGTGAACTCTTGTCCTGTTTGATACCCGAGGGCGTAAGCCTCAGAGGAAGCCTTCTTAACAATTGAGCATCCTGAAACAGATACAACAAGCACGAGGATGGCGCTAGTGAACTTAAATAATGAGAATACTTTTCTGCTTTTCATGATTTCACCGATTCACTTGTCATGCGAGAGCCGACCAGCTCAAGTGCATTGCTGGACTTGAGCTTGGCCAACTTGGCGGCCCTACAAAGAAGCTTCGCTGAGAGCCTTCTTCACAACTACCTTCTGGAAGTACCCAGCGCCGAAACAGAGGCACAATACGACATACCAAAATGACTCAGCAGGTTTCATTGCGGCTACTAATCCACGCTCGTACATAGCCTTCTTCATCGGGATCTTTGCAAAGTAACCTGCGCCAAAAGCAATGCACTGCAGGACGTACCAAAAGGTTTCCATGCCAGTTAACTTCTTGTCGTTCATTTGTCCTCCTTGAGATTTGTTAAAGGTTATGCCCAAAAGCAGGTAATTGCCTGCGATTAATGGTCATGGATTATGGATTGGAAATGACCATTTTTCTTACCTCATCCATACAAGGGTTCTAATCCTGTTTAGCCACACCAGTTTGCAGGTCAGTTGTCCGTAATTTTCTGTTTGAACAACCGCTCCTAAGTTTGAACACAATTGAAGCGGTGTGACATTAGATGTTCCCGAAGACCCCGATGAGCCCTGGCTTTCGCTTTGAGCGTCCCTTTCACGTTCGGCCAGGATCTCTTTTTCTTCTTCGGTCAATTCATTTGATGGGGTGTAAGTGGATGGTTTACTAACAAAATCAATTTTTGCGCACTTATTCATCTCATGCCAACCAGAGACTTTGCAATTTCTGATCGCTTGTAGAAATTCAGCAAAATCAAGGTAATCACTCGAAGCGCGGGCAAATTCAGTACTGGTTTCGAAATTCGACAGGTAGTCGTCAGGGTTTTCTTCTTCCCTCGCTTGGTCAACTACGACACATCCTGGATATTCTGTGGGTTCCATGGAGTCACCAAATATCTTCTTAGCCAGTGGATCTACAACGTCATTCCAGCCGTTTTCTCGTGTCGCTATGTCTAGCATTTGCTCACGAGTATAGGGAAATTCAATGTCCGTACCTTCTAGTGCTGCAGCGATTATAAATATGGATCCAGCATAATAATACAAATCGATCTGCTGATTATCTTTTTCTTTTCCAACAATGATGTCATCTAGAAAGGGAAACTTCGTAAGAATTTTTCTCTCAACTTCATTCCTGGTTTCCTCTCCAAGTAGTAATGCAATACTCTCACCATCAGCTACATCCGAGTTTTTAAATATCTCTGGACGCTCACCTATCTCTTGTAAGTTGGAGAAAATCTTGTCACAGTTTGCCTTGAGGGCTAATTCTTCTTTACTAGCCCCACATGAAGCTAGTAACCCGCCAATTAGAATCATCGAAAAGGCCATGGACACTTGCTTGAAAATCGCTTTATCTCTCAACATTTATTTGAATGGCCCCTGACTGTCAACTAATCGATACTAAAACTGAGTACCGTTTTTTTGGACCCAAAATTGTTTGTGTATGTGTAATTGTTTCCTACTCTGACGGTCGCCGTATAGCGCATTCCTTCTTCTAGGCCACACTCAAAGAATGCGCCCACTTGCTCAACCCCATTTCTGTCATTCCAATATCCAAGTGCCAAACAATCACCCGTATTGTTGTCTGCTTGGAAAATTGAGAAACTCAACTTTCCGCAACTAAATCCAGGTTCATTGTCATTTACCGTGATGTTGAGCTTCTGGCCACTGCAAGAAGTGTCTATGGTTGTGTCACCAGAACTTACATATTCCTTGGATGAGCAATCTCCATATGTTTTCTCTTCACAATCTTTGACCCACTCGAGCACCTCTAGCGCATCACCGTATGCCCACAGTACTTTCTCATTCCAAAAATCCCAATTGTAATTAGCGCCGCAAACACCTGGATCTGAGGTTGGATCACCAATCATTGGAGAACCAAAAAAACTTCCGAAGATACTCGCTACAACAGGACCAATGTAGTTGTCCTCTTCCAGCCAATCCCCGTTTAGGTAAGCGTCGCGATCTTCAGGTGAGAGCAATTCGCCTTCGGTCTTTTTAAAGAAAAACTCGAGAAGGTCGAGCTCCTGCTCGGAATCACTATAAATGTCAGTTTGCGCTCCATCTCCAGTCTTTAGGTATGGAAGATTTTCGAATTTTTGATCACTGAGAAAAGGTGCCACAGATAAAATCTTTTCTTTCATCTTTGTGCGCTGGTCTTTTCCAGTTAGAAGCTTGAAGGATTCCCATTTATAGTAATCTTCAATTGAATCAATTGTCGATGCAAAAGTTGCCACTTGGCCCTTTACTATTGCGCAGGTTCCTGCTTCATCTTTTAGGGCTCTGACTCCCGATTCCCCACTTGATCCGGCAGAACACCCAGAAATGACTAATGAAAGTACTGCGACGCAAACAATTGAACGAAGCTTATGGAGATAACGAGAGTCTTGCGGAATTCTAGACACTTGATGTTTCTCTCTTAAATAACCAGGTTTTCTGCACCTGGAATCGGCTCTTCACGTTGATCTGCTGCAAGCAACTTTGTTCCGTGGGTGCTTCCTCCACGCTCCCATCGCTCTAGCTGTTCCTTTGTTGGCTGGAAATCAGAGAAAACAGCTACCTCATCAGGCTTACACCAGTCACTCAAGTCAACTCGGATGGCAACTTCAAATGGACGGGCGCCAGGATTTACTGCAGATTCCTTAATTACACCTTCGCGGCATGGAACTCTTTCAGATGCGATGAAAATGCTCTCAACATGCTGATGGCGGTTGTTATTTGTGCCCTTTTCAGAGAAAGAAAGCGCTGACCAAGGTGAAGCAAGGTCAGCAATCTCTGCGAGTTTTTCTTGCCAATTAACTTCGTAAGCACTACTTGAAATGCTCAGTGAGCCGTCTAACTGCAATCCTGCGAGTGGATCTGGGCGTAATGAGACAACCTGTGGCTGCGAAAACGGGAGGACTTTCTCCTGCACAACTCTTGTGAAGTGTTCTACAAGAGCTTCACCAATAAGAGTTGCTGGTTCCGGATTCTTACTTGCAGTAGCAACTAGCTGGCGTTTTCCAGTTTTGCGATGATCTTCGTCTAGTTCACGTACAGCCATATTGTTGCTGCCAAATCCGATTGATTCAGCCAAGGATTGCATTATGTTTTTGAAGGCTTCTGCACGCCAGCCAGGAATCTGAATTTGATTCATTGCCTTATTAACAAGCTCTTCATATTTAGGACTTTTGGCTGTAATTGTTGGAACAGCAACTTCGACACAGGATGGAAGCTTTGCTGTGTCAGGAATTGAGCCGTTAAACATCAAGCTCTCGTTATTGACGATCCACGGTTGATGCAAGCCAACTGAAAGAACTTCGAATAGCTGCGGAACTTGAGGATGTAGCGAATCAATTCTTTCACGTGCTTGCTTTACGGAATCAATTCCTTTTTCCATAGCCAAAGTTCTGTTGCTCTCTTCTGCAACCAGCTGCTGGTATTCAGAATTTCTGCGGCTATAGGCGAAGAGCTGTCCAATAAATGTAAGTAATGAGATCCCAAAGATGACCGAAATGAACTGCGGTAGAGAAAGTCCGATCGCTTGTCTTAGGAAGTAATCAAGACCCATTTTTAGGAATGAGCGGCCGCCAAAAGCGTTAGCAATCCATGTACTTAGTTGATCTGAGAATCTATTGATCAATAGAAGGATGATTACCGTTATCCAAGAGATAGAGAAGTTCAGCCAGAATCTCTTCATAAACCACTTACGAGTCGATTCACCAAAACCCTCTGGGATTACTGGAGCAGACTCTGAAAAGTCTCTAATTAGTTTTTCATCCAGGGCCAAATCACGTTCGTGACCCTTGATTCGGTTCATTAGTTGCCATGCATAGCTAGCACGACGCTTTGTGACCCAATCTGTGAACTCTTCTTGAACCCCAACAAGGTTTTCAAGTTCATCGCCCTTGGCTTCCATTTGTTGATCCGACAAAGATGCACTTTCAGCAAGCTTTGCAATCTCGGTTTCAAGGGTTGCGATGCGTTTGCGAATTTCATCTTCGCTCATTGACTCCTCTGGGGGTTCGACAGGAGCCACTGCCACTGCAGGTGTTTCTACGACCGGCGCAGCTTCAACTTGAGCAGGGGTAACAACCGCTTCAACCTCATCAGGTGTATGTAGAGCTTCCTCTGTCTCTTCTACCTCGACTAGGTCTACTTCATGAAGGTCTTCAGCTTCAGCAACTTCTTCTGTATCCACTGCCTTTTCTGATTCGGCTGCGTCTCCGGTTTCAGCAAGGTCAACTGCATCCTCTGCAATATCTTCTATTGCATCAACTTTTTGAATGTTTTCAGCTACATCGGCAGCTGCATCCACAATTTCAACTGTCTCTGCAGGAATTTCAGGTTCTGAATTCGCATCTGTTTCTTGGTCTATAGGGCGACTGTTATCAAGCATGAGTCGATCCAATCTCGGATGAAGACAGAGCTTCAAGGCGTTCAATTAATGCCGTGAGCTCTTCCTCTTTCTTAGCTTTTTCTTGATCGGCCTCCGTTGTCTTTTGTCTCAACTCTTCAATCTGGGCATTCTTTTTAGTGACTTCACTAGTCAAGAACTGACCAAGATCATCAATCACTTCATCCTGTAACCACGTTGCGCTGCGAGGTTGAGATGGGACAGTGCGTTCTAAATTAGCAGGCAGAACCCATTCCTCTTTGACGTTAGGTACAACCTCATTGAGATTACCAACGACCAATTTTCCACGGGTCCCAGATTCGGCTGGGACTCCATCAGGCAGTACCGAAGCATCCAAGCGTCCAACTACTAATCTGCGAATTTCTTTCCAAAGAATTGGTTCTGACTTACGCAAAACATTGTGTGGCCATACTGCAAGAGTTTCGGCGATTTGCTTACGACGTCGAGAAATCTCAGTAATCATGATTTCTGCACCTTTATCAAGATTTGTACGTGGGAAATCAATGCTTCCCTTAACTACTTTGCGGCCTCTGAAACCAAAAATTGTGCGAGAAACAAAACCGGCAATGGCATTCCATATTCCGGCAAAGATCCATAGTGGAAGCACCTTGAGAAGTGACCACGTTGTTCTAAAAAACTCCTTGATAGCGGTGAAGACACCTGTTTCTTCAGGTTCTGCTGGTGGCAACAGTTGAACTCTTGTGTAGCTCAAGCGGCCATTCGAGAATCCCATTGTGTGATTGACCATTTTTTCGATCTCATCAGCGAGGTTTGCGCTCTCGTAAGCTTCAAGAGTTTCGTTAGGGAATGGTCGTAAAGGATCAATCTTTGAAAGTTCGGCTTTTGATGCGCGATCTAAAGCGTCTGCAGCAACTCGAGTCGAAAGGCCTTCGCTAAGTACGCCGCGAACAAATGAACGCATGAGCCGGACTTGACCCTGTATTGGTGAGAGATCCTGGAATTCAGCAGAATCTAGAATGCCTTTCTCTTGACCGGCCCAGATACCACCCACTGCAGCTGCATTAGAAAGTATGAATCGATGCCAAACACTCTTATCCTCAGCTGTGACATCACGCGTTGCCTTATCAAAGCGAGAAGGAGTGCTTCGATCTTCAGGGGCAACAACCAAATTGATGTCCCAACTTGGTTCAAGTAAGTGAAGAGCGGATGCACCTTTTCGACTTGTTGGAGCAAAGACTAAATTTACGCGAACGAATTTAGTCTGAGGGCGGTCAGCGCGATCGTCTTTGATTACAAGTGGACGAGCACTTTCTAGTGCATTCTTAACTTGATCAACAATTTTGTCTTGTAACGCATCGTGCTCGCTGAGTTCATCAACGGTACGGATTGCGATTAGGCGCACTTGTTCGAAATCTTCTCGGCTTAGATAATCCAGCAGATCGATGTCTCTTCTTCCATTACGACCAATGACACAACAAGTAATTCGAGGAACTGCGTCTTCAGAAATTTTGCTCTCACTGCTATGAACCCAAAATGCTGGTTTAAGCATCCAGCATTGGGTCCACTCTTCAACAATATCTAGGATTTTCAACCCATCTTCTCCACTAGGAAGAAGAACTACAGAGGCTGCTCCCTCATGCCACAGTGATGACGAACTCATCAGACAACAATCCCCGCATCATTAATCATTGCGTCGACATGATTGATAAGCGTTGTGAAGGCATCATCTGTCAGTGGGCGAATTTCTGTTGTTCGCGTGATATCCCAAGGCGCTTTGCGTTCATCTGCCAGACAAATGCTTGCCAGAAATTCTTCCGACTTCTTAAGAGTTGTAAGTACCGCACTCTTTCGATCATCAAAAGTGCCGGCTGCACTGCCTGCAATACCTTCAACAGGAGTAGGTGCACCGACGGCTGTTTCGCCGCGTCGAATCCAGTTTTCTAGAATATCTTGGAAATCCTCGCCGAGCTTCATCATTGCCCAATATGGCTCAAGTGGTGTCAGAGTGCTGACCTGATCACATTGAGCAAGAGCTAAGCCAAGAGATTCAAGGACTGCTGGAAGCAGATCTGGGTTAGAAACGATGCTCTCGCTCTTTAGACCCAACAATGGATGTGGGAAGTCCACATTCTTTCGCTGGTCACGGTCGTAAATTGAAATCTTTGGACCACGTGATGTATCTGCAGTAGCAGTACGTAAATTCAAAAGCTGAGACACAAACCAACCGCGTACCAACTTACTAATTTGTTCTGGAGCCATTGGGATTGCTTCTACCAACGGACGAGAACGTCGATTAGTCCAGAAACCTTGACGTAATTGAATGGAATTGTTGTTTCTGCTCCAAGATTCGATTACTGGATTCATAAGTGATGAGAACACCATTGGGTTCATAGCCGATGTCAAAGTTGAGAAGATATCGATCTGCTGGATTCCGCCAACTGCCTTAAATGACTTAGGTGATTCACTTGGATCCCAAAGGTTTGCGGCTTGAATCTCGTGGACGGTGATGTCATAGAGATCCTTGAGGTTTCCTTGATCCTTGAATGGAATCGTGCTCATGTGAACATAACGATCGCCCTTGCTCAAAACGTTGCTGTGTACTTGGCCAATTAGAGCCTTATTCAGAGAACATAACGGTGCACTTAGCTTAAGCGCTGATGAGAACGCCGATTTGTATGCATTGATGCGTGCATTCGCAATCGTTGGATCTGGATGAGACAAGTATTCCTGTAGATCTTGAACCAAGAACTTACCTAGCGCCGTTACTGGATCGCTGAGCCAATCACGGTTACGTTCGATGTATTCATCGGTATCAGTAACAATTGAGAACTGTGCCTTCTGCGCACCTTCGGCATTGCGTCGTGCATTTGCATTCTGTGGAACCCAAGTAGCTCTGCGCTGAATAAGAGTTGCTTCTTCATCATCACCTCGAGAGTCCAGCTTTGTTCCCAAGGTTATGCGCTCAATAAAGCGATTTTCCCAGTTAGCCTGAACATCTTCATCTAAGCTCTGCTGAATCAAACCTTTCACGGTCTTTGGGAAGTCCGCCACATCGATGAGCAAGCGCTCAACAACACTTGGGTTGAAGCGATCTGGAATAACACCAGTTGAAATGTTTGCATAGCTTGGGAATGGGTTTGGCTCACCGCGACGATTCTGCGCGGCAGTTGCAGAGATCAAAAGCTCTGAAACTGAATTGCGAAGAGATGTTTCAAGTGGTTGCAAGAAGGCGTTATCTAGGTCTGCCATTAATTCAGCAGCAAGATTGCGTCGGATTGCATTAGTGATAAAGCTAGCTGCCTTAACTAACACTGGCCCAACAACACTACTCATGGCCTGTGTTTGAACCGCTGACATTCCTTGCGGCATTCCATCGGCAATCTTTGAAGCGATTTGGTCTAGTTTGCGCAATTCACTTGAGGCTTCCAGAGGAAGTTCTTGAGTTGCGACAAACTTAACTTCTTCACGAAGTTTTTCGACCAATCGAGAAGCTACATTTAGTCCCTGGCGAGCGGCAACCAGAGAAACAGTTGAAAGGACACGATCTTGAATTTCAACAGTCCAGTTTTGTGCAGCTTTGTAGATTTCTGCCTGCTCATCTGTTTCATACGCCTTGCGTTGCAAGTTAAAGTAATTAACCACACTTGAAATCCATTGATTAGCTGGTAATCCCGCAGGTGGTACGCCTGTCGAAACCTTTCCAATTATTCCTGATGCGAAGGCCTTTGCGCGATCATCGATTCCAATCGGTGACAATGCGTCGATAACTTCGTTCGAGTCACCGCGTTCATTGAGACCAGATTCTGTGAGGAAATGGCTCCAAGCCAAACCAACAGCTTCTTCAATAATCTGCTGTGGTGTTTGTGGGTTCATTGGATTAGGTGGAACAAACTGTGGCCAAAGCAGACGTTCTACGCTCCACCGAGCCGCGCCTTCTGCGATGTATTCAGAGAATCGATCAAGGCCAAGACTCACGCGTCCCACACCAATTGATCCAAGAGGCTGTGAGTGGAACACATTTTGCGAGCTCTTCAACATGGATTCATCGTTACAAATAATTGGGTTTGCTGAGTTAACGAATACGTTAACAATTGCGTACTCAACCATCCAAGTCTGAACCGCTTCATCTGCCACCAAGGTAGCTAAAGATTCTCCTGCAGCACGATATACAGAGTCTTGATCACCAAATGAAACTTGGCCGTTTGATGCACCAATCAAATATGTATTACGTGGTCCAAAACCTGAGGTTCCTCGACCATTTAGTCCTGCGTTATTGAATAAAGCGGTACTTCCTGCTCCTGGACTTTCTGCCCACATTCCGGCAAGAGTTTCGTTCATCGCACCTAATGCGTTTGCTGGAATTGAATCGCGCAAACCTTGTGGGATGTTATTGAATACATCTGGACCGAAGAGAAGAACTTGTGTGCGCTTTTCAAAATCAGCGCTCAAAGACTTCAGTGCTTCAACAACATCCAGATAAATTCCCGCACCAGAACCACCTGCGACAGAGCTAATTACTAGCGCCATAGGAAGCGGTGCTTGTCCTTCTGCTTTTCCGTACATCTTCATTGAAACTTCACGAAGTTCTTCTAAAACCCCTGGAGCGGAAAGACGACTGTATGAACGATTGATTGCTTGAGATAGCTGAGAAAGTTGTGAAGCAACTACTGCGCGACCTAGAGTACGATACTGGCCTGCACCCTTTTGAATTGGGACAGCTGTGTTTTCTGGTAACCATCCACCAAGTGCCAAATTTTGCTCTGTGTTTGGCATGCGTTGAATCAACTGATTGCGTAGTCCTGCATAATCAACCGCTTGTGGAACAAGACCTAAAAACTGATTCGCTGGTAACAGTGGTGCCGAAAAATTTCCGCCGCCCTGGGTTGAAATCGTGTCAATTTCTAGGAATTGCCAAGCTTCAGGGAACTCACCTTTCCAACCCTTTGAACGAAGACGACGAAGCAAAGTCTGTCGCATTGCTCGAATTGTCTTTCCTCCCGAGCCTCCGACACCGATGATGAGAAATGGTGAGAGCATTCTTTAGTTACCTTTCATTTGCCGTTGTTTTTCTTACCAGTCGTCATTCTTCGAGCTAGAACTTCCGGAGTTTCCAGTAGTCCCCCAATCATCATTGCTGGATGTGGTTGAGCTTCCCCATCCATCATTTGAAACAGGTGAGGCACTTGGTGCGCTTGATGCGCTGGGCTTTGAAGTTGATGCAGGTGTAGAGCTAGAGCCCCAGCCATCATCACTTGGTTTCGACGGTTGATCCCAATCACTTCCTGTTGAAGTTGGCGGAGGAGTTTCCGTTGCAGGCATGTCCTCAATCTTTAGAAGATTGTTTAGCCAGCCAGCATCGGTTGAAAGTTTCAAATTAAGTGCATTTACTTGCGTCAGAGGATCTGCGCTATTGAAATTGAGTAGCCCAGTTATATTTCCTTCAATTGGGAAGTCTGGAGCATCACCGGTTTGATTCATCGCCTTAAGGGATGCAAGTGCGGTTTCAGAAAGTGTCAGGTGCATAGCAAATGCTGGATTCAGAGATGCAACAGCTTCATGACGCTCTAGCCCATGCTTATTCGTAGACCAGATATCAGATGATGCAACGATCATCCCTGGTGATGTAGCAAGAATTGCACGCGGTGCAGCAAATGGATTAAGAGGCGCGTTTCCGCGAAGAGACTCTGATCCGATCTGAATCTGCTTTTCTTTTGATTCTGAGTGCAAGAAACCTTCAAAGTCTGATTCAGTGAAGATATCTGTGCCTGAACCCTTTTCAGCACGCTTAACCGAAACAAATCCACCAGATGAAGTTAAATGCACCGGTGTGGTTGCCTTGCTCAAAGGCGATACCGCAATACGAGCTGCTCGAAGCTGCAAAATCTTCAATACAGTCAGCGGCAACATTAAACCTAAGAACATGCACAACGCAAAGATGATCCAGAAGCGAAGACTATTAATCTTTACCTTGGTCTCGAAGGAAACAGGAACTTGACCTGCAATGTCTTGTTGTCCATCGCTCTTGAATACAACTGGTATAAATCCTGAGACAACGCCGTCGGCTGACTCTGAATTTCTAATTTCAAGAATGTAATTAAGGGTTTCACCTGCAGCAACTGGGATGCAATTAATATCCTTTAGGTTTTTGCCATCCAAAGTCGCCTGATAACCATTGACTCGATTTGGTTTTGGATCAGTACGAACCTCTAGATCCTTAAAGCACACTTCACCATTTGTACGTGAAGGACCTTTGATCGTGATGGGGGCGGTTGCAGCACCACTCTTGCCATCAAGTGGAGAAGTGAAATCTGAAGCTGCGATTGGGTTTGGATTCACTTCTGGATACAGCCCAGGTGGTAATGGTTGTACCTGCTGAATGGCAGAGAAAGTGAACTCGTAACCTGACTTAGTGGTGACATCTAAGGTAACAATTAAATTGGCAAAACCCAGAGTGTCTGTGCGTCCTGTGGGATTGAAGGAGGCTTTGAACTTTCCGGTGTCATCAAAAGTTAAAGCGCTGTATGAAATTGACTGGTTGGTTGGATCAACAAACCCAAAACGAAGATTCTTTGATTTGTAATCAGCAAAATTTACAGAGCGACCAAGTTGTGTAATCGCACCATTGAATGAGCAATTTTCACCCTCGTAGCAAGGATCATTTTTAATATCGATTGCTATATCCAAGTACCCACAAAATACACTTCGAGCATAATCTTTTGTGGTGAAGGTCCACTTACCTGGAGCTAGTACCGAACCAGCACGAACATTTCCAGATGCACTAATTGCTGCTTCATCCGCGCCAAAGTATGAAACTTCGACATCGGCAACGGATGCACCTTTGGAATTGGCTAGAACTTGACCGGTGGCGTTCTTAAGTGAAAATCCATCCTTGAGCGCACTCGCCTTGAAGCGAGTAAAACCTGGATCGATATTTATGGTGCCGCCCTGAGCTTCAATCACACGTCCACTTGATGTAATGCATTCAAATTGAGTTGGTGGCCAAATAATGTCAATTGGATCGCCAACTTCCGTGACGACTCCTTTAGAACCGACAGGAGAACCACATTTAATATTCACCTTTGAGGCTCCATTGAAATATGCGGTATCGACGTTTCCTGAGTACTCAACAATTGGTTTGAAATACGTCATACCCCGAGATTCATCATCCACTTCAGATTGCTCGAGGTCGTAATTACCAGGATTGGCAATTACATCTGCATTGCGAAGAAGGATGCCTTGAATATTGATTCCAGATTTGCGGAACTTATCAATCAAGGCAATTCCACCAGTTGGGGCACCTGTTCTTGGGTTGACCGCACAAATTTCTTGATACGCCTTATCTGTAGCACCAAGGGTAGGAGGAGCTGTGATAGTTGGACCCACGTTCAATGCACCATCAGTGAACCACAATAAAATGTTGCAAGAATTTGAGGTCACTTGTGGCTTCATGTAGTTATAAGCACCATTCAAGGCACGAGCATAATCTGTCGTTTGTCCGCGGGTTAGGTCTGGAATTGTTGAATCAATCCAATTCTTGTCACTTTCCAGGGATTTCTCAGTTAGCTCACCCCAACCTTTCCCGTCGATGACTTTGAAGTCTTGAGCAAAAGTCGAGAATGCACGATTAACAGTGAAATAAGGTCGATACTTTGCGATGCTAGCAAATTGGTCTAAGGCAGATTTCAAGCCTTCTACACGCAGGTTTTGTTTGTCATTCCAGCGCAAACTTCCTGATTCATCAATTAAAAATAGAACATTAACAACATCTTTCTGGCCGCTGCTGTTAACACATGTAGCAATCTGTTGAACAGCCTGCTTTCCCCAATCAGATATTTCAGGCCCAGCCGTTGCGCTAGGTATCCCAGCCGATAGCATTCCGAAGGAAATCAGTAATGTAGTTGCAAGTGCAAAGAATTTTCTCATCGCTTATATCTCCGAAAAGTTTCTAGCGATGACAACCATTACAGGGATTGCAATGAGAAATCCAAGCACCGAAAGCATGCGGCTTAACTTGAGAATCTTTGCACCTGTAGCCATGTCATAGTAAATATTTGAACTTGCGGTCGTGTTTTTTGTTTGCGCTATCGCCATCATTAAAATTGGCGTGAATGGGGTAAGCAGGTATGCAACATAAATGAGTGCTGACGCCTGTAACGCTGGGACAAAATAAATAGTTAAACTCAATAAGCAGGCTATTGCGCCAACAATGATTGGAATCCATGATGGCCGAGTTGCGGTTTGCATCCTGACCCAACCCTCCTGTGTAAGCCCTTAGAGACTCTTGTGTCTATTGCAAGTTTCTGCTTACAATTAAGTGAGTCTGCAGGCGGTTAGTGTCGCGCACTTACGCTTAACGCTTCAAGGCCGATTTAGTGGATATCTTCAAATGAATGGTCATACATTTCGGATGACCAAATAAAGGGGTAACGAATGAGTAACAACGGTTTGAACAAGAGCACCAAAGCCACATTAGCTAGACCGTGGATTTTGCCATTCGTAATCGTTACAGGATTAGCGGCGGCTTGGGCTGCTCCATGGACCTTTGCAGATGGCACACCTGCATCCTTTATCTTTAAAACACTTGTCCCACTGCTGATTCAAGCGGTCATTAGTAGCGTCTGCGCCATACTTGCATTCCTTGGAAAGCCATCTTGGCTGCCACTTTTGATAGCAACCATCACAGTCTCATTTATTAACGCCATTAGTTTTGGCTTCGGAATATTTGACGTAAAATTCGGAACGGCGCAAATCATCGTGCTTACCTTGGTGGCTATAGCTCTTGTTCCGACAGTGATCTGGGGCCGTAACGTGGTCGATTACGCGGTGAACACAGATATGCCCACATTTAATGCTGATCCAAGCCACGATAATTGGTAACGATCATGTATTTATTTTTGGCAATAGGTTCTTAGTAATACTTGTTAATCCTCAAGCCCTTCCACGAAATGTGTGATGCCGGAGGCCACTGATTCGCAGAAGTAAACTTGCCAATCATGGCATCGCACCGAACCCATCTTTCACCCTTCGCCCAAGCTGCACGACTTGGTGTGTACCAGGCCCAATAATTGAATGTTGAGGTACTAAGTCTGCTTTTTGCGGCATTTGGAAAAGTTCCCCAAAAATCGCACAATTGATCAACGATGTCCAAAGTAGTCTCACGATCCATGTCCACCGGATTCGTTGTCTCTGGCCATGTAGCCACAGCAAAGGTCTCCATATTGTGAGTCAAGGAGCAATTGATCGGATTTTTAGGTGCGTATGAAGCTGAAACTTGCGCTTTCGTGTACTGAAAGCACTGCCCCACCTTTGGTGCAACGGTGTATGCAGCATTTGCCACAGGTGGTGTAAGCAACGAACTAGCAAAAATACTTGCTAGAACAATTGAGAGTTTCTTTTTACTTTTTATTTTCATCATTTCCCCTTAGTACTCCCATCCTGCGTCTTTACACAGATCAATAACTACCTTCAAAAAATCCTTCATGCGTGAATCTCCTTGGACATTTCTACTTGGTCGTAAGCAACATTCCAATAGTTCCGCCAGCAAATCCACACCATATGAAGCTTTGGATGCCGAAAAGCCATGTGGCCTCGGTGCCGAAGAGCAATGCACCAAAGACCCAACCAAGTGCTAGGCAAAGCATTCGGATACCAACCATCTGACTATTGCTCATAATTGCGATCCTCCTTCATATCGATACCCCAAGTTGCTTTAATCAATCCCCGCTAACATCACCGATAAAGGAGAACCAGCCTCTCGATTGACCAGCTTGTGGCACCTTGAGATGAATGCTTTGCGAAATCAAGTCGTCATCCTCTTTTCGAAATTCTGGAAGATGGCTTATCTGCTGCGCAAGTGACTCGGCATATCTACCTCTAAGGACAGGGTCTCCTGATTCTTCAAATGGTAAAACTACTACCCATTTCTCATACAGTGGATCCTTCTTTGAATTACACCAAACATCTACATGCGGGTCTATGGGATTATTTACTTTTTTCCAAAAACTAACTTCGGGGCTTTCCTCCAACTCGGGCCACGGCTTCGTGAAAGATACTGGCCAATGAAGAATCCAATAATCTGCTACATAAGTTTCGCCATTGGAATATGACATATTCGTACGACCAGGCACAAGTCTTACGCTTCTTAAGTTCTTGATCGGGAAGGAAACGGCCCAACCTTTTTCTTTATACAACAGTGAACCATGGTCATTAAAGAGTCCTATTGATTCTTCTCCAATGATGCACCAAAATGAGTGATAGTCGCCAAGCGTATTCATCCGCGTCATTCCTATGAGATTAGCGATTGCTGTATCATTCAGAAAACTCGATCCAGTCGCGCGTCGTTCAAACATTGGTATCGCCCAAGGTGCACTTTTCCTTAGTATTTCTCTCACTGGCAACCTAGAAGTGAAATCATCAATCTTCATGTGTAAAGCTGATTCAGCGCTTGGCTGACCACATTTAGAGCAAAAGGCAAACTCTGCTGACATTTCCGTTCCACATTTAGTGCAAAATGGCATGAGGCCCTCCTTGCTTGGCCATTGACTCTATTGAGAAATTTATTTTAAAAAAGACCAAAAATCATCCAGGTGAATGGTCATAAAACTAGACGCAAGCAAGGTGGAAACTGAAGTACCTCTACTGCAGAGGTTGGTTCACTCCTGGGTAAAAGTGCAGGAGCGCTCCCCTGCACATAGAAATCAACCAGGTTACGGTCGTAAATTGAATAGTTTGCGATTTCACCTTTGGGCAATAATTCTCTCCAGAGAGCGACGGGTGATATCCCTGCGCCATCGCGACAGTGCCGATATTGAGCCCCTTGCGTTTAGAAGATATCCATTTGAATGCCTGCAGAACCGTACTTTCATAATCGGGAAGTCGCTCTCCGCGTGCGTTAAATGCAACTAATCGAATCAAAACTAACTTTTGACTGGGGTTTATCTTCATAGCGAAACTTGCCATTTGTGTCCCATGAGTCATGTTGGCATTATTACTCGTATTCACATTAACCAGTAAGGAAGCAGTTCCAGGTCCCTCCTGAAAAATCCTACCGTTTGGGCAAAGCGACCAACTCAATATTCAGCTTTCAAAGATTGTTGCCTGGCTATCTGCTGGAATAGTAGTGTCAAAGCCGGTATCAATAATGACTAGAGATTTTTGTGGCTTCGTAGCTTGCGCAGGTTCAAGAGCCCAAGAAGTCATCAGAGCGGAGAGAAGAAGTGTGATTGCTTTGCTCTTCAAGCCATGTCCATTTTGAGTTGACGCTAACCCATCCAGTAATCGGTAACCCATCCGATTGTGTTTGAACGAGCTGATTCGGGTAACGGTTTTCCATTTACCGAAGAAACAGTCACATTCATTAGATAGCGCTTTCCGTGAGTGAACTTTGCGCCGCTCAAAACAACTTTGACTTTGGCCCAAACTAATTTGCCGTCAGCACAATTTGGGTCACAAAGATTGACGTAGTAGGAACCGGTCCCAGTGGCGCGAGCACTTGTCCAACTAGTCCACTTAATCTTTACAACACCTGTTCCTGCATCTGCGCAGTACTGAGTCAAAGACTCCGGCTTGTATTCAGGGTAGCCACAGTCATTGAAGTATGCGGGTGGTATGGCTTGGGCACTTGTTATTGCGCCATTTGAAAGCATGCCAAAAATGATGATTCCTACAACTGCATAACGCTTCAATTATCCACGAAAAGTTTTCTCGTGCTGTGGTATCACGTAATGAAGTGTATTCAGGTGTGCAGCATAGGATGTTAATTCATCTTTAACGACCACAAGCTGCATCCATCTGAGTGACTGCAGACTTACCAATTGCAGAGTCACGATCAATCTGTGCTGTGAGCTCTGTAAGTTTTGTAAAGTCTTTTAAAGTCATTGAGAGAGCTATTTGGAAATTTGTTGTGCTTACCTTATCGATGTATTGACTAAATTGCTCCATCGCAGCTGCAACTTCGGTTGATGCCTCTGGATCAAGTGCTTGAGCTTGGTCAAGCAAGGATTTTTGAGCGCTGTAAAGGGCTTTAGCTTCGTTGTTACTCGTCTCGCTAATTTTCAATCCGTCAAATGCCGCGCAGACTTTATCCAGGTATGGCTGTGCTGGTGAAGGGCGAGTTAAGACAAATCCCCCGACACCGACCGCGATTACAAGCACTACAGAAACAATTGAAACAACTAACTTGTTCTTTTGGAGAAAGGAGGGTTCTTGTGAGAGCGCTTCTTCTACTGTTGCGCTTTCTGAAGGCTCATTATTTGGAAGAATGTCGCTCATTGTGTCTCTCATTTCTAACTCGTGCCCGATGAACTAATTGGGATATTTGGGAATTGTAATAAGTTGCGGCTTTGTTCCCGAGGGTTCGGTTCTTAAATGACCATTTTTGGACTAGTCGTGTAGACAAGAAATTGAGAAAACCTCTACTTGAACCATTTTGTCAGTGCTGATCCGTAGAGTTCTGCGCATGAAACAAGACACCAATAAGTTCATCGCCTACCTAGCCATCATCGCTGCGCCTTTTGCCTTGGGAGCGTTTTTCTTGGCCTGGTCCCCTGCTCAGCAATTTAGCAATGAGGATCCAGCAGGTGACGGCTACGTGCCACCGCGGAGTATTGAAAAGCTCGTGGAGAGAACACAGAAGTCGACGGTGACTGTGTGGTGTGAACCTGCGGGTGATCAGTTCTCACAAGGAACCGCGTGGGCGATTGAGTTAGAGAAGGATTCAACTAAGGAGTTTCCGACGGTATTGATTACTAATCATCATGTAATTGATACCTGCATTGGCCAAGGCGATGTAATTACTGTGGCGCTGCCATATGAGGATCCTGTGTCTGCAAAGCTTGTGAGATGGGATAAAGAGAATGATTTAGCGGTGCTTCGAACTTCCTTGAAACTGCCTGCTTTGGGGTTGTCTGAATATGACACCTTCCCCGGATATTGGGTGATGGCACTGGGAAGTGCTGATGGATATGAAGGATCTGTTGCATTTGGAAATGTGATTAATTCAAACCGGACAGAGATTCTTGTGACAAATAATATTTCTAGCGGCAGCAGTGGTGGTGCTTTAGTTGATAACGAGGGAAATGTTGTCGGGGTAATGACTTGGTCTCTTGATGAGCAGCAATATAACGGAGCTGTTTCCCTCAATGCCTTCTGTGTGAAGATCCTTGAGTGCAAATATGAGGTTAAGGGCGAGAAGACCTGGTGGGATTACGGGAATTAATTAATTTCAATAGTCTCTATTTTCCAGCAGCGATTTGATCAACCATAATGCTCGTGATTATTGGTTTGGCTAATTCATATTTGATGCCATATATGTGTTCGAAAGCTTGCTCAAAGGTTTTACCCGTTGCCATGTATTCATAGACCTCGGTTAGCGAATCAGGCCCCTTAAGGGCAACCAAGATTTCAATGATCCTTGCGCTCATCTGATATTTCATTGCATACGGGTAGGAACTCCAATTTGAAGAGTAGTTATAGATCGACAGAAAACTCTGCACTTGATCTTTTTCAATTTTCACACAGAATGAATATGGGCAATCTGGATACATGATCGCTGATTCGACGGCTCGAAATTGCATGAAGGCATCGAAGGAAGCATGGTTGGCCGCTGCATTTTCCATGAAGACTGCCATGCCTTCGTTGAACCAACTTGGAGGGTTATAGGACTGTTGGAACCACCGCTCCCCCAAAATGACGCGTTGGATAGTGTGTAAGTACTCGTGACCAATGACTACACCTTTATAGGCGCGAGAATACTCGGAGAATGTCTGATTCAGTTGTTCACGAGAACCCTGCTCGGTCATACCAATGAAAATGACTCCTTCTAAATTTGAATCAACAAATGCTTGTTGGAAACAAGTTTCTCTCTCTTTGAAGCAGATTTCAGTGACTGCATCTCTATGTCTATTCTTGAATGCAGTGGTTTCGTTTACATAGAGGCGCTTAAATGTTTCATCAGCCCAAGCCGAGTCCTTGTAATTAAAGGCAAATACCCGTGCTTTGCTGACATTCGTCGCTTTAGGTAATGCTTTTGAGACAAGCTCCATTCGTAATTTGATGTCAGCAAAGTTTGGAATGGTGTTTGGGCCAATAAGGATCTCTACGCTTCCGAGCTTGCTTGGAGAGGTTGCGATGTTTTTAGATATTGCAGACCAAGCTTGATAAGGAATTCCCTCACGGTTGACATATGCGTTTTGCCAGGAGGTTGCTGACTGAGTTGGTATAGAAAACTTTTCCTTCTCGATTGGAAAAACGCCGTTCACGCCTTTAGACCAGAGTTTTTCAGTCATGCTCATCTGAGGCTGTTCAGGCGTAGGTGTTGAGGTTGGTGTTGAGGTTGGTGTTGAGGTTGGTGTACTGCCAACAGCCCCAATCGGATCTCCTATGGCGGTTGGAGTTGGTGAAGGTTTTGGTGAGGCTTTGATGGCAACGCCCTTATTCCAAACTAGTTTTGTTCCTGATTTGATACAGGTGAACTTCACTCCAGCGGCTGTTGCAGTTGATCCAGCTTTGGTGCACTTTGTTCCAGCCTTAGGAGTCGCCGCCTGAAGAGGCGTGGTTAATGCAAGCAAGAAAACGACAGCCACTGCGATTCGAGATTTGCTGACGTTCATTGCCATTTACTTCTGCTTTAAGAGCTCCGCTGCATCTGTGTGACCGGCAGCTTCTAGCTTTGCAATCATGTCTGCTTTTACAGCCTTAACAACATGGTGAGTGCCGTTGCAGTTCTTCTCTGGATCTGTTGAGTATCCGCATGTACAAGCGCCCATAAGTGTTCTCCTTATTAGTTGTTGGGGTAACTCTAGTTACTTTGACTTGGAACCGCCCCTTAAGGCATGACCAATCCGCCATCAACGGGAACTGTAATTCCGGTGACGTAACTAGATGCATCGCTGACTAGCCAAATAAGGGTTGCGGCGAGTTCTTCAGGATCTCCCAGACGGCCAGCTGGTGTGAAGTTCTTGATCATCTCGACCATATCCTTTGGAAGTTCATCGCTCATTTCAGAGGGAAAAAAACCTGGTGCGAGCGCGTTAACGCGAATGTTCTTGCGGCCGGTCCATTGTGTTGCAAGATCGCGCGTTAATCCGATAAGTCCTGCTTTGCTAGATGCGTAAGCGGCTTGTGGCAACATCTGAGGTTTCAGTCCGAGAACACTGGAGATATTAACTATTGCTCCCCCGTTGGTGTTTGCGCGAGCAAATGCTTGGGCCATCCAATATGCGCCAAAGAGGTTGACGTCGATTACCGCTTTGTATTGTTCTGGAGTTTCTTTTGTTGATGGAACTGCGGTTCCGACTCCGGCGTTGTTGACCAAGATATCGACATGGCCAAAGGTTTTAACTGCGTGTGCGATTAATGCGTCGCATTGTTCTGGTTGAGTCACATCTGTTTGAAGTGATGCGTACTTACGGCCTGCGGCTTCAACGAGTGCACCGGTGTCTGCGAGGCGATCTGCGCGGCGAGCGCCGAGAACAACATCTGCGCCAGCTTCTGCAAGGGCTTTAGCAAAGGCAACGCCTAGACCTGATGATGCGCCTGTTATAACTGCGACCTTGCCATCTAAACGAAAGCGATTCATCACACTCATCTGGTCTCTCCTCAAAACGGGTAATTGTGCGTACGCTTACAGGTATGGACTTTAACCTAAGCGCGAAGACAACTGAATACGCCGCGAAGTTGCAGGCGTTTATGGAGGCTGAGGTTTTTCCGGCAGAGAGAGTCTATGAACATCAACGGGCGCAGTTAGCGGCTGCGGGTAAGCCACACGAATTGCCAGCTGTAGTTGAAGAGTTGAAGGTAAAGGCGCGGGCTTTGGGGTTATGGAATCTGTTCCTGCCTCATAGTCATGATCCGCATCATGGGTTGTCAGTTGTTGAGTATGCGACCTTGGCAGAGATTACTGGGTGGTCTCCTGATTTAGCACCAGAGGCAACAAATTGTGCAGCACCTGATACCGGCAATATGGAGCTGCTGGATATGTTCGGTACAGATGCGCAGAAGAAGCAGTGGTTAGAGCCGTTGTTAGATGGGCGGATTAGATCAGGGTTTGCGATGACAGAGCCTAATGTTGCATCTAGTGATGCGCAAAATATTCAGACATCGATTGTTCGCGATGGTGATGATTACGTCATTAATGGCGTGAAGTGGTGGACCACTGGTGCGATGGATGAGCGATGCAAGATTTTGATTGTTATGGGAAAGACACACCCTGACGCAGATGCGCATCATCAGCAGTCGATGGTGTTGGTTCCGATTGATACACCAGGCGTGACCCTCGAGCGTAATCTGACAGTCTTTGGTTATGTGGATCAACATGGGCATGCAGAGGTTTCATTTAAGAATGTGCGAGTTCCAGTTACTAATTTGTTGGGATCAGAGGGAGAAGGATTTGCGTTGGCTCAGGCGCGTTTAGGGCCAGGGCGAATTCATCACTGCATGCGTGCAATTGGAATGGCAGAGCGGGCGTTGTCGTTGATGATTAAGCGAGCTACATCGCGCGAAGCGTTTGGTTCTGCATTGGTTAAGCAGGGAGTAATTCAGGAATGGATTGCGACAGCGCGCATTGAGATCGAGCAAGCGCGCTTGTTGGTGTTAAAGGCTGCGTGGATGATCGACACCGTCGGTGCTAAGGGTGCACGTAAAGAGATTGCAGCGATCAAGGTTGCGGTGCCACAGATGGCGCAGCGTGTGATTGATAATGCGATTCAAAGTTATGGTGGAGCTGGCGTTTGCCAGGACACTGTTTTGGCTGCGATGTATGCGGGTATTCGCACATTGCGCATTGTGGATGGGCCAGATGAGGTGCATATTCGCGATATTGCACGGTTAGAAATCAAACCTTATTTAGCATGAAGGATTTAACTCCGGTCCGCGATGAGGATCGCTTTGATGTTGCGCGGGTGCATGAGTGGTTGAAGCCATTTATTGGTATTGATTTATTGCCTGATGTTCAACAGTTTCGAAGTGGTGCATCAAATCTGACCTATCTATTGCAGTATCCAGATCGCGAATTGGTGCTGCGCAAGCCGCCGGCGGGAATGAAGGCGGCATCGGCCCACGATATGAAGCGTGAGTTTTTGATTCAGTCGCGGTTGCAGTCGGTCTATCCCCTGGTTCCATCAATGGTTGCCTTGTGTGATGACCAAGCGGTGATGGGTTCGGATTTCTATGTGATGGAAAGAGTTGTCGGAGATATTTTCCGACGCGATGTTCCTGAAGGTGTTACACCTGCTGATATTTCGGTGATGGCAGATTCTTTAATTAATGGTTTGGTGCAATTACATGCCGTGGATGCTTCGATCTTGGCAGAACTCAATAAGGGTGCCGGTTATGTGCAGCGACAGGTAGAAGGTTGGTCAAAGCGCTATCGCAATGCGTTAACTGCAGATGTTCCTAATGGTGAAAAGGTGATGGCGTGGATAGAAGCTAACCGTCCTGATGATGTTGCATCTTGTGTGATTCATGGTGATTGGCGCATTGACAATGTTGTCTTTGATTTAAAACAGGCGCGCATTGTTGGCGTACTGGATTGGGAGCTTGCAACTGTGGGTGATCCGCTGATGGATTTGGGATCGGCACTTGCGTATTGGGTGGATCGTGATGATGAGCCAGCCTTTGCATCGCTGCGACGTCAGCCAAGTCATTTGCCAGGCATGCCTACACGTGATGAGTTTGTCGCAAAGTACTTAGCGGCAAGTGGTGTGCGTTGTGATGACTTTACTTTTTACGAGGTCTTTGGCTTATTTCGATTAGCTGTGATCATTCAGCAGATTTGGGCGCGTTATGTTGCAGGGCAAACAACAAATCCGGCCTTTGCTGGCTTCGGAGATGCTTGCAATACCTTGATTAATCGAGCCGAGAGCAAGTGTGCCTAGCGATTAAGGCAAGGCTTTTAAGACCTCTTCAAGCTGCATCTGTCGTCCAAATCTAAACTTGGAATCAAAGATTATTTGGCCTGAATCTCTAAATAGTTGAGAGATTGAGGGTGATGATAAGTCTGGCTTGAGATTGGCAACTCTCAGCCAATAGCTGGCTGCAATAAGCACAGAAACTGATGTGCCGACAGCAGATGTTTGTGATCCCCCAGGAAGAAGTGCTTGAGCATTACCTGGTGTGTAAAAATCAACCAGGTTACGATCATAATTTGAGTAATTGGCGATCTGCCCCTTTGCATCCATTGCACCAATTGCAAGTGCTGCTGGAATACAAGCCGGCCAATCGATTCTTGATTTATCTGAGGCATTTCCAGCTGGAAAAAAGACTCCCACATTTTTAATCTTTAGATCAAGCACAATCTTTTCAAGCTCGGCACTTTTAGGGCAATAGTTTTTTCCCGTAAGTGCTGGGTGATAACCCTGTGCCATTGCAACCGCTCCGATGTTGAAATCATCTCGTTTGGACATGATCCATTTGAAAGTTTGCACGACCGTGCTCTCAAAGACAGGTAGACGATCGCCACGTGAGTTGTAGGCGATTAAGCGAATTAAAACAATCTTCTGTCCCGGATATGTGTTTAGAGCAATACTCGCCATCTGGGTGCCATGACTTACATTTCCGGAGTTAAGCAGGTTTGCAGGTAATGCTGCCGATCCCGTTCCCTCTTGAAAATACTGACCATTGGGACACATCGCCCAGCTCATGATGCAGGTTTCAAAAATTACCGCATCTCTTATTGGTTGAAGTGAGGTATCAAAACCTGTATCGATAATTACTAAACTCTTTTGAGCAGGAGCAGCGTACGTTGGCGTTAAATATGAACTGAAAAGAAAAAGTACAAGAAATAGAGTCAGTGGCTTTTTCAGTGACACGGCTCTATCCAACATTAACTTGAGTTACTAAGCCCTTCATAACTGTCACCGTTACACGATCTAGACGGTAATCAAAGGTGCCTGCAAAGATTTCTTCATCCCGCTGCCCTACTCGGAACTGCCACTCAAGATCCATCGCACACATTTCGGCATCTGATTCAGACATTGTGATCAGAGCATTTGCGCGGACCTGTGTTATCCCTGGATCCTTATCTGCAGCAGCCTTGGGAGGACATACACCTGCTTTGATTGAGGCAACTTTCTTAATAGTCACACCTTTATTCCAGACGAGTTTGGAACCGCTTTTAATGCAGGTGTACTTCTTACCTGACAGGGTCGAAGTCATACCGGCTTTGGTGCACTTTGCTCCAGCTTTAACAACTGCTTGAGCAGGAGTGAATCCAAGCAATGAAATTGATAGAAAGACAACCATTAACTTGCGCATGGGATAACCGTATCTTTTTAAGGCGTGACGTTGACATTCATGTTTGTTGATGTGGCTGCACGGCCCTTTGATCCCAGGAATCTCCAAGAAACGGTACATGTGCCTGCACTTAGTGCATTAACTGTTGCACGTGTATAGATTCCACCTGAACGGTCCCAGGTTGCAACTCCTGTTACAGAGCAAATTGCAGGAGTCATCGATATGACTTCTAAGAGATGTCCGAGTGAAAGCAACCCTGAATTATTACCACTAGCAAAAAGAGTTGAGGCAAGGAATTGCCCACTGCTTTTTGCTTTCAAAGTTACATTGGTTGCTCGGATGATTGCACCAGAAGAAGATGTTGAGGTTGTGTAATATGGAGTCACAACCATCGCTGCATCACCAGCAACTGGTGCAGGTAGCGGAGCAGGTGTAGCAGTTGGAACAGGATTGATATCAATTGTTCCGAGAACTTTCATGTTTTTCTTTTGCCATTCATCTGTCGCTTCGACATATATTGTGTATCGACCGGTCAATGCAGTTACTGGAACAGCCCAATCGTTTTTCCAAATACCGTCGGACTTAGTTCCACTATTGCGATAACCCGGTACGGTTGCAACGGTTCCTCCGCGTGGATCTGTTATTGTGAAGTTAACAGTTGAAATTCCGACATCATCGGTAAATCGAGCTGCCATTTCAGGAATGGTTTGACCAACAAGAATTGGGCCGGTTGATATAGAGCCTGAAACAAATACAGGGGCTGATTTATCCATTACCGTCGAAGCTTGAACTAGGAAGGACGGCGCACTTGTCCATGGGCTTATGTTCTTAGCGGCGTCAGATACTTGAACCATTACAGAGTATCTACCAACAGTAGCGGTACAAGGGATAGCCCAATCATTAGTCCATGTTCCTGAAAGATTTGTGCCTGCTGTTCTATACATAAAAGTTGAATAAACAGTTAGACCAGTTGGGCCTGTAATTCTCAGATTTGCTGATGCAATTCCAACATTGTCTGTCGCTGTGACAGAGATATTACGAACTGTTTGGCACACCTCAAGAGTTGTCGGAGTGGTCGTTGCAGAAATAACTACAGGGCGCTGAGTATCCGGTCCAGGAACAATCGGTGTTGGTGTAGGTGTAGGTGTTGGTGTAGGTGTTGGTGTAGGTGTTGGTGTAGGTGTTGGTGTAGGTGTTGGTGTAGGTGTTGGTGTAGGTGTTGGTGTAGGTGTTGGTGTAGGTGTAGGTGTTGGTGTAGGTGTTGGTGTAGGTGTTGGTGTAGGTGTTGGTGTAGGTGTTGGTGTAGGTGTTGGTGTAGGTGTTGGTGTAGGTGTTGGTGTAGGTGTTGGTGTAGGTGTTGG
>Ga0214919_10002155_pt1 | contig 31306 bp, 25 predicted proteins | sample LL1503_MetaG_FD_177994 | JGI IMG/M metagenome (GOLD analysis project Ga0214919, IMG submission 177994) | Freshwater microbial communities from Lake Lanier, Atlanta, Georgia, United States - LL-1503 | ecosystem: Environmental > Aquatic > Freshwater > Lake | place: USA: Georgia | collected... | reverse complement strand
TCCTACATCAACTGAAAGTTCTACAACTACAACAATTCCTACGACAACTACACTAATTCCTACATCAACTGAAAGTTCTACAACTACAACAATTCCTACATCAACTGAAAGTTCTACAACTACAACAATTTCTACAACTACAACAATTCCTACATCAACTGAAAGTTCTACAACTACAACAATTCCTACATCAACTGAAAGTTCTACAACTACAACAATTCCTACGACAACTACAACAATTCCTACGACAACTACAACAATTCCTACAACAACTACAACAATTCCTACTACAACTACAACAATTCCTACTACAACTGAAAGTGCTACATCATCATCATCTACCACCATTCCTACGACAACTGAAAGTGCTACATCATCATCATCGACAACTGAAAGTGCTACATCAACATCATCAACTACTACTATTAAAAAAACTATTTCATCTAAAATATTAATATCTGATATAATGTCAGTATTTGAACAACAATCATGTGCTAATATAATAAATAATAATGATTTTCAAGATGCATCATTTATTAATGATAATGATAATATTATACCTAATTGGACTACTAATAATACTGTATTAAAAGATACAACTATTAATCCATGGAGTTCATCTGTATTTTCTAATAAATATACTGTATCTATTTACGGAAATGATTATTATGGAATTAATAATGGTTATATTTTACAAAAATTAAATATAGTATATGAAGGTGGTATATATAAATTATTTACTGTTATAGTAGGTAATCGTAAAGAAAAAAAAATAGCTAAATATAAAATAAATTTTTATGATAGTAAAGGAGAAATAAAACCAAATGAAAAAAATTGTAAATATTATGTATATTCAAATTATAATTTAAAAAATGTAACAACTGAATATATTAATAATAATTATTTAACATATGATGAATGTATAATTATAACAGAATTATATATAGGAAATGATCCTATAAATACTTATGTTCCAAATACTGATGAAAATATAATTATCAAGATAGAAAATGTAAATAAGGTTTTATCTGATTCAGATGAATTAATTATATCACAAGTTAAATTAGATTATCCATCATGTATTTTATCTGTTGAAAATATTAGAAACTCATTTTGTAATAATTCATTAATAAATGGACGCTTTGAAGATTTAATTGGTTTAAATAATATTGATAATAATATTAATAATTCAGATGGATATACTATAAAACAAATAAATAATTGGATAGGGGATGCATATATAACAAATGATTATATTAAACAAAATTCTTATGGATTATTAAATATATCTTCTTCACCTGGATTTTATACAAATTATCCTGAATTATTGTCTGGTAATATAGTTTCATGGATTAATAATAATAGTTATATTTCACAAAATACAAATATTAATATTATTCCTGGAACATATAAATTATTTTTATCAGTTTTAAAAAAGAAACAAGCTGACTATAATATGAATTTAATATATAAAATAACATTTTTAGCAGATAATCAAGAAATTGATCCAAGTAATTATATAGTTCAATTATATGTAAATAATCAAATTAAAATTGTTACTATTGATTTAAAATACGATTATTGTATATTTGAAGAAGGTCTGGTTCTTATTAGATTAAATTTATTAAATGATAGTCAGTATTTAAATAAAAAATTAAGTATATTAATTACAAATAAATCAAATAAATGGAATGTATCTAATTTTGATACTATATTAGTAAATAATATATTTTTAGAAATTCCAAATTGTTCTAATAAATTATCAAGTATTACAACTAGCCCTATACCCACAACTGCTCCTAAAATATTAGTAGAACCAGCTGATTATTTATGCAAAATGAATATATTAAAGAATGGAACTTTTGATAATGTTGTCATATCAGTTATTAATACTATTATTTATGATAATAATGCTTTTATTAATTGGACTATTGGAAATGATACAACAACTATAAATTCAAATGGCGTTGGTATAATTAAATATAATGATATTAATACTCAATTTGCTATAGTTAATACAAATTATTATATATCACAAACTGATTTAGGCGTATTTAAATTAAATAATTATTATAAATTATATATCAATACATTTATTTTAGATACAACAGTTTATTTAGAATCATTACCTCAATTTAGTGCTTATATATTAGCAGATAATGAAATTATTTCTCAAATAACATCTGAAACAATAGGTTTAACTATACTTTCTGCTAATGATATATCTCCATATATTGGTAAAAATATTAGTATTAAATTAAAAACAAATAGACATGTTGTTAATTTTAGTAATATATTATTTATTATTTCAAATAATTGCAGTGATCTTAACTTATGTCCTATTGAAAAAATAAAGAATGGTAACTTTAATATTTTAACTATTAATACTCTTAATGTTCCCTATTTTGGTGCAAATGCTTTATATAATTGGATAATTGGAAATAATACAAATAGTGCAATAAATCCAACAAGTGCTGGTATTATAAAATTAACTGAGAATGGTCCTCAATATGCAAGTATTGAACCAAATTATTATATATTACAAAATAATGTAGGTATTGTTGATTATAATAATATATATACATTAAATTTTAATGTAACTTATAAAAATCAATCTGATAAAATTACATTTAATGCATTTATTATTAGTAATAATATTATAGTAGAACAAATAAAAAGTTCAAAAGATGGATTATATTCATTAACAATTCAAGATATAATTCCTTATATTGGTAAAAGTATAAGTGTTAAAATAGGTGTTTCAAATGATAGTTCTAATGCAGTATATTTTAGCAATGTATCATTTATAATTCAAACAAATTGTAATAATATTATTACTGCTACTACTACTACTGTAAATATATTTGATGTAAATACATGTCCTATACAAATATACAATAGTAATTTTGATTATATTTTAGATGCATATAATTATTATAATATGAATATACCTAATTATTCTATACCTGTTGAAGTATGGGCTAATGATTATATTATAGGTTCTAATACAATTATTGGTAATACAGTATATCAAAAAAATATTAAAAATATTAAATCAACTATTACTAATTTCCCTGCTCTTATAGAAAGTGATACTGTTGCATTATTAAATGGAACTGATTTTATACGCCAAGATTATTTATTTAACAATCTTAAAAGTGGTAAATATAAATTTACTGCTACAATTTTAAAGAATTTAGATAATAAAAATATTACTATATCAAATATGTTTTACTATAAAATGGGTATTTATTTTTGGGATAATAATTTAAGACAAAGAATAAATATAACATTATTCAATAATGATATTTATAATATTGTATTTAAAATTACCGCAAATTTAAATGGAACAATTACTGATATTACTAATAAAATAAATTTTATACCAAATGATACTTTAGGAAATAATAATTATATGATAGATGAAGGTATTATAACATATGAATTAATTATTAAAAATGGAAGCTCTATAATCAATACACCTTTTGGTATATATATTCAAGGTATTGATGTAACTACACCAAATGTTCCAAATAAAGATTATAATAAAATAATAGTTACAAATGTTAAACTTGAATCATCAGATGGATGTATTAATCCAATTACAGTTACAAATCCACCTCAAGGTCCAACTACAATTGCTACTACTACTAGTACTACTAGTACTACTACTACTATTACTTCTACTAGCACTACACCACAAATTATAGAAATACCTGAATCTGAATTAGTAAATTATTCAAATCAAATTAAAAATGGTGATTTTTCAGAACCAGGATGGTCTAATACATATATTCCATATTTTGATACATTCAATTGTAGTATTATAATTAATAATTATTATACTTTTGTAACATTAGGACAAGATAGAGGATCAATTAGACAAATAATATCAAATGAATATCTTATTAGAAATTTTTATTATTATTTACAATTGAAAATAAATTCAACAAATACTCCTATTAATTGTGAAGTATATTTGAATGATATAATCACACAAATTGTGACTGCTCCTGGGGAATATACATTTAAAGGAATATATATGGGAACATCAGATACTGACTTACCTGTAGTATTTATTGTTAATAAGAGCACAACTGATATACAATTAGAATATGTTAAATTAGTAACTCCTAGCAGTATAATAACACCTATTGAATCTCGTAGAACTGTTACAACTAGCACTACTACTACTACTGTGCCAATTACAACTACAACAAATAATTTATATTTTAAATTTCTTGATTATACTACACCAGTATTAAATTGGAATTTTATATCTGGAGGAACAGGTGTTCCAACTTATTTTACTGGAACTAATGCTACTAGAAGTCAAATTAATACAAATACTTTTGCTGTTACTCTTAAATTTGGTTCTATTAATGGATATATTCAACAACAAATAAATGAAAATATAACTTTTGGCACATATTATGTCCAAATTAAAATATCATCTGATTTTATAATATCATGTCGTGTTAAATTATCAACTAGTACTAATGTAATGATTAATGAAATAATAACTAATTCTGGTGAATATATGTTTTCATATAATGTTTCTTCTATTTCTAGTTTAATAAAACCAACTATTTATATTGGAAATAATGGTGGTAATAATTTTAATGTAGAATATATTAGAGTAATTACACCAAATAGTGTATATATTGAAGCAACAACAACTACTACTATGCCAACATCAACATCAACTAGCTCTACGAGCAGTACTACACCAACATCAACTAGCTCTACGAGCAGTACTACACCGCCAACAACAACTAGCTCTACGAGCAGTACTACACCGCCAACAACAACTAGCTCTACGAGCAGTACTACAACATCAACAACAACACCACCAACAACAACATCAACACCAACATCAACATCAACAACTAGTAGTTCTATAGCATTAACATCATCTGCATTAATAACAACAACAACTATTAAATTATTAACTTCTGATGAAATATATTTATATTATAATACACCTGTATTAAATTGGGATTTTTCATTAGGAGGGACAACTATACCACCATATTTTAGTGGAACAGGATGTAGTGTTATATTATTAGCATCTGGTAATTATGCAATTAACTTAGCAAAAGGAACTGGAAATAATATAAAACAATTAATTAATGAAAATATAACATCAGGATATTATTATATTCAATTTAAAATATCTTCAATTATAAATAATATATCTGGTCAAGTCACGCTTCAAATACAATCACCTACACCGGCATATAATATTCCACTTATAAATGAAATATTTACTAGTCCAGGAACATATACATTTAATTATAATTTAACTTATTGGAATAATACTATTGCAACTTCTTTTATTACAATAATAAATACAGGTAATTATGATTTTAATATAGAATATATTAAAGTTATAACACCAAATAGTATATTTGTTCAAACAACAACTAATATTACTAGTACTAGTAGTAGCACTAGCACTAGTACTAGTACTAGTAGTAATGCTAATATAAAATTATTAACATTAAAAGATGCGACTACAACACCAACTCTAACTGAATTATTAACTAATTATAGCACACCTATTTTAAATTGGAATTTTGCATCTGGAGGTATCAATGGTATGCCTAATAATTTTACTGGATCATCTACTCAATTAGTTAATTCTACATCTGGAGTTTTTGTTAAATTATTAAAATTAGGTATGGGATATATTAGTCAAACATTAAATGAAACTATTACAAGTGGTCCTTATTATATTATAACTAAAATATCACCTGGTTTAACATCATATAAAATTGGTTTCCAATTATTAGATACTTTAAACAATCCTATTATTAGTCAAACAATAATTGGATCTGGAATATTTTCATTTTCTGGAACAATATCATCTAGTTCAAATACAAATTTAAAAATAACTATAATTAATTTAAAAAGTTCAGGAGATGCAATAGTTGAATATTTAAAAGTAATTACTCCAAATAGTATATATACTGTTTAATATTAATCATCTATAAATTCACATTCTTTAGTAGGAGTAATAGTTTTCTTTGTAAATTGTTTATTAGAATAATTATTATAATTACTTTTTGGTTTAAATGTTAATACTGTAGATTTCTTTGGTTTATCAGTATCTAAGAATGCAGTATTTGGTTCAAAATTATTTACCTTAAATTCTGTTTTATATCTATAAAATGCTTTTCTTTTATTAGCTAATTCTTGAACCATTGGAAGTTCTTCTAAATGTTCACGGTAATGACACACTTTAGTCCATGTATCTTGAAGAACTGGAAAAACTTTAGCAAACCATTCTTTATCTCGTGGAATAGTAACAGTATGAGCATTATTAATTTTCCAATAAAGAATTCTATCAAAGAAATGCGATTCAGCAATGTCTGGATAATCTTTTTGCCATGTGCTAATTGTATTTAGAGCCCATAAATCATATTGAGGTTGAGTCATAGTTAATCTAGGTGGATATACAAAAAATCCTTTATAAATATGTTTGTCGCCATCAAATTTTGGTTCATAAATCTTGGGTAGGAATTGTAAAACATAACCTTTACTCATCACATTAGGTGCTTTATCTTCTCCCATTGTTCTACCATCAACTTCTTCTGTAATTTTAAATGTATGATCTACATCACGTAAATATGTTTCTCTATCAGGATATTCAACAAGTGCACATTGAATGAAATCACAATATTCTAAATCACAGCATTCTAATTGTTGTTGAACTTGACAATAATAATAATATGGACAAATATCACCTGCAATTGCTCCTTTATTAGTAATAGGTCTAACATAAGGACATTTGATTTCTAACATATAACCTAATTTTGGATTAAATTTATAATCTAATGTTGATTTGGATGAAATACCATCAGGTGATGCGCCTAACATTTTATGTTTATCACTAGGAACACAACCAAATTCAGTTACTTTAGAATTATATAAATGTTCATATAATGATGTTGCAATCTGTTCATACTTTTTACCATGAAAAACAAAATCATTGTCTAAGAATGGAAAATTAGGGTCGCATTTCTTACAAATGAAACTTTCAACTGATTCATATGGATTATTATCAATAGCAGTAGCTGTATCTGAAGCTGTAATACGATTATAACGATAATCAAACCATTCTTTAGTCCGCTGTTCTGGTTGCGGGGTGTTGTATAAAGTCATAAACTGTTCTTCAATATGCTTTACTTTCTTTGGGATTTTAATATCCTTGATATTAATTTCATCAATCTTTAAAATTTTATCCCATTGACGCAAATTAATATCAATATCATCATTTATTTCAAATTTAATATTAAAATGTCTTCCAATAATATCAGTAATTAAAAAATAAGGAAGCTCAGGATATTTAGCAGAAACTTCTTGATAAACTTCTTCACTTAATTTATTAATATCATTGTAATTAATATCATTAATATCTTCTTTATTTATCTTGCTTTTAATAATTGAGATAATTTCATTAAGTCTATTCATTAATTAATATATATATTATGTCTATATATATTAATTATCAATATTTCTATATAAAATCAAAGATTTTATATAGAAAAGTTAATAGGGAAAGTCATAAAAATAACTTTGTTATTTTTCTTACGCCCTATCAATATTTATTATAAAAGTTAATAGGGAGAGTCAGAATCTTATGCCCTATCAATATTTCTATATAAAATCAAAGATTTATAACCATAGGTTAATTTAATTCTTCTTTGGTTTAGGGCATGGTTTAGGAGGGCAAGGTAAAGGAACAGGGCATTCAATCATTGGTGCTAATTTAAATGCCATAAAGACTGCATTTTGACCAATTAAATTACCACCTGCATTAGCAGCTGACGTAAGAGAAATAGCATGTGATTGATAATTTCTTATACTAATTACATCATCTTTCTTAAGATTTATTATTTGTCTTAATATATTTCTGGCAGCACCTGAATCTCTACCTGATACAGTTGTTAAATCAGGTAATCCATTAACAAATACAGCTATTTGTGATGGTTCATTAGTTGCTATATCAGCAAATAAATCATATAAACCATCTTCTTTTATTTTAAAATTAGCTGTTCCTTGAGAGTGGTATACATCATTTATTAAAACATTATTATTAAATATAAATGATTCATTAGTACTAACACTAAGACGAGTATCCATAGTTGATGCAAAGTAAGCACTTGAACCATTTACTTGTAAGCATTTCTTATGTAATAAAAATTCTTTAAACATATTATAGCATTTGTGATGATATTTATTTAATTTGCATTCAACTACTGGAAGAGCAGCAGGTAATGGTGCTATTTTAAATACTGTTAATAATGCAGATAATGATGGAACAAATCCACCAGCAAATTCAGTTAAAATAATACCACCATTTGCTGATGTATGATTTCTGATAGTAATAATATCACCTTTCTTTAAACTATGTAAATCACGAAGAGTTAATTGACCAGCACCTTTGTTTGTTCCTTGTGTAGTTCCTAAATCAGCAACTCCATTAACATATATTGTTAATTGTGCGCTTATACCTGTTGTGCATAAGAAAAATAATTTATAGATACCATCTTCATTAATAACAATTTCTTCAGGTTTTAATGGGTCCCATAATATATTATTTACATTTAATTGATTAGCAAATACAACACTTCCTTCAGTTGCAACTGTTTGTGCTACTGTATTGTAAAATGAACCACATACATTAAAACCTTTTAACATTAATTCTGCATCTAATAACATTTTTTCTAATAATTTATTAAATAAATAATGTTGCTTTTTTGTTAAACATTTTTCATCCCATTCATGGCATGGTTTAGCTTGATGAAGAGGTGCAATCTTCATCATTAAATATGTCATGTCATTACCAGATAATTTACCACCAACAAATAAATTGGTTGTAATTGATGAAACAGCTGATTCACTGTTACGAACAATAATTGCATCATCTTTATTTAATGCTAACATTGCACGTAAAACTAATTGACCACCACCACTATTATTACCATATCTGGTAAGGTCCTGACTAATACCATTAACAAATAAGGCAAATTGAGCAGCTTGGTCAGTATTAACAACAAAAAAGATAATGTAGATGCCTTCTTCTCTTACATAATATGATGAACCCATAGGTTGAATATCAATATTATGTTGTATTTGAACACTATCTAATTTAGCACTATTATTTGTAGGAATATTAATAGCAGTTGCATTAAAAGTATTAATAAAAGCATTTGAACCACCTGCCATTAAAGTATCATCTGTAAGGAGACGATATTTGTAGTATTTGTAAATTTCTTCAAAACTACATTTATTATGATCGGAGTCAGATGAAGAGGAGCATGATGATGATGATGATTTACGTGAGCACTTACGACTATCCTTGCGAGAACCCTTGCGAGAACCCTTGCGAGAACCCTTGCGAGAACCCTTGCGTGAGCCTTTGCGAGAACCTTTGCGAGAACCTTTGCGTGAGCCTTTGCGAGAACCTTTGCGAGAACCTTTGCGAGAACCTTTGCGTGAGCCTTTGCGAGAACCCTTGCGAGAACCCTTGCGAGAACCCTTGCGAGAACCCTTGCGAGAACCCTTGCGAGAACCCTTGTGTGAGCCTTTGCGAGAACCCTTGCGAGAACCCTTGCGATAATTATTTTTTTCAACAACTACATTAACTTCAATTTCAGATTCGGATGAGGATGATGAGGATGATGATGAGGATTCAGAACGGTGCTTTCTGGAATGAACCATTATATAACTTTGAGTAGAATATTTATTTTCAAAAAACTTATATATTTATTTTGAAAAACATTAGGTTGAAAAACAATATTTCTATATGTTTTTTTCATTAAACGGATTAAAATATTATAAAAAGATATTCTATTTTAAAATAATTAAACAATGCCTCAAAATATAAATCTAGTTAAAATGATTTATAATTGTATTTCAATGAAGGATACCAATCAACAAATAATACTATATAATATATTAGCTTATTTGATTTTATCAAAAATGGTTGGAAATAAATTCTCATTAGATATTTATGAAAAAATGTATAATATGAAAGATAACAACTCATTTATATCAATTATGAAAAATAAATATAATTTGGATGTAATTATTTTGGATATAAACGATGTTGAAAAAATAATAATTAATAATAATGATAATAATGATAGTATTTCTATTGTTGATATTATAAAGATACTTAATTTAAAAACATTAATATATAATGAATATACTAATTATTTAATAGATTATATACCTTCAAATGAAAATGCATCTGTATTATTATTATCTTCATTATTTGGTGAATTTAATAAGATTATAAATAATAAAACAACAGTATATGATATAAATAATATAAATACAACATTATCACAGATGGAGTATGATTATAATACTAGTATTAATAATAATATTAATGCTAGTATTATTAGTAAAGTTATATTTAATAATGAAGATTATATTCATCATAATATAATAAATAAATCATATGATATTATTCTTTGTAATTTCCCATCAGGTTTAAGAAACATAATTCATGCAGATTGTTGTGATAAGATTAAAAGATTAAAAATTAGAGGAACAAAATCAGAACCACTTATTTTACAGTTAATTATGATGTCATTAAATAATAATGGTAAAGCTATAATATTAGTTCCAAATACACTACTTAATAATGATTCAAAACAACATGTAGATACAAGAAATTATTTAATAAATAATTTTAATGTATCAAATATAATAAATTGTGATAATAATTCATCAATATTATTATTTGAAAAAACTGGATTAACAAAACAAACAACTTTTAGTCAGATTAAAGATAATAAAGTTATTAAATTATTTGATATAAGCTACGATAAATTAGTTAAAAGAAATTATAATTTATACTATGAAAAATATATAAATATTAATACAAATATTATATCAAATGAAAAGAAATTATTGAAAGATATAGTTGATATAGTTGATGTAATTTGTGATAATTCTATGAATATTAATAATCATTGTAATTATTTAAGTATACCTAAATTTTTTAATGATAATAAAAAAGTAGAAATAGTATTTGACAATTATCCATTAGAAACAGATAATATATCTTTGAAAGTTAAAGATGAGAATATTGTTAATCAAAAATATTTTAATTATTATTTTTTATATATTATATCTCCACAATTAATTACTGCTACTATAGGAAAATCAAGAAAATTAGATTTATTAACATTATTAAGCATTGATATAAATGTTCCATCATTAGTTGTTCAAAATAAAATAGTTGAATATTTTGATACAAATTATTCAGCAATTAATTTAATTAAACAACAAAATGATACTATAATATCATTAAAATCTAAATATATAGAAACTGTGTGTGAAAAATATCCAGTTATTAAATTAAAAGAATTATGTGATGTTAATATTAAACCAACTGAAGAATGCAATTATCAAGATATATTATGTGTTCAACGTAATAGTAAATCAGCTGGTAATACATTATATTATAATAATTTAATTAATAATATTGAAAAATCCAATAGTATTAATACTAATTTATATTATTTAAATAATCTTAAAAATATAACTCCATCTGCATTATATGTATTATTAAAATATAATGAAGCTAATTTGAATAAATTAGCATCAATAACAACAACTATTAATCTTAGTAGAACAAATTTAGAAAATTTTGAAATAAAAAATATTCCTATAGAAGTTCAAGAAAATATGGTAAAAATGGTTAATGAATATGATAATATTACTAAATCATTATATAAAAATATGGAATTATTAATAAATACAAGTATTTTTCATTTAGTTTAAGGTCTACCACGTATTATTGGTTTAATTGGAACTGGTGTAGTTGCAGGAATTGGTACAGTATTTAATGGAGTAGGAACTGGGACAACTGGATCAACTGGGACAACTGGAACTGGAACTGGAACAACTGGAACAACTGGAATTGGAGCAACTGGAATTGGAGCAACTGGAATTGGAGCAACTGGAACAACTGGAACAACTGGAACAACTGGGACTGGAACAACTGGAACAACTGGAACAACTGGAACAACTGGAACAACTGGAACAACTGGAACAACTGGAACAACTGGAACAACTGGAACAACTGGAACTGGAACAACTGGAACTGGAGCAACTGGGACAAATGTACCGCCTAAAGCAAGAATATTCCAATCAATTGTATTTTCAATTGGATTTATTTTATTACATGTAATAGCAATATATGATGAACCATTATAATAAACTACATCATATGGTTTATATTTTTCACCTTCAATCCATTCACCACGCCATTTAAATGAATGACCATGTTTACCTGTATGACCACGAGGACCTCTTTTACCTTCATAACCTGATTTACCTTGATATCCTCTTGACCCTTTCTTACCACAAACTCCTTCAGGACCAATATCACCACGAGGACCTCTTTCTCCTCTCTCACCTTTGAGACAAACTAAATTTAATGGTTTAAGTATTTTTTCTTTTTCTGAGTTTCTGCGAGAATGTTTCTTTGAATTTTTGCGGGAATGTTTCTTGCTACTTTTCTTTGAATTTTTGCGAGAATGTTTCTTAGGAGTATCAGTTGAAGATGATGAATCAGAATTTGTAAAAATTTCATTATATTCGGGTTTACCCATTATATATAATAAACTTAGAATTTTAAATTTATTATATGTTTTTTTTAAAATAAAAATTTAGATATTTTTTATATATTAATTTTCAGCTGGAATAATATCCTGAACAATATCTTTAGTTGTCATAATTCTCATTCTACAACAATATCTACGAATTTTAAGACTCTTTAATAATTTTTGAATCTCATCTGCTTGTTGTTCATCAGTTAAATCAGAATTAGCGCAAATTTCCGCCTTTTTTTTATCATACTCAATAGCATTACTTCCAATAAAAAATCCACATGTTGGGCATACAATATAAATCATTAATATAATATATATTATATCTTTTATATTCTTTTTATCAATTTTTATTTTATAATAATGATGTTGATGTTGGAGATGCTTGAACAAAAAATTTATTCTTAATTCTATCTAACCCATATGTTGTTAGAAATGATGGCTTAATTGGAACAAACTTAATAATAATATTATTAAGAAATATTAATTCAAGTACACCAATAACACTAAAAACAATTGTATTTTGAACTAATTCTTCCATCCAATTTATTTTATCATAAATACTACATGATTTATGACCATGAACAACTCTATTATATAAAATTACAATTGATATTATAAAAACCCATAATAGTATATTTACAACTATTAATGTTTTACTAATATTATCATTATTTAATTTTACAAATTTATCTTCATCATTAGTTTTATTAATTAAATTCTTAAAATTTATATCTAGTAGATTTTCTTTAAATACATCACTATTAATTAACTCTTTCAAACTCATATCAAAATCATCATTTTGAATTAAATCACCTATATTAATTTTATTAATTTTAGGTTCCATTTTATCTAATATTTCTCCTATATGACTTTTGAATCCATCTTTTGATATTTTAACAATATAAAATATAAATAAACATGTCAAAAAAGTAAATAATATTAATGTATGAATATAAATATCACTTATAAAAGTTGGATCTGTAAAAACACCATTAGTTCTTTCGGAATAAGATTCTTCTAAAAGATTATACTCGCCTTTCTTACCAGAACTACCTATCATAGTCTCTTTAATAAAATCGATAGCCCTCATTAAACTACTACTCATATTATAATATATTATAAAATATTTTATAATATAATATAATATGAATATATTTATAACAATAATTAAATTTTTCGGACAATATATACATTTGGAATTTTTAACACGATTAATATTAATTGCATCACTAGTTGTTTCTTTCTTAACTATATTTTTCTTTACATTTGGTAAAGAAATAGAACATAAAGTTGTTACGCAAAATATAGATTATTTAATCGACGAAATATGTGATGGTTTTGTAGATACTATGGGTGATAAACAAAAGAAAGCTATTTATGAAAAAATAAATAGTTTTAAATTAGAAGATATGAGTAAAGAAGATGAAAAAGTAGAAACTAATAATAAACAATTATTTGATAAATCTGTTACTATATTAATAATTTTATTAGTATTATCTGTATTTATAACATCAATTATTTCTTATTTTAAAAAATATAATTATTTAGAAATAGTAACAGAAAATATAATATTATTATTATTTGTTGGTTTATGTGAATTTATATTTCTTGTATATTTTGGTTCAAAATTTATATCAGCTAATGTTAATTTTATTAAAGGAAAAATTGCATCATATTTATACATACCAAATCCTGTTACAGATAAAAATAAATTAATTTATAAATTAATTGATAATAGTTTTAATAATAAAAATCTTATAAAATTTATAAATGAAAATCCAGAATTAGCAAATGAATATATTAATAGAATCACAGTAAATACAAATAACTTACAAGACATAATTAATCAAAGAATAACTACATCTTCTAATATATAACCTCACCACTTGAATTATCAAATCTAAAATTAGGCTTTCTACCAGGTTGACCAGTTGGTTTATATAAAAATTTCATTTGTTTTCCTTGTTCCTTCTTCTTTTTTGCTGTTAAAAATGATTCTCTTAATAAATCTTTTGGTTCTCCAATACAGCTCATACTAAATTCTTGAAATATAGTATCATCTAAAACAGTTTTATGTTGTTCATCCAAATATTTATCACGTGCTCTTATTTGTCTAACTAACATACTTCCATAAGTAGCTGTATTAAATTCATTCTTTCTAATTTTACTAATATTATATTGAATTAAATTATACATAAATATTAATTGAGATGTTCCAAATAAAACTTTCTTCTTTTCTGAATTTCTATAAACAATACATCTTTGATAAGAATCATATACTCTTAAAATTAACGTATTATTTATAAAAAATTCAGTTGATCTATCTAAAAATTGGAAAAATGGATTATATTTTTTAGTAACAATATTTGGATATTTTTGTTTCATTATATTATGAATTTTTTGAATATCTTCTCCATAATTTGTTGATATTATTTGATAATAACAGCAATCAATTAAATATGTTTCTGGTGCTCTTGACATTTTCATTAATTGATTAAATGCATAATGTCCAACAACTATTAATTTACTATCATGAATAATTTTATGTCTTATAAATTCTAATATTTCTTCACATTTTTTTTTATCTAAATTAGATGAAGGTCTTAATTTATAATACATCATATCTTCATCTAATGGATAGTAATTAATTAATTTATTAAATCTTGTAAATGTTTTAGTTAATCTAAAATAACTTGTCATTGGATCACTATATACACGATAAGCATCAATTAACATAAAATGAGGATCTGTATAAATAATTCCATTTAATTTAATCATTGGACAATTATCATAAATATTTTTTGGCATATAGCTAACATCACAGTAATTTATAAAATTAACAAAAATTTTATATGTTTCCGGATGTACACCTTCTTTTCCTTCAACATATTTATAATTTTTTTTATGTAAATGATCAACTAAATCAATAGTATCACCAATAGGGTCTGGTGTATAAAATTCAATATCAGCAATATCTGTTTCTTTATAAAAAGCAGCATCTTTATTTTTAACTTTAATTAATGAATTCTGTGCAAACCCGCCATATATTATTCTATTTTTTTCTTTTATAAAATTCATAATTTCATCATATACGCTTTTAATTTCAGTAATAGTTGGTTCATAATTATTTAAATAAATCTGTTTAGCTTCATCTTCTAATTTAGATAAATTCTTTAATATAACCTCTTCATCTACGGGTCTATACATAATATAATTATCCTTAGATTATTATTATTCTATATCTATTTGTTTTTCAGTTTTGGCAATTTCGTCTTTAGTAATTGAAGAATTAGTAATTAACTTAATTGATAATTTATTTATCAAATTTAAAGCTGGATTTAAAAACGGTCTCATAACATCTATATATAATACAACTCTATCTTCATCTGTATTATTAAATACTTTATGAGGATATGTATCATCAAATAATACTCCCTGACCTTCTGTCCAATTATATTTTTCTCCATTTACACAAATAAATACATTTTCTCTATCTTTTGGAACTTTCATTGCAAGTTGATACCTAATAACACCTTTACTATATCCTATATGAATAGGAATAGCTTTTTTAGCTGGTAAAATAGAAACTGCACATGATACTACTTCTGGAATATCTTTTAATATTTTTGTTAATTCTGGCATAGTATCTTCTGCAAAATTATTAGATCCAATTTTTACCATATATATTCTCCATCCATCTTCATTATCTGACTGAATATTACCTCCGCCAATATACTCATTTCCCATAGTATTTTTTGTTAATACTAATTTATCTTTTTGTTTTAATATATTTAGAGTTTCCTTTTGTATTTTAGCAAATACTTCTGGATTTTCTAATTTTATATGATTTGGAAAATATTTATCTATATCTAAATAAGGAGGCGTTTTTGTATTTTTTGTAATTAAAAATGCAAATATATATAATATTTGAACTGGATTTTTAATTATACTAACTGATAATAATACACTTATAACAAATAATATATATATAGCTTCTTCTGTATATTTTTTATAATTATATATATATACTATTAATACTATTATTAAAATTAATGATATAATAATATTTCTACCTTGTATATCATTAAAATTATATGTATCATAATTATTTATATAACTATATCCTTTATCAAAATTACAATTAATTTGTGTTTTTTCAGATATATTAATTTCTTCATCTTTTAATGTATAATCTATCATATATGATTTATAATATATTTTATTATTAAAATAACGATTTAATAATAAAACATATTTAATTAAATAATTTGTCATAGCCAGTTGATATGTTTTTAGGTTTATATAATTCATAATAATTTTCCCAACATAATTTCTTTTCTTTTTCTAATTCTTCAAAAAAATCATATTTCTCAATAAACATTTCTGGAATATTAAAATTAGAATTTGTTTCCTTAATCTTTTTAAACTTATTATATAAATCAATATCTACTTCATACATTCTTTTATTTTCTTCCATTCTTTCTCTCTTCTTTTTTAATTCACTAATTGAATTTTGTAATTCAACTTTCTTTTCAATTTCTTCTTTAGATAATTCTTTTTTTACTTCTTTCTTAGATGATTTATCATTATCAGTATCAGTTGTATTATTATCAGTAAATTCTTCAACTATATTAGATTCAGGTGATTCTTCTTCTTTATATTCTCCTGATAAAATAGTATTTTCATAAAAGCTTTTAATTTCTATATTTTTTCTATCAACAAAATTATTAGCAATTAATCCTTCAAGCATTACTTTGCATTTCTGATAATCAGAAAACACACCAATTAGATTCTTTTTGTGCAGTAGAGAATGGAGCATTAAATATTATAATTATAAAGTTTTAAATATATTTATATTTATAATATAATGAAAATAATTGCATTTAATGTTAATAGTTTAAGAAATATTATTAAAAAAAATCATCTATTTGATTTGATTGAAGATGAAGACCCGACTATATTATGTATGAGTGAAACAAAATTATCATGTCCTATAATTGATACGCAAAAATTAATGGAAGAAAAAGTAGCAGGTTATAAATATAGATATTATAGCACATGTAGTAAAAAAGGTGGTTATGCAGGAACAGCTATATATTCAAAAAAAGAACCAAAGAATGTTTTTTATGGGTTAAATAATACTAGTATTGATATTGATGATGAAGGAAGAGTTATAACTTTAGAATTTAAAAAATTCTTTTTAGTTCATGTTTATACTCCTAATTCAGGAGTAGCATTAGAAAGATTAAAATTTAGAACAACTGTTTGGGATACTGCATTTAAGAAATGGTTACAACATCTTCAATCATCTAAACCAATAATAGTTTGTGGTGATTTAAATGTAGCTAATGAAGATATTGATTTAAAAAATCCAAAAACTAATCATAAAACACCTGGTTTTACTGATGAAGAAAGAGAAAGTTTTAAAAATATTTTAAAAGATGTTAATTTAATTGATACTTATCGTCATAAACATCCTACAAAACAAGAATATAGTTATTGGACATATAGAATGAATTCTAGAGCTAAAAATGTTGGATGGAGAATTGATTATTTTTTAGTTTCTAGAAATATTATTAATAAAGTTAAAAAATCTACAATATTAACTGATGTTATGGGTAGTGATCATGCTCCAGTTAAAATGAATATTAGTTTTAAAGAATAATATTTAAAATTTACATTTAAAGGAAAAATGATGTTTTATATTAAATGGAAGCGCTGCAGCATAATATTAAATGTATTTATTATAAGAATTTAGAAACATATGCTAAGAAGCATAAAATTGATATTAATTTACCTGAATATAAAAAAAAATATTCACCTGATACAACTATTACCGAATCTCATAATGCAACAGAAACAAATGATAATGATATTCATACTATTCAGGACGCAGATATTACATATTCAGAAGATTTTGTTTATAAAAAATCATGGAATAAATTAAATATTATTCATAAGAAAATTAAAATGGAAGAGTTTGTTAATAATTTAATAATTGATGATTCGGAAATTAAAAAGCTGTTAAAAAATCAATTAGTTTTAATGATTAAAAATAAACAATTAACAAAAAAGAATGAGGTTGAATATGATGCAGTTAATGGAAAGATTATTTCAATTCCATCATTAAAATATAAAAATAATAATTATAATATTAATTCTTAATAATTCGTAAAATAATAATTATAATAATTATTATTTTATTTAACTATAATAATGGCAGACGAAAATGCACTATTAAATGATTTATTTGCATATAGAATTCTATATATGGATATAAGTATTGATGAAAATTATATAATTAGAAAATTAAAACACAAATTAATAGAACTAAATTATCAAGTAGAAGATATTAATACTATATTATATTCATTTTATAACTATTTTGATATACCAATTACATTAAGTGAAATTGAAAATGTTCAAATTCAAACTATATTAAATATAATATTTATTAATAATATTAATCAAAATGATTATAATTATAATCATTATAATCAAACTGATTATGATGATATGCCACCATTAGAAAATACAGGTGATTATAATATACCGCCATTAGAATATACTGATGATGATATGCCACCATTAGAAAACACTGATGATAATATATTAAATATGCCTTATATGCCTAATTTATTAAATATAATATTAGGCTATCAAACAAATCCATTTAATCAAGTTTTAGTAGAACCAAATAATAATATATTTAATGATGTTATAATAACAACTAATGAACAATCATTAAATAATATACCTATTTTAAAAATATCAAATGATATGAATATAATATGTATGATTTGTATTGATGAAATGAATGAAAATGAAGAATATTTTAATATTGAATGTAAGCATATTTTTCATAAAGGATGCTTGGAAACATATTTAAGAAATTATAATCATATTTGTCCTATTTGTAGAAAAGAAATTGGTGATTCTCAAGCTATATTATAATACTTATTTGATACAACACATCCTGATGTTTTTTCACATTTAAATGGGTCTAAATCATTCATATCAGGAGGTGTATTTATAGTATCCACATGTATTGGAGATAATTGAGTTCCTGAACATACGTCTGATTCTAATGAATTAATAATAACTTGCTTTAAATTAAAGTCATTATTTAATTCAATTAATTTACGAGTTAATTCTGATATTTGTGTTTTAGCAGTTACTATATTATATTTATGCATTTTAATAAATGCATCTAAATCAGATGATGATTCTAATTGTTTAATTGTTTGTGTTTGTTCATTAATTAGTTTATTTAAATCATCCACTTCTTTTTTGAAATATTCTATATTTTGTAATATTTCAACTAATTCTATTTTATGTTTAGTAATAGAAGTTTCTTCTTTAGTTTCTTCGTTAATTTCTACATATGTTTTACATAATAAAACTTTAGGTTTATATACATGTGGGTTATCTATAGCAAGTATAGAATCGTGTCTTCGTAATTCATAAAAAGGTCCGTTTATTATTAATTCAAAATGTCTTCCAAACGATGCAATATAAACATTATTAGGTGCAGTTGAATTAATTATTTTAAAAGGATGCATAGATCTATCTGGGTTTAAACAATATGGTTTAATTGTTCCATCAGGATTAGTATAAATAAAATTTAATCTAATATTTAATTGTTTACATAATGTATCTAATGCATTAGCCATATATGTATTAAAATCATCAAACTCCGTATAATCAGTTCCTTGTCCTAATCCAACTGATTGTTTTAAATCTCTAACAGAACGTTCAATACCTCTATGATATCTTAAATAATCTTTAATACTAATCCATATACATTGTTGTGCCATTCTTTCTCCTGGTATACCACCACTATTAGATATAGATATAAATCTAGCACCTCCTATTTGATTATTAATAATCAAATCTAAATATTTAATACGATATTTTAAATATTTTCCAATAATATCAGGATTGTTCATATTATAATATATATATAAACAGATTATTTATTATTATATTAATGATAAATAAAGATGAAGAAATTTCCATAGTTGTATGTGGACCTGTAGATGCAGGTAAATCATCATTAGTTGGTGTATTAACAACTGGTAATTTAGACGATGGTAGAGGGCTTGCTCGTAAAAGTGTTTTTCATCATAATCATGAATTAGAAACAGGTCGTACCAGTAGTATATCACAGAATGTTATTAAATATGAAAATGTTAATGGAGTATTAAAATTAATTAATACAAAAACAAATCGTAAATATGAACCACGCATTGTAGAGACAATTGATATGAAAGGATTAGAAATTAGTAATAATAAGGTAGTCAGTTTGATTGATTTAGCTGGTCATGAGAAATATTTAAAAACAACTGTTAGTGGTATAACTGGTATGTTTCCAGATAGAGGTATTGTAGTTATTGGAGCTAATACTGGTATTACTAAACTTACTCGTGAACATATAGGTTTACTATTATGTGTTCGTATTCCATTTATGGTTGTTATAACAAAGATTGATATGGCACCAGAACAAATTTATTTAGATTTACAAATAACATTAAGAAAATTATTACAAAGAAATGCACCAGATAAAACATTATTTTTTATAAATAATGATACATTAACAAATGATTATATTAATATAATTGATAATCAAAATATAGTTCCTGTTATTAGTGTTAGTAATAAGAATGGATATAATATAAATAATCTTCATAGAATTATTTATAAAACTCCTCAAAGAGATAAATTTGTTAATCAACCATCTAAAGGAACTCTCGTATATTTAGATGGTAATTTTTCAGTTCCTGGTATTGGATTAGTTGTAAGTGGGATGATTAAAGAAGGTTCTATTAAAGTAAAACAAAAAATGTTTATTGGGCCTTATGATGGTCAATTTGTTCCAATTATTATTAGATCAATTCATAATAATTTAAGAGAAGATGTATCAGAAATTGGTTCTAATGTTCAAGGATGTTTTGCTATTAAATTTATAGATACTTCTATTCCTCGTAGTAGTATTAAGAAAGGATTTGTTTTAATTGATAATATTAATAGTTGGAAGAATAATTTAGTTAAAAGTTTTGTAGCTAAAATTAAAATATTACATCATTCATCAGCTATAGAAACAGGATATTGTCCTGTTGTTCATTGTGGTCCAATTAAACAATCAGCTTATATGAAATTATTAAATATAGATTCTAATAGTTTAAAATCAGGTGATAGTTCTATTGTATCATTTACATTTGCTAATCATCCTGAATTAATTGAAGAAAATATGATTATGTTTTTTCGTGATGGAACAACTAAAGGTGTGGGAGAAGTTGTTAATTTAATATTATAATTAATTATAATATATAATAATATATATATTATTATATATATGGTTAATTTTAAAGAAACGAAAGGAAAAGTAGTTTTTGGACTTACAATTGTTTCAATCATCTTATTTTTGTTCTTTGCATATTTAATTTTTGTAACTAGAAATAGAGATGATGTAAAGGAGTCTGTTGTTTTATTTATGATAGAGTTAGGTTTCATTACATTTATTTTAAGTTTAGTGCTTTCGATCGTAAATAATAAATATAGAAACGATAAAGAATTATCTGATTCTAATAGAATGGATGATGCATTAAGTGGTATCCCTATATTTATATGTGTATCTACATTTATTATAGGAGGTCTTTCTATTTCTATGTCTGATAGTGCGCCTAAACCATCTGGTACAACACCACTACGATTAGGTGATGGTAGCAGAGCATAATAATAACCAATATGGGTGCAATTTAAAATTTAGATTGTAATAAATACATTTTAGTTCTAATAGTTTTGGAGAAAAATAATAATATCATGCCAATAATAGCACCTGATCTAATCTTCATTACTCTCATTGGATCAAATCCACACACTTTATTAAAAGGGAATGGTATTAATTGTAAAAGATTTCTTAAAACATATCAAAGATTTTATTAATAAAATCTTCAAAAAGTCTTTGTAGAAAAATGAGTTTTCCCCCCTGGGTAATTATGTAAACATTTGAATATTTATATGTATTTTACATATAAATATAATGTATAGTCATATTTATATACATCAAATTAACAACTAAAATATTGTTTACAATTATATATATTGTTTACTAAATATATAATTGTAAACAATATATACTAACATTTAAATATAAAAAAAATAATATATTAATAATGGAATTATATAAATGTAATTATTGTGATAAAGAATATAAATCAATTTCAGCAAGAGGATTACATTATAATTTAAAACACAAAGAACTATATATTAAAGATAAAAAAAATAATAAAGATAAAAAAATATATATGTGTGAAATATGTAATAAAGAATATTCTTGTAGACAATCAAAATATTTTCATAAAAAAACTTGTAAGAAATCAGATGATCATCAAGAATTAATTAATGAAAATAAACAATTAAAAGAAACATTAAATTTCTTATTACAAAATAATAAGAAACCTTCTCTACTTTTACAAAAAATAAATACTGGTACAATAAATAATGGAACAATAAATAATACAATAAATAATACAAATACAATAAATATAATTAAATTTGGAAATGAAGATTTGAGAGAAATTTTCACAGAAAAAGAAATATTAAAAATATTAAATCATAAAAAGTTTTCATTAGAAGAATCAATAAAAGCTGTTCATTGTAATGATACAAGACCTGAATATAAAAATATTTATATAACTAATTTAAGAAATGATTATGCATATACTTTTGATGGTAACAAATTTATTAATGTTTATAAGGAACAAGCTATTTCAGATTTAGTAAATGAACATTGTGATTTTATAGAAGAAACAGTTGAAACTTATAAAAATAAAATTCCAAAAGATGCATATAAAATATTACAAAAATTTATAGAACAAATGAATGATGAAGATACTGAATTTACACATCATGAAATAAATAAAACATATTCGAATTATAGAAAATATAAAATTGAATCTGTTAAATTACTAATTTTTAATAATACAGATAAAAACATTATTAAGGTAATTTTATAATAATAATTTTATAATATTACCTTAATAATATTTCTATCAGTGTTGTTATAAATCAATAATTTTATTTTATCTATTTTATAATTTTTATAATTTTCATATGTTTTCTTTAATTCATTATTTATAAATTCAGTTTCTTCATCATCCATTAATTCAATAAATTTTTGTAATTCTTTATATTTTTCATTTGATATTTTAGTTTTATAATTTTCCATGCTTTCTTCAATAAAGGTCATATGATTATCTATTAAATCCTTAATTATTTCATTTTTATATACTGCTATAAATTTAGTTCCATTGTAAATATATGCAAACTCACTCTTAAGATTAGTTATATAAATATTTTTATATTCAGGTCTTTCATCATTAAAATGAATAGCTTTTATTGATTCTTCCAATATTAATCTTTTATGTTTAAACAATTTAAAAATGTCTTGTTCTTTTAATATTTCTTCGAACTTTTCATCTCCAAATTTAATTATATTTATTGTATTATTTATTGTTCCATTATTTATTAACTGTTTATTTATTTTTTGTAGAGTTTTTGGATGTATTTTACAATTATTTAAAATTAAATTTAATGTTTTTTCTAATTGTTCAACTTTATTTTCTAATTTTTCAATAGTTTTATTATTATTTCCTACATTTTCTATTGTAGTTTTTTCTGATTTGTTATTAAATAGTTTGCATTTAGTCTTATGATTGTATTTAGATTGTCTAGAAGAAAAATGATTATTACAATATTCACATGTAAATGTTTTATTTTCTCTTTCATTTTCTTTAAATTTAATATACTCGGATTTATGTTTTAAATTATAATGAAATGTCCTTGCTGAATTTGATTTATAATTTTTATCACAAAAATTACATTTATATATTTCCATTAAATTATATATAATTAAAACATATATTTAAATGTATATTATACAAAAAGTTATATTATAATAAAATGTAAATAGTGTATTAGTCGTTATTTGGATGTAATTAAACATTTGAATATTTATATATTACATGTATTTAACATATAAATATTCAAATATTTACATAATTACCCAGGGGGAAACTCATTTTTCTACAAAGACTTTTTGAAGATTTTATTTTATTAATTAATATATATAATATTAACATATATAATAATTAATTGGATTAATTATTATATATGTTAATATTATATATATGGTTAGTTTTAAAGAAACAAAAGGAAAAGTAGTTTTTGGATTAACTATTGTTTTAATTATATTATCTATGTTGCTTGTATTTTTATTATTTCTTACTAAAAATAAAGACTATCGTAAGGAGTCAATTAAGATATTTATGATATGGTCATTTTTTATTACATTTTTTTTAAGTTTAACGCTTTCAATTTTAAATAATAAATATAGAAATGATAAAGAATTATCTGATTCTGATACAATGGATAAAGCATTGAGTGGTATCCCTATAATTATATTAATATTAACATGGTTAATTGGAGGAATTTCTATGAATAGATCAAAATTAACTAGTACCAAAACATAATAATAATCAAAATGAGTGCAATTTAAAATTTAGATTGTAATAATATAAAATAAAGATTTATAATTATTTTATATTAATAATCTATGATTTATTATAATGTCAAACGAAATAAGAGATTCAAAAGAAACAGGTATTAATTTAGAAATTAACGGTAGATTATTTCCATCTTGGTTATTATTAAATTTTAAAAGTTATGAAATACCTGAAATATTACGCAAAGAAGGAGATGATCCATGTAATGAAACTATTGTTAAAGAATTAACTGTTTATCAAAAGTTTCTAGGTCAATTCTTAAATTATCGTTCTCCATTCAAGGATATGTTAATTTATCATGGTTTAGGTTCAGGTAAAACAGTTAGTGCTATTAATATTTATAATGTTTTATATAATTACACACCTAAATGGAATGTATTTTTATTAATCAAAGCATCATTAAAAAATGATCCATGGTTAAAAGATTTAAATGATTGGATTGGGACTCAAGATAGAGATGCTAAAATGGCTAATATTAAATTTATCCATTATGATTCACCATATGCTGATAGAGATTTCTTAGAAACAGTTAAGAAATCAGATAGTAGCCGTGAATCTCTTTTTATAATTGATGAAGCTCATAATTTCATTCGTAATGTTTATAATAACATTAGTTCAAAGAAAGGAAAACGTGCCCAAGTTATTTATGACTATATTCAACAAGAAAAGAAAGATAGTAATAAAACTCGTGTTATTTTATTATCAGGAACACCGGCAGTTAATAATCCATTTGAATTTGCATTAATTTTTAATTTATTAAGACCAGAAACATTTCCCACTAGTGAGGCTATTTTTAATCAATTATATATTTCTTCAACTAATTTTGAAAGTTTAAATGAAAATAAAAAGAATTTATTTCAAAGAAGAATTATGGGATTAGCTAGTTATTATATAGGTTCAACCCCAGATAAATTCGCCCGTAAAACAACTCATTACAAGGAATTAACTATGGGAGCTTATCAATTGGAAGTATATAATTATCTTGAAGAAATTGAACAACAAAAAGAAAAAATGAGAAAGAAATTTTCACGTGGTAAATTAGGTGGAGATGATATGTCAACATATGCATCTTATACACGTCAAGCATGTAATTTTGTTTTTCCAAATATAAGTTCAACCATTAATGGAGAAAAGAGACCTCGTCCAGGTATGTTTAGAATTGAAGATAAAGATGCTATATTAGTAGATGAAGGTAAGAAAGTAGATAAAATACAAAGTATGAAGAAATCATCTGAGGCTATGGCATTGTATATCAAGAAATGTCAAGAATTTATTAATGCAACAATTAATTATTTTAAAGAGCTTCATAGAGAGGATAAAGAAAATAATCATACATTACAAACAGATATTAAAAACTTTTTTGATAAATATGAGGGTAGTTTTACAATAATGGTTGAAAAAACTATAGGTAGTAAATCTGAAAAGGCTGATAAAGTTTCTAAATTATTTGAATCATTATATAATCATGGACCAAAAATGTTAAATATTATATTTAATATAATTAAATCACCTGGTTCAGCTTTAGTTTATAGTAATTATGTTGAAATGGAAGGCTTACAAGTATTTAAAATATATTTAGCATTCTTTGGTTTTATATCAATTGATGATGATAAAGAATTTGATATAGCTAATATTTCAAATAATAAAAAAACAGAATCAAAGAATGGTTTACGTTTTATGGAGTTTCATGGTGCTATTAATAAAGAATTAAGAGAACAAAATAAAAAAATATTTAATATGAAAGAAAATAAGATAGGTGATGTTATTAAAATTATTATGATTTCACCAGCAGGTGCTGAAGGTATTAACTTAAATAATTGTCGCCAAGTTCATATTTTAGAACCATATTGGAATGAAGTTCGTATTGAACAAGTTATTGGTCGTGCTGTTCGTCAATGTCATCATAAAGAATTACCATTAAATGAAAGAACAGTTGATGTATTTAGATACAAAATGGTTAGAGATATAGACGATATGAAAAAATTAATACCAAAAGAAGATAAAGAAAAGAAATATAAATCATTAGTTGCTATTAAAACAGAAACATCAGATGAAATGATGGAAAATATATCAAGAAGAAAGAATAACTTATTATTATCATTCATAGAAGCAATTAAAGAAGCATCGGTTGATTGTGAATTATTTAAAGCTCATAATATGATGGGTTCAAAATATAGTTGCTTTAAATTTAATGAAGAATCACAGTTTGATAGAAATGTTGGTCCAGCATATAATAAAGATATTGAAATAGATGGTATGATGGACAATGGTTCAAATGCAATTGATTCAATTAAAAAGAGAATCAAAGTTAGAAAAATTAAAGTTGTTAAGAAAATAGATGAAACTAGTTATTCAGAAGAAATAAATGCATGGTTTTATGAACAATCAGGAACTGTATATGATAATGATTTAGATTATCCAATTGGTAAAGTTGGAAAAGATAGTAGTGGAAATTATATGAAATTAGATAAGGATATTTATATAATGGAAAATGTTATAAATATACCTATATTCAAACTCTATGAATAATTATATTGCCTTTGGCAATAATTACATGAATTTGCTAACAAATGAATCATATGCGGTAAACATACGACCACCGCCCATTTGTTGTGGGGCAGCCATTTGTGGTGCAGACATTTCACGACCTTTGAATTGTTGAGAAATTTGAGCACCAGACATTAATTGATTAGAATTAACTCCATAATTATCAATTTGAGAGTTGTTATTTTGAGGAACAAAGTGTTGGAGATGAAGAGGATCAACTGATTCTGGTGTATTACCCATCATCATTTGTGGCATACCCATTTGAGGCATAGCCATTTGAGCCATTGCTAATGGATCCATGCCTTGCATACCAGGCATTTGCATTTGTGGCATTTGCATACCTGGCATTTGCATTTGTGGCATTTGTTGCATACTTGGCATTTGCATTTGATGACCTTGAGTTTGTTGCATCATAGGTTCATTTTCCATGTCATCTAAAAGACCAGAGAAATTCATACGGCTTGATTTCTTGCTACCTTTCTTGCTACTTTTCTTGCTGCTTCTTCTAATTTTACGTGATCCACTTACAGATTCGTGCATATTATATATATATTATTCAAGAAAATAAAATTAATATTTTTATATATTAATTTTATTTATACTTTTTAAATTCATTTTTTAATTGTTCTTTTAATATCTTTCAAAGTTGTTTTTAAAGATTCATTTTCTTTTTCTAAAGAAATTAATTTTTTTTCAAATTTATTAGATATTTTTTCAATTAATTCTTCTTTTAATTCATCATAAGACATTTTTTTAAAAAATATAGAATTCTTTTTTTGAACTGACCAACTTAATTTTCCATTTGATAAAACAATATAATCAGTATCTATTTTTGTTAAAAATCCACCCAATCTAAATTGTTTTTTTCCTTTACTATCAATACTAAAATATCTAATATGACTATTTAATTGAGCTTCATCTATTGTTTCTAATGGAACATATTCTTTTAATTTTTCTTTAATTTCATCAGGTGATAGATTTTGTTGTATTGATTTACCTGTTTTTTTATATTCAGTATCTGCTGATAATCTTTTTGTTGTATTCATTATTATATTAATAATATAGAGAAAATGTATTTATATTAATTTTTATTTGTGAGTTATAACTTACCACAAATAACTTTTGATTGAAAAGAGTTCCTCTTACTTCATAGAATTTAATAAACCCGTTATATCTGGAGTATTCATACCTGTATTCATATATGGCGACCCTTGCATACCCATTGGCATACCCATTGGCATACCCATTGGCATTCCCATTGGCATTCCCATTGGCATTCCCATTGGCATTCCCATTCCTGGCATTCCCATACCTGGCATTCCCATACCTGGCATACTCATACCAGGCATGTCTCTATAAACTGATGAACGAGAACTATTATCCATTGCACCAACAGTTTGATTAGATAATCCAATTGTTGCATTATTCATTTGTTGCATATTATTAAATTGTTCTCTTATCATTCTTTCTTGCATTAATTGTTGATTTATATAATATTCAATTTGTTTAATTTGTTCTGATAATCTAATTATATTATTTCTAAAATATATAATTATTTCGTCCATATTATTAAAAGGTTGTGAATTATTATCTTGAGATTTTCTAAAATTATTAATAGTATCTAATTGTATTTTATTATTATCTTCTATTTTTTTAATATTATCTTGCATTGATTTTATATTTTTTTTATTAGTCTCTATAGTAGTAGTAAGACGTCCTACTTTAGTTTTACCTGCAGCCATTTTAACTTTAGCTTCTTTTAATTTAGATTGAGCTCTTACATATTCCTCTTTAGTACTTTTAACTGATTCATTTATTTCATTTGGAATTGGTTGTAAATTATTTGCTTTATAAGCTTCTTGTGCTGTTTTATATGCTACTTGTGCTTTTTGATATGCTTCAAGTGTACTTTTAGCCGTTTTTTCTAATTCTGCAACCAATGCTTCTGTTTGTTTATATATTGGGTTCTCTTTTTCTAATTCTGGTTCATTTTTATTTAATGATGCCTCTTCTACACCTAATTTTTTTTTAAGTCTATTTAATTCTATTTTTGATTTTTCTATTTTTTCTATTTTAGTCTTTAATTGTTTGGCTTGATCTCTTAAATATGTCAAATTAGAACCACCTGCCATTTGTTTTAACTCAATATATTTTGTTTTATATTTTAAATATTTTTCAAAAAACTGATCATCTTTAGACATTATTAATATAATTTATATTATTTATATTTATCAAGACTTGTTATAAATATATCTCGTGTTTTATCCTGTTGAGTAATATGATTTTTATAAAATATAATATTTTTAAACTTATTAATTTTTATAATTTGATTGTCTTTAATTGTATAAATATAATTACTATCTATTTTATATAAAGCACCTGCCCAAATTAATTCATCCATATCATTAATATATTTAACATAACCACCCATTTTCAAACTATCAATTTCATCTTTAATAATATAATTAAATTTTGTTAATTGTTTTATATATTTATTTATTAAAAAATCAATTCTTTTATTATAGTCATTATCCCATTCTTCTTGACTTAAAATACTGTCAATGAAATTATTAATATTTTTAATTCTATCTGTTGTCATTATTAATAATAATCATATTATTTTAAAGATATAAGATAAGATATAATAATGTCAGACATTAATTGGTTAGAATCATTTATTAATAAAGATAGTTTAAAGACTACTCCTGAAATTGAAATTATAATAAAATCAAATAAATTTATTAATAATATTGAAACAAAAATTGAAGAAATGGAAGTTGATTTCTTATCTAAAATGCATGAAATTAAAAATACTTTTGAAAATAGTGATATAAATTTAATTTATAGTTCTAAAAATTCTCTTGAAATACTTCAAAAAGAATTAGAAATTGTTAAACTTATTTCTAAATATTCTTTACAAAATAATAAATTAGAATATGGTTTTATTTCGTCGTGTTTAAAATATTTATTAACTTTAAGTGAAATTTTAAGAATTAGAATTAAACAACAACCTCTTAATATGAACAAAAATTATAATAATAAAAGTTTTAATAATAATATATCTAGATGTTCTTATAAATTTTGCAATTATAAAGATGAATGCACTTATAATTATAATTTTAGTAAGAAAACAAATTCATGTTATCAAGACCATTATGTTCATAATATGGTTTCTCATGATGTTGAATCACTAATTACTTATATTAATAGTAATAGTAATAGTAATAATATTAATAATAATTCAATTAATCATAATAAAGAAATTTTAAAAACAATTAATACTCTTTCCTTTGTTATTGGACATATGGAAGGAGAATTACGGGCTAAATGTTTATATAATGATCCAAAAGATTGGGAGAAATATCATTACATTAATACATCGAAATAAATAATATTTATATTATTTATGAGAGATTATTATAATTATAACATCGAAATAAATAATATTTATATTATTTATGAGAGATTATTATAATTATAACATCGAAATAAATAATATTTATATTATTTATGAGAGATTATTATAATTATAACATCGAAATAAATAATATTTAT
>Ga0214919_10002153_pt1 | contig 31321 bp, 18 predicted proteins | sample LL1503_MetaG_FD_177994 | JGI IMG/M metagenome (GOLD analysis project Ga0214919, IMG submission 177994) | Freshwater microbial communities from Lake Lanier, Atlanta, Georgia, United States - LL-1503 | ecosystem: Environmental > Aquatic > Freshwater > Lake | place: USA: Georgia | collected... | reverse complement strand
ATAAATTTTTTATAATAAATTATAAAATTATCTATAAACAGATTTTTATTACAAAGCTGGTCATCTAAATTTAATTTATCATATGAAGATAATATTTCACCTACTCCTCCCAAATGTATGCTTGGATCCCTATTATAAGTATAGTTATATGGATCTCCTTTGAATTCATATTCAGAATCATTTATTGAAATATTTTTATTTGTTACGGCATTTCCCATTTTTATAAAAAGTTAATAAAAATATAAAAAAATAATATTTATATTAACTTTTTATAAAAAAGATATATATTTTTCTAAAAAAAATATTATTTAAATATATAATATATTAGCTATATATGATGGCATTATCTAATAAAAATTGCACTTTTATCCCAACAGAAGATTGTTTATCAATATTATTTGAGGCAGTTGAAATAAATGATATAAAAATGGTAAAAAAAATAATATCTTTAAATTTTGATGTTAATTTATATTGCGATGGGTTAAGCCCATTATATTATGCTGCACAAGAGGGTAAATTAGATATTGTAAAATTATTAATTGATGCGGGTTCATATATCGATGATGGTGGTGATCTTGATATAAGTCCATTATATATAGCAGTACAAAATAATTATATTGATATTGTAAAATTATTAATTAATTCAGGGGCGGATTTTAATTATTGCTGTGGTAATGATATGCGTGAATTATATTTAATATGCCCATTACATTTAGCCGTACAAGAGGGTAAATTAGATATTGTAAAATTATTAATAGAGGCTGGTGTCGATTTAAATAGATATAAATATGAAGATATGGCATGCCCATTACTTGTAGCTTGTCAGTATAACAATCCAGATGTTGTAAAATTATTAATAGAAGCCGGTGTGGATGTAAATAATAATGCAAATGGCAAATTTGTAACTCCATTATATCTATCTACTGAAAAAGTTAATACTGATATAGTAAAATTATTAATTGATGCTGGTGCTGATGTTCATAAATGCAAAACTGAAAACCCAATTCCGGTATTATGCATTGCTGCCCAAAATGGTAATATTAACATTGTAAGAATGTTAATTGAGGCTGGAGCAGATGTTAATCAATGTACATATGAGAATTTATCACCATTAACCATTGCTGTAAAAAATAATAATATTGATATTTCAATAGAATTAGTTAGCCATGGTGCAAGGCCATTTTAATCTAAATAATAAAAAAAATCCTTAATAGTTATATCTATGTTCTTCATTATTTCCTATATTGTAGTGAGAGTAATTTCTTATTCCATAGAGGTCGGTTATAGGGACTGTATACACAGTTCCTTTAAACTCAAATTGGGTTTAAAAAAGCAGTGGCTACTTTTTTACCAGCCTATAAAGATTACAAAGTAATAAGTATATAACTAATCTCTATGCAATTAGTATAATATCAAAAATACATTTTTTTTTAAAGTATTATATATAAATATGATAATTATTTATTTATTAATTATTTTTTTATGTATAATTTTATGTATAATATTGGCATTAATTATATGTAAAAAAACTATAACTGGTGGAACTCCTGTAAACCATACTAATTGGTACCATTCAAGTGATTTAACAGTATTACCAAATATCACCGTTGATAAACTCCATGGATATGTATTACCACATGCAGGCACTAGATTTACGGGTCCAATAATATCACACACATTAAGATTTAAACCAATTATAAAATATAAAAAGGCAATAATATTTTATTATCCAGCATCTAAATATGAAGATATAGAGATAGAAGATAGCAGTGGTAAAAATTATTACTATCATGAATATTATGTTCCATGGCAATCATGTTTATATTTATTAGGCCGAGATATAGAATATATTCCATTTAATGCCAGATTAAATAAGATACCCCCTATAGAATTTTCTCCAGAGGTATTAATTATAGTATCCTCAGATTTTTCACATTTTTATCCATTTCATACTGGATTTCAATTAGAAAATAAAGCAGCCCATGCATTAATGCATAAATTTTTGCAATTACCATGTGCTAAAATAATAGATGACTATAGGACATATGAAATATTATTTGACTACATTCCTGAAAATTATTATCTAAAATGGTTAGGACATGATAGATCAGATACTAATGGTGTTGGATATATGTCATTTTTATTATTATCTAGAGTGGAAAGAAAATTTGATGGATTATTTGTTACAGTATATGATGAACAAATGGATGCACATGAGTGTCTTGGATCATGGAATACAAATATAAATGAGGAAGATTTTATTAAACATACATTAAAATCTGCAACTGAAACAAGCAGATTAACACAAGGAGAAAAAATTGGAATACCAATTAAATTTATTACTATAACATATTTACATAAAGAATTAGATAAAAGTATTTCATTTATACGAGGATGGCATAGTATTTATGCATATGGTGCATTTTATTTATCAGATGTATTATTAGAACATAGTTATCCAAATGGTAATTGGATAAAACATTCAGATACTGAATGGCGGCAAACTGATAAAACTTTTAGCTTATCTGACACATTTAATAGTTTAAAAAAAAAATCAAATCAATTTAATGCTCTATGCAATTTACAATTATATTATTCAGAAATTAAAACAATTACATATTAATCATTATTCTTAAAAATATAATATATATTTGAATAGTAATATTTATATATAAATTAATATATTTAAAATATCTATGCAATGATATTTGACATTGAAAATTATCTAGATTCTTTACCCAACGATACCTTAGAAATTAATGTTAATTATAAAAATATTAGTTATTTACCAAATTTAACGAGATTTACAAATTTAAAAATATTAAGGTGTTCCAATAATAAATTGAAATATTTACCCATATTACCCCATACATTAGAGGAGTTAGGCTGTTCTTATAATGTATTAAAGGCTTTACCTGAATTACCTGACACATTAACTGAAATATCTTGTGTAATGAATAATTTAACACAGTTGCCCCCATTACCAAAAAATTTAATATATTTATCGTGTGATCATAATAAAATAATATATTTACCCATATTACCAGAAAAATTAAAAAAATTAAGTTGCTCTGGTAATAAATTAACCCATATTTCTATATTGCCTGAAAATTTAACAAAATTATTTTGTGATGATAATAAATTAACACACTTACCACTATTATCAAAAAATTTAATAGATTTATCATGTAATCATAATAAAATAATATCTTTACCCATATTACCAGAAAAATTAGAAGAATTAAATTGCTCTAATAATAGATTAACATATATTTCTACATTGCCTGAAAATTTAAAAGTTTTATTTTGCGATGATAATATATTAACATCTTTACCTATATTACCAGAAAATTTAAGATATTTATCATGTAATAATAATGAATTAACACACATTTCTATTTTACCTGAAAATTTAATAGATTTATTTTGCGATAATAATATATTAACATCTTTACCTATATTACCAGAAAATTTAGAAGAATTAAGCTGTTGTTGTAATAAATTAACACACATTCCTAATTTACCTAAAAATCTAACAAATTTTTATTTTGATAATAATATTATATATGATATAGTTAATAGTGATGATTTAAATATAGTAAAGAGGAATATAAATACAATTAATAATTTTCGCCATTTATACCATTGCATTAAATTTAGATCTCAATTTAGAAAATACTTATGGGAAAAGGTAAGAGAGCCAAAAATTATAAAAAAATATGATCCAAATTATCTAATTGAACATTTGGTTGACTCAACTGATTTAGATAAAGTATTAGATGAGTGGTAACTTTTTACCTGTCTCTTCAACCTCCAAAAAGAGCCTTTTTATTTTTTTTTAAAAAAAATAATTATATTTGAATATACAAAAAAAACTACTGTATACCTATATAGCACTTTTTATAAAAAAAAAATATGAAATATTCTATTACTTTTTATTGTTATAAATTAGAAAAAAAAACATTATCAATATCAATCTCTAAAAAAGATGATAAATATATATTAACAGAGGTGTATAGTACAGAATCACTTGATAGTCCAAGCAAATTTACAAAAGAGATACCATTTATATATTGTACTTCAATATTACATTATTTAATAGGTATATTTACTAAATTTTATACAGATTCTATATCATATATACAGCAATATCCTATTGATGAATTGCCACCAACTTACGAGATAACCAATTATGGTATCTCAATTAATAGATATATAATGATGACAAGTCACGCAAAGATAAAAATGGAAAGTTCAATTATTTTATATAACAAGATCATAAAAGATATAACATTAAAATTAGATAAGGCAGCGTTTACTGACTTATTAAAAATTATAATAAAAAATCGTAGATTATTGCCAGACAGACATAGCAAAGCATTATTGATTGTTGCTGATTTAATCTCTTCATTTCTTTAAAAGAGCCTTTTAAAAAAAGGCTTCACCCAAAAGACTTTTTACCGGCCTACGAGTAAGCCTTTTATAAAAAGGCTTCACCCAAAAATACTCTGTCTCTTCAACCTCCAAAAAGCTGACCAAAAAAACTTTTTTAAAAAAAAGTGTTATTTAATTATACTTTTTTAATATTATTATTTTTTTTTCTAATAATAATATATAATATTATAAAATGCAAGAACATAATTTAGCATCTTTAATAATTTCAATTATTATTCTAATAATTGTCATTATTTTAATTATTATAGTTTGTTGTGGCTATAATTATAATAATCAGACACCTCCGCCACGTATACAAAATCCGGAATTAGCAGCTGCTGCATATAAATATGGAATGAATAAAAATAAGTTTGGTATATATGATCCTTGTATTACTATTGGAACATGTAGAACGCCACAAGGAATTGCAAACTGTGCAGAACATAAAGGATTGTGCACTACGAGTTATAATTGCCTTACTAATTGCTAAATTAAATTGAGTGAAAGGCCTTTTTTGATATACTTTTTTTTACACCTTTGCACATTTAAAATGCCGACTTTTTATAGGTATCCCTTTATTTTTTTTGTTCTATTTGATATCTTTTTTACATATTGCTCTCTTTTATAAGCTCCTTTAAGAATATTTATATATTTATCTTTTGTAATTTTTTTAATTACATTATTTATATTTGTTTTTAATTCAGAATAAGTTAACCCATTTATTTTTTGTAATTTAGATTTAATCATACTAAAATACCCTTCTATTGCATTTGTAAAATGCTGATAAGGAATTGAATACAATAAATGATTATTTTTATTTATTAAATTTTTTATTATTTCATTTCTATGAGAACTAGCATTATCTAATATAATTAATTTATTTTTATACTTTGATGTAATATTATCTTCTAAAAATGTTTTTAATCTATTGCTATCTATTCCACCTTTTTCATATAAAGTCCAGCCTAATACACCTTTATGACATATTGCAAAAATTGCAGTATATTTCTTAAATACTTCTTGAGATTGTGTTTTAATTACACATCTTTTACCTAATTTACTATAACAATGATGTCTTTTTTGTAATGCATTTATTGATGTTTCATCAATGCAAATTATTTGCCTCATATCATATTTTTTAATTGTATCATAAAATTCTTTTAATTTTTCATTTATATCAACATCTTTGCCAAATCTTTTATTTGGTACATGTCTTATTTTTGTAATTTTTAATGTGTAATTATTATCCTTAACAATTCTATTTATATGGTATCTACTTAATGATATATTAAATACATCATTTATCTTTTCTTTTAGTTCTGCCATTGTAATAGTTTTATTTTTCTTGATCTCATTCAATATAAACCTAACATGCTCCTTTTTAACTTTATAAGACATAGATTTTTTATTATGTCTCTTTATGCCATTTTCTTCATTATACCTTTTAACCCATCTCATAAGACTACGAGGAGAACATTTAAATATATCAGACACTTCTAATTGAGAAATACTATCATCTGATAAATAATACTGTACTGCATTAATCTTATGATCTTCACTTTTATGTTTATTAGACATTACTATTATTAATTAAAAATAATAAAATATATAATATAAGAAATAAAACTATTTTCTTTGAAAAAAGGAAAATTTAACATAGTTAAATTTATCCATGGAAGAAATAGAGATTGCTTTAAGGCGAGAAATAGAAGAATTAAAAGAAAAAAATAAAATCTTAGAAGATAGATTAAAATCATATACTAATAATAGTAGGCATAAGAAATATTACGACAATAATTCAGAAATTGTAAAACAAAGGGCAAAAAAATATATGGAAAAAATAAAAGAAACTAATCCAGAAAAATTAAAAGAATGGAGGCATAATGCGTATATAAAGAGAAAAGAAAAAAATAATAATTTAGTAATTAATTAAATATATTGTTTATAAATTATATTTTATCTCGATTGGAATTTCAATTAATTTTTGATTTTTTAATGCATATTTTAATTTTTCAGTACTCCATTGTGCTATATTACTTGTATTTAAAAGTCTGCATATTAATACAGTATTTTCTATTGTGTGATTTAATGTATTATCTAATCTTTCTAAGCTTGGATAATTCCAAGAATTTCTATTTATTGATAATTTTACCCCAGATATAAAACATCTCCATTTTTGTTTTTTTCCAATATTAAACATATCAGATTGTCGAATCCTATCATTTTCACATATCAATCGTTTACTATTTTTATCTCTATTATATGAGGCCTTTGTATCACATGTAAACATTGATTTTAAGTGCTTTTGTTGCCTTTCTTTATCATACTCTCTTGTTATTTTACCGCTATTATCTATGCTTTTTGATAATACACCACTTTGTTTTGGTGTTAATTTATATGTATTTTCCCACATTTTAGAATGTTTTTCTTGATCTTCTATACTGCTTGGACATATAATATCATTTAACATATTAGTATATAGTTCAGAATATGCTAATTTTAAATCTGGAATTGCATTATGTTGAGGTATATTTTCTTCTAAAGCAATAATTTCACAATTTTCTGGTAAATGTTCTAATTCACGACAATTATTTTGAATACTAACTTGCCATGACCCACATGATGATAAGTATATAGGAAGGCCACTAATAGAAGAAAATAAACCTTTATTTTTATCAATTTGTTGCTGAAACCATTCTTTTGATAATTTAGGATAATTATATAAAAGTCTAATCATATATTGTTCTGGATTATCAACCATTTTCTCATTTCTAGTTATTTTACTACAATATCTACATGGATTTTTAATATCATTATTTATACTTTCTTTTGATGATTTAACTTCCATATAATTAGAACGAAGCATAAATTCATATAATGCTTTCCATTCATTACATCTTATACATTGTTCATGTACTTCTAAATTTCCATCTATATTAATTATTTTTCTCTCACGACAACGACCCTTTTTACATATTATTTTTTCCTCAATTAAATCATTTTTCCATTTATTTTGTAATTGTATTTTTTTTTCTTCCATTCTAATTTCAGTATCAGTTAATTTTCCCCTTGGATATAATTTCATCTTACGCTTTGGTTTTAATAAATCCATAATAGTAAATATACTTATATTCTTTAAATTAATATATTCAATTTTAATTAATATACCATAAAACTATTTAAACATATAAATATATAGTAATATATATTTAAAATAACTTTTAGTTAAAATGAATAAACCAAAAAAGAAAAAGAAGGCAAATGCTGAAATTGAAACCTTTGATTATATGAAAACAAATAAAGACAATATTAAAAATGTTATTAAAGATGATTCTATATTACCAAAAATAAATAGTATTGTTAATACAACTAATAAAATTGTCATTCATGCATATCAATTTCTTAAATTGTATTTAATTCATCTATATGAGAAAAATTTACCATTTCCAGAATTAGACAAAGAATATATTTGTGATATTTTTAAAGTATTAACTAAAAGGACAACTAATAGGGGTGGCTATTCAGAGGCAAAGATGCCAGAACAATTAAAAACATTAAAGAAATTTTATGATGAACATTATTCTCATACTGTTATACAAGATGAAATTTTATATTATGATAAATTGAGTTATATATTAGCATATGAAGCAATTGATATGATAACTAATATTAACAACAATATTCAAGAGCATTTTATAGATCATCTAAATAAATATGTTAATATTGTATTTTCTTTAAAGGATAAAAGAGCAGAAATTACAAAGAATACACCAGATAAAGAAATTAGAAAAGTATTACATAAACAACTATATGAAGAATTTAACAAAATTAAAAAGGATTTAATATCTCTTAATCCAGAATTAACAAGCAATGAAGAATATCATCAATGGATTATAGAAGAGAGGATTAAATTATTTCCTAATAAGGTAAAATTTGACAATGATAGTATATTTTATGATTTAAAGAGTAATACTCAATATTATCTAATATCAATGTTTCATATTTGTAATGAGATGGAGAAAATAAATGATACTAATAAAGATGTTGAAAAATTTAAACAAATTAGATTATTTAATGTTTTACCATTAAGGACAAATATTATTGGTAAAAATATTTGTATTGATACTTGCGGATTAATAAGCAACTTTTTAGAGAATGAACCAACATCAAAGTATTTAAGTGGATACAAAAAAGAAACAAATATGCAATTTGATTTATGGAATAGATATTTTAGATTAAATAAAAGAGTTTTCAAAAAAGGTGCTAAATATACATTTAATTATATGATTAGAACAGATGGTATATCATGCTGTATATTATTTGTAAGAGTTAATTCAAGTGGAAAGCCATTACCCAAATCATATTTAAATAAAAAATGCTGTAATGAAGAAAACATTAAATATATTGAAAATACTGAGATAACTAATGAATTAAAAAATATGAAAATAACAGTTGCGGATCCCGGAAAAAGCGATATTCTCTATTGTGGATCAAGGGATGAGAATGATAATTTAGAAACTTTTAGATATACACAAAATCAGAGAAGATTAGAAACAAGAAATAAAAAATATAGTAAAATAATAGATAAAGTGAATAAAGAGACTAAAATAGAAGATAAGTCAATTAAAGAAATTGAAACAGTTTTATCTGTATTAAATAGTAAGACTTGTAATTATGAAAAATTTAAGACTTACTGTATTGAAAAAAATAAATTAAATAATACTTTATATGCTCATTATGAGCAATCATTTTTTAGAAAATTTAAATTAAATGCTTATACAAATACTAAAAAAAGCGAATCAAAGATGATTAAAAATTTTAGTAATAAATTTGGTAAGCCTGATAAAACTATATTTGTTATGGGTGATTATGATAGTGGAAGTTATAATATGAAAGGTAATGAGCCTGTTATATGTAAAAAATTTAGAAGAATATTTAGAAATGCTGGATATCAAACATATTTAGTAAATGAATTCAGAACTTCTAAATTATGTAGTAGTTGTGGAAACGCATTAGAGTATTTTAAGGAAAGGCTTAGCAATAAGCCAAAAAAATTAGGACAGTTAGAATCTGTACATGGTATATTACGATGTCAATCGGTTAAACATAAAAGTGAAATATACCATAACAGAGATAAAAATGCAGTACAAAATATGTTGAATATAGTTAAATCAATATTTGATACTGGATTAAGACCAGAATTATTTTGTAGAAGTGTATTATAAATTCATATCCGTTTTACGACGGATTATAACCAAATTTTTATACCTCGGCATTTTAAATGTGCAAAGGTGTAAAAAGTGAAAGGCCCTAAAACATATCAACCGCAGACATTGCCTCTTTCTTTACAGAATTTTTCATATATTGCGGAATATCCGTAGAGAATGATGTCTCTAAATCAGCAACGTAGGAATCTATCATAGTAGATATAGATTCTTTAATCTGCATATTAAGATTAGCAACTGCTTCTTCGGTAACTTGTGGAATATTTTCTAATTCTTCCCTAGTAGTTGCCAAATAAGATCTTCCAGCATTTTGCATATCTGTATTAGTGCTATTTGATGCCTTTGTTGCCTCATCCATTATTATTTTTTTTACATTTTTAAAAATTTCTTGCTTAAAATCTTCAAACTTTTTAACTTCCCAATTTTGTGAGTCATAGTCCAATAAAGTTAAACTGGAAAGCATTCTAGTAGCTCTACCAGTTACACATACTATTTTCCTCTCACCAGTTAAGATGTCATTTTCCCAACAATCTAATAAATTATCAAAAATTGCCTGTTTCATAACATCTTGCTTTTCACTGTTATTTGGATCATTAGCACGGCTCCAGACTAGCTGCAAACATAATAAATCTGTAGTTGGCTCTCCATTAATTTCTAATGCGGTAATTATTTCACCCTCTTGCATTTTATCAATTACGGATAAAGCGCTCATAGTTAATTGCGGCCTATTATCTGAAAACATTCGAGCTTTCTTTTTAATTTCATTAATTATATCTTCTATTGGTGCAATAGTGCCTGCTTCTATCTTTAATCTTTCTAATATTAGCTTAAATCCTGCTAACACTGTATGGTCATGCACATTTTGCGCATCATTAGTGGGCGCCGCTGCAAGATCTAAATAATTAGCAACTGCTTGATTTGCCGTAGCCGTATGCTCTCTTGCAGTATTTTGTCTAGTTTGAATTAAATTATCTCTATGCGTCCCCATAATATCCAAAATGTGATTATCTAAAATATCCATTAATAGGGCATTATCATTTATATCGAATATAATTGGATTAAAATTATTTTCATTCATATGTTGAATTAGAGTAAATTCATTATTTGGCATTTGCTGTAATAGCGTAATTGCATCATTAAACACCATATCCATAATTCCATTTATATTATTACCCGCCATAGGTAATAAAATTTCAGCTCTTACCCTATCAGGTGGCCTGATACCATCATTAGGTGGCCTGATACCATCATTAGGTAATACAGTATCATTATCAGCGGCTGTACCAACGACTGTACCAGCGACTGTACCAGTGCGAATTCTAGGCTGTCTAATATTCCTATTTCTAATAAATTGCCGAATATTATTACCCCTTGCAGTTTCTCTTGGTTGTATTTGTGTAATTGGGGGTGGTAAATCTACAAAATGGCCATTTAATGTCATATCACCATTTTGAGAAGTTCTTTTAAAATCTATATTATTAGAGGAGCTGTCCCCTGTACTCTTAAAAAACCATTTAGGCTTTACGGCAATTACTATAATTAATATAACAATGCATATAATAATAAATGCTAATAATAGATATTTTAATTTCATTTTAGCTATATAATTATATATATATAAATTTTTAATAAATAATTTAATTTATAAATATATAGCTAAAATGAATATATTCATATTTATTCTTTTAATAATACTTTTAATACTATCTGCTATATTAATAACATTAAGTACTAAAAATAATTATATTAAAAATGGGGGTGATGGCATATCCTTAAAAGATGGCATATCCTTAAAAGATGGCATATCTCCAATACGCCACCAACTAACCGCCGCACAATTATACAAAATGTTAAATAATGATACAAATTCCGCAATAACTATTTTTAAATTAAATACTGGAAAAATTATTATGGAATGGGATAATTTTAGCGTAAGAGATACTAAAATTGGCATTTTAACTTATGGAAGAGGTGAGGCGTTAATTGGTAATATTGATATATTATTACATATATTATTAAATATTGATAGTTATTTACGAATAATAATAATTGGTAATATGATAGCATTTAAATCTACAGGGGATAGTAGTAGCAGAGCAGTATTAACATTATTAAAAGAACATTTACCACACCCTTTAAAAGAAATTGGGCATAATGATGGGATACACATATTAACATTTAATCAAACATTAGAATATGACCCAATAGGATTATCTATTACAACATTACTGCATAAAATAACTAGCCATAGCGCTACCACTATAGACAATTCTGATGTTAATTTAATGTATAATCTTATGAGTATTTTTATAGGCAAAAAAGATATAGAAAAAAGGAGTATAAAAGGAGGTGCAGAATTATATGAGATTGCGGCAACTCCTCACTTTTTATCTGAATTTGAAAAAGAAATTAAAGAATCCTATAATAATATAGAATATGATAATATAGAAGAAAGTCCATCACTATATAATAGATTTATGTATGCATTAATAGAAAATAATAGGAATATTGAAATTGTATCAGAAAGGCCGCATACAGAGACAATGAAGAAAGGTACTATATATTTTTTACCAAAGGAGGGGCCTGATATTAACATTTTGGTGTTTTCAAGATTAGGTATAGATAATTTTAGCAATATACCATTGGGTGAATATTATATAAATAATTCACAAAATGTAATTAAAATTGAATAAAAAATATAGTATTTATATATTATAACAAAATGTTAGTAAATATTATTATCTTTTTTTTATTATTAATATTGGTAATATTAATATCAATTAATATTAATATATTTATACAAAATAGGAGGCAAAAATGGAAAGGCGGTATTGGTAAGAGCAGCCCAAGTGATCCAAATTCTTTATTAGCAATATTAAAAAAAGAAAATAAAGAAAAATTTTATGATGCGTATACATATCCAGTTTTTTTAAAAAGATCATCTATGATTGATATAAATAAAGCATTACATATTTTCTTGGAAATTGAGAGGCCAACCACATATGCCATTATAGATGGAAGGACAATTATATCCCCTAATACTAGTTTTGATATTTATTCAATTATAGATGCATGGAAAAATATGCCAATAACTGCAATATCTTCAAAAAGCTTTTTTATGTATGATACTAAATTAATAAATATATATTACATTGGGTCTATATACTATATGAGTATATTTAATAAACCATATTATATAAATATGATAACATTATTACTATTAGAGGCAAATAGAATAGCACATATAGAAGGAAAAAATGCATATATAATATTGTCACCATTATTTTTAGAAACTGGTGATATATTATCTTGTTATCAATATGCAATTAGCAGCTCAATATGTGACAAAATTGATAGTGTGCATGTATATTTGCCAAATATTAGAGAAGAAAAAATTATTATTGTAAATAAAGAAAATATAAAAATTGTATTACACATAGAAAACGGACCAATTTCAGATAATAATAGCGATCTTTTAAGTACATTAAGTACCGACAAAACACCATTTTATAGTAAATCTGTTATAGTTAGGCAATATATAACTGAAGGAATAGCTCATTCTGGAAATTTATATTGGACTACATCATCATTAATGGCAAAAAAACCTAATAAATACTCATCAGAATTGATAGCATCAAATAATTCATTAATTCCATTATATGCAAATGAGAGAACAAACCCAAAATATAGAAGTAATATTAAGCAAAGATCTATACTCTTTGATGATAATAATTTTATAGATTGGAAGCTATCTTATAATAAATTACAATATCTTGATAATGTAGATTTTGTTATAGGAGAAAAAGATATTATATCAATTATATTTAATATATTATTAGATAATGACCTACCGAATGCTAATATAATTGAACAAATTATACATTACTATATGCAATATAGTACTACATTTTATAATGATACTATGGAATATTGTAAATCTCTATTTTATCCCTCTACTAATACGTATTTAACTGAAATAGAGATTGCATTATCAAATTTAGTATATTATATAAGAGATCGTAAATTAGTTGAATTATATGATATATTCTATATGCACTTTTCATATAAAAAAGATAAAAAAGATAAAGATATTAAAACATCTAAAGAAATTAATGACATATTAGATTCTAAATACCCAGAACATAAACAGGAGATATTAAAATTGTTAAATATAATAAAATCCGCAATTTATCATTTAAAATTTAATAATCAGAGTGCATTTAGTGCATACAGAGAATCATTAATTAAGGAATATAAAAAATATGTTAATAAAATTTTTAAACTATTTAATAAATTAATATATTTTTTTAAAAACTGGAAACGTATACAATTGGCAAACTTTTTATCTTACGATTTTAATATAAAAGGCAACTCATTAGAATATATATATTCTATATTTAACAGCACAGATGGCGAAAAATTATTATTAATTATGCCATATTTATTATTATGGGGGCAGTGGGATAGTAAAGACAACTTTATTACATTTATTACTAGAACTCTTGAAGGTGATGAATATCCTATATTAAAAAGCATATATAATATATACATATTAGTATTTATTATTCTATTAACTGATGAATCAAAAGATGCTAAGCAGATAGCAAAAACATATAAATATATTTTTAGTAAATTTACAGATGAGCATGCAATAAAGGAATATATTAGATTTATTAAAAAGGCGGAAGATCGTATAGAAAATATAGAAATAATAAGAGAAGAAGAAAGAATAAAAAAAGAAGAAAGAATAAAAGAAGCAAAAGAAATAGAAAATGAAAGAAATTTAGATATATTAAATTATTTAATGGCTGAAGTTACAGGTACAAATAATGAATATTCTTCAATATTAAAAGATGATAATATAGATAATAAGATAACTACTTTAATAAGTGTATTTACAATGCTTTTAGATGATTGTAAAGAATTTTATGATAAAGTAACCTATTTACCCTCTATTTTAGATGATTTAAATAATACTTTAAAAAAAATTAATAACTTACAAAATGTTGATAAAAAAAGTGAATTATATAATTTAGTAAAAAAAATATACGAATTTGGTATTATATTATACCAGCAAAAATTAGAATTAGAACTACCTACTGAATCAACTGCTACACCATCCGCATCTGCTACATTAGCGGCATCTGCTACATCATCTGCGCCATCCGCATCTGCATCTATAAAAAAAAGCAGTTGGGCATACCCTTTAGATGAATCTGAAGATGAAGATGAATCTAAAGATGAGTCTGGAGTACTTGGAGGTACTAGCATTACTAAGCTACAAGAACAATTAAAAACAGATTTAGATGCTATAGATATACAAACAAACAAAATATTAGATACCATAGATGAAAATAAAAAAACATTTAATGAAAAATCTAATGAATTTAAATATAATGGGTGTACCCTAAATAAAAAATCAAAAATAGATACTAAATTATCAATTTTGAGCGCTAAATTATCAATTTTGATTACTAAAAAATCTGAATTTGATGAATTAATAGAAATATATGATCAGTATAATACACTAATGTCAATAGTTTTAAAATATAAAAAAGATAAAAAAACTATAACTGATCAATTTGCTAAAGATAAAAATAAAGAATATCAAGAAATTGATAAAAATAATTTATTAAAAGAAAAAGAAAAAATAGAGATGGAAAAACAGAAAATGGAAGAGATGAAAGAACAAAAAATAGAAGATATAGAAACTCCAATAATTGAAATGTTAACAACTATACAGAGTAATAAAAGAGATTCTGCATATACAACAACAAGTAATTCGAGTAATCCCTACAAAGATAAATTATTAACTTTATTTGAATGGTTTGCTAATATTCCAAATAATAATGTAATACTTATAATGAATATTGGACATATGCAAAAAATTCCATTTGGTTCAAATGCTATATATTTTGTCCCAAATATACCATCAGATAGATATTTATATGATGGTAAATGGTATTTAGTAGGGGATATAATTACAATTAATGCATTAAAAAATATACCAAATGGTGTATATTATTATAGGGGAAATGAGTTACATTTTGATTAACTCACTTTTTAGAAAAAATTAAAAGGCTTATTTGAATATATACCATTATTATATATAATTAATAAAATATGGAGCATTTGGTGAGAACAAATATAGACTTTGCAAATTCAGCCCTTTCTACAACAGGCAATCCATTTACACCAAAAGATTGGGATTCAATACATTTAAATGTTAAAGATAGGGAAATTGCACTAGTTATGAGCACAATAGGAAAAGGCTTTATAGATAAAAATATACAAACGCCCCCTATAGAGGAAAATGGTATAAAAAATAAAGATTTTTACAAAATTACTAGAGGTGCAATTATTGATTTAATTTTGACAAATAGTTTAACAAAGGGTTTAACAAATAGTTGTTTAACAAAAGGGTTAATAAAGGACGAAATGGGAGTAGAAGATACTATGGCATTAGCTAATAAATATATAAAAAATAGCAATAATAAAGTTTCTGATACTATATATCTATCAGATTTTGTAGCCAATATTAATACGCATCCAATAATTATTGAAATTGAATATCAGGCTAGACCAGCATCAGAAAAAAAAGTAACAAAGTTTTCAATAGTGGATAGATCAGTAAATATATTATATAATATGATAATAGCTAAGATTAATTTGGCAACAAATAAATATAATTATATTTTATATTATAATAATGCATTATTGACAGATAATATTCTTGAAAATATAGAGACAAATGCAGAGATAAATACAGAAATAAGAGGTAAAAGAACATATCCAAAAATAGAATTAAAAATTTTTAATAAAAAAAATGGGCAGAAAACTGGGCAGAAAGTATTAGATATGAAAACAGAAAATGCAATTTTTTCATTATTTAATGATATTAAAAATTTTAAAACAAAATTACCACTATCAGAATCAAAAGATTTAAATATTAAAAATAATATTTTATTAATATCTTATATGATATATTGGGGACTGCATATATTATTAAATAATGTTAATAATCAGTATCAAATTATAGATTGCATTATCTCCTTAAAAAAATGTTTACAGATAGTAGAGGCGCAGACACTCCATTCTGCCGATAATATAATTTTAGACATAAATATAATTCTTGAACATTTGACTACATTCTATAATCATAAATATACAGATATTATGTCAGCAATTGCTAATAATTATCCAATGTTAATAAATAATTCGACATTTAGTTTGTCAACAAATACATATGGCATTAAGTTATATCCCGAACAAGCGCAAGTATTAGATATTATTAGCAGACATATACAAGATGAAAATGAAACATATTCGCCCCAAACACCAAATACAAAATTTAATCGATATACCATATCACCTGCATTAATTGGTTATAAGGTACCACCATCAGGAGGAAAAACTATACTTAGCATTGCATTAGGTGAAATGATAGCTAATTTTCCCAATAAGACATTAATATATATATGTTATAATAAATTAGTAAGATTATCAGTTGCAAATGCATGCAAGCTAGCAAATATGCCATTTTGGGTAGTAAATAATTGTAAAGATATTTCAATTAGTTATATAGGTCGAGTAAATGGTAAGAGAACACATATGCCAAGCTTTGAAGGTAGTCTAATTGATAAATATGAATTTTATAAAGCATGTGGAAAGTTTCATCGTGTAAAAGTTATTATATCAGATATAACATCTGCAGTAGAATTATTATCACATAACTCTGCAGCATTTGTCATATTTTTAGATGAACCAACTGCAGGAGCTGAGAATGGGATAGGTATACTAAAAGAAGATATAATAATTACCCCAGATACTAAAATTAGAAGATCGGATCTTTTAGTAGAAAATGATATTCAAAAATTGAATGCAAAAATTATACATTTATGTATAAATACTCAATTAATTTTGGCATCATCAACCCTACCAAGATTTAATCAAATAGATGTATTAAATACATTATTTAATCCAGATAATATGTATTATATAGAATCTAATAAAATGCCAGTTAGTTGTATGGCCATTCATCCTGATGGATATGAAATTCTTCCACATGAATTGGCGGAAACTATGGCCGAATTTAGAATAATATTATTAGATATAAGCCAAGGAAATTCAAAAAATATTAAATTTTATACTTTTGATAAAGTTAGGCAAATTGCCCTCGCAATAGAAGATCAACTTCCTGAAGAATTTAAATTTAATAATTATTTTAATGATATATGTCTACTATCTCCTCAATTTGTCCATAATTATATTATTCAAGTATTTGGATATTTAAATACGCTATCAGATGAGGCGCTTGAAGAGATTAAATTATTAATATATACTATAAATGAGGCAAAAATATATAATTTGGAAAATATATTAAAGGATGGTAAAATGCTAATAGTAAGCTCAAGGGATTATTATAAAGATAGTATTATGATAGGACTAACACCTTGTATTAAAAGCATATACGAACAATGTAATATTATAATTCCGGATTTAAAAAATAAATTAAAAGAATTTGATTCTGCAAAGGTAATATATAGTAAAGAATTTGAAAAATTTAATAAATCATCACAAGAGGAAAAAGATAATATGGGGGGTGAGCCAGTACCACCAGAATTTATATGGTCGTATAAAGTTGGAAATTCTTCCGCATTATTATTCGATGAGGAATTACAATTATTGCCATATGAGGTATCTGCTACAATTTTATCTGGAATAGGTATTTATGATCCTATATTTAAGAGTGAATTAGAAAATTCAATATCTATAAGAGAATCTACTAATGGTAGACTGGCCACATTATTTGCGACCCCAGATATAACATATGGAACAAATATGGCATTGATTACAATTTATATCGATAAATGCTATGGGCAGCAAACAACATCTAATTCACTATATCAAGTAATAGGTAGAGCTGGGAGGGTTGGAAAAGAGTATAAAGCTCGAGTAATATTTAATGATATAGATACTATGAAAAAGGCACTATTGAGCATAGATGATGCTATTGAGCCCGGAGTTATGGATTTTTACTTACAATATAATAGCTAAAATATGCTATAAATATCTTTTTTTTGCTAAATATATTTGATTATTAAAAATATAATAGGCATTCTACAATAGAATTATTACATATGAGTAATATTGATAAAAGTGATAAAAGTAAAAGTGATATTATTGGTAACATGGGGGACCATATAGATGCCGATAATGAGGATAGTTATATAGATAGCAATCCTAGAGATAAAGATAGAGAGCAGAGGGAAAAAATAGCTCACGAGAAAGAGTATTATACAGAATTATTAGAAAATATGGAAGGTTTTGACAATAGTGACATAGGATCTTTATGTCGCCTATTTAAAAAGTTAAAAACTCATACTGAAAAGTTGCAGTTCGCTGAGCTCATAGATGTTGTATGGTCAATAATTGATACATCAAAAAATCATAGCAAAAGCTTAGAGTTTGAATATTTGGTAGCATTAGTTGTTGAACACACATCGATTGATGCTGTAAAGGATTATATTAATAATGATACTAAATGCGAAGATCATGTCAAACAGGCACTTTCCTGTGTACAATATACACAGAATTATGATAATGACCGCATTGAGGATAATCAGGGCCCCTTTGAGACTACTCAGGACTCCATTGAAGATAATCAGGGCTCCTTTGAGACTACTCAGGACTCCGGTGAGGCTACTCAGGACTCCTTTGAGACTACTCGGGACTCCGGTAAGGCTACTCACGATCAGTACCATGATAATTCTGTGTCTAAGCAAACCCTTTATACTTATATTTCTAAGGAATGGGAGAAATTAGCAGAATATGTCAAAAGTAACAAAGCTGGGAATAGCCATCACACAAGACTTGGGCAAATATTTCATATCCTTATGTATGATGATTGTAATCAGCCTCAATGCAATGAAATTTTCGAAAAGTTGCAATTGGTGACCCTTTATCGTACTATTAATGAGTATTTAGCTTTATACGGGCATACCGATATCACTGATACAAGATTGAGTATGTACAATGCCTTCGAGGAAATTGTAAAGTCATCTATCAAAGCCACCAGTACGGCATATGGTAATAGTGCAGCAAAGATCCTCAGTACTGCTAAGCAACTAGCTAGTGAAAATCTCGTAAAATACAAAATTGTTGCAGATATTCTTAACTTAGCGCAAATGTCCACTGCAGATACCCCAGAGCATGATATAGCAAGTATCTACTTGGATTACCTTATCGAACCCTTTCGTGAAAATAGTATGTTCACAGAACTTACTCTACGGGGCAAGGATTTAGAGTTCGTTAAGGGCCTGCTCGGATATGTTAAGATAATAGTAGCCAATGATGACTGTAAAGGTATGATAGAAATTCTTATCGATTATACCTTACGAAATTGCTTTGAATATCAAGATTGGTGCGATCGTCTAGCCTCGGTTTCTAGTGATTTTAGTAATGGACTTATGTTCGCAACTCATGAAGAATTTATGCGCAAATGTCGTAGTTGTCTTAGTGGCGAAGACTATCGCAATCTACAGGATTCAAGAGAATGCATAACTAGCCATCAGGCTAAAATATTATTCTCAATAGTTCAATTAGCAAATTCTAGTAAGACTCCTGATACAATTGGAAAGGTTATTGCTTTGCTGAGTAATCCCGGCTTTGGGAAGACGCAACTTGTATTATATGTAATTATACATCTAGCCCTAATGGGTCACAAGATAGGGCTATCCACGACAAATACGATTGATTACGATAATTATCGTAGGGATATAAAAGTTGACAAGCCAGAAGTTAGCAAGTCAGAAGTTGACAAGCCAAAAGTTAGCAAGAGTACAGCATTAACAGCTTCCGCCAATATGTATGATGCATTATTTATTCAAGAAAATCCTAGACCCAGGCCAAGTTTGAGACCCAATGGTGGCGGTGGTAGCAGCGGTAGCAGCGGTCTATTTACCACCAAATGTGCCACTACCAAATGTGCCACTACTGCTACCAGTAACATGCCTGAAACTATTATGAATTCTACTAATATTAGTAGGGGTACATATAGTTTGAATTCAACTTACCAGGTCTTTACCGGATTTATGGAGAATATAGAATATATGAAAGCTTGTGGGCATTTTAAAGTATTGTTAGAAAGAATATTGGATAATATCCAAATATTTGGAGAACATGATGTTAGTCTGGTACATGAGTTTGTGAAGAAGGCGCCTGAGTCAGAAAAGTACTGTATATTCATGTTTGATGAGGTGGCGACAGTTGGAAATAGGAGCACTACGAGTAGGAATTTGCTAATATTTATCCAACATGGCATTCTTGTAATAACTACAGGGGCCACAGGAGGTACTGCAAAGATTATGAAGTCTGCAGCTTGTGACGAAGGCATTCTTTTAGTGAACGAAAAGGCAGATGAAATATTGAACTCGAAAGATATGATAGCATATATGTGCGCCTTTACACAGTGTATGGATACTAGCAAAACAGTTGAAAATACAGAAGATCTTGAGCATAAGGGTACAATAATTTGTATTCTTAGTGCATGTGCTTTAATAAAAGCGATGCATAAAGGTAAGAATACTGTGATCGCACCCGATATTTTCACTTTCTGTAGTCCTGCAATACACTATTGTAGCGAGAACAGACCAATGGTGCAAAAAATCATTGAGAAAATGAGATCTCTTGACATTGAGTTAGATGCGACTATTGGGAATAGTAGGGCATTTACAGACCCTACTGGAAAGGCCGTTTATTTTAAAGATATTCTACCAATTCTGGCAGTCACCATTGCTACTTTTCCTAGGAGGATGTGTACCAATGAACAGTTGAATGAAGATCCTATTAATCCACTCACTGTGATACAGATTGTCCAGAACTGCATTAGTTTATTTACTGGGGTGGAGGTAAAGCGTGACAAGTCCAATGAATTTGTATATAGCCAAGAGCATATAAAGATATTAAAGAATGGCATTGAAAGTATAAGCGAAGGTATGTCTGAGGACAATAAAGCTGAAGCTTTGGATGTTATAATTAAATCTTTCCCATTAGTGTGTGGATTGTCTTCTAATAAGGGTGGCGAAGATGTGTCAGTTGTTGATATGATTAAGTTTGTATCAGTAAATAACGAGAAAGACCGCTTATTACGAGATCATTACGCTTATGTAAAAAGACTCACTGTCGGAATTCATAATACTAATGACTTAGCTACACACGTAGTAGTCTTTTTTGTAGAATGCGAAGGTTTTTTCCAAAAACACTTTACTACAAAAGTATTCTATGGGTTTTCCACAAGCTCAAGCGACACTGAAGGATTTATATCGAAAGCAGCCAAAATTATAAGTAGTGAAAAATCGCCCACTTTTTATGTAGAAGAGTCTAAGGAAGTCGCTACTATGTACAATAGTTTTTCTAGCCTCTTCCAAGAAGGAAATGTTGATATGTCTATATTGATAAATAGCGGAAAGCTAAAGCCCTCAGGAAAAAATGCTGATGGTAGCACATACCCAAACTCTTTTACCTGTGGGTTCCCTAACCCAGATTTCATAAATAACATTGGAAGAGCAAGGAATCACCACGCCACTTCAGAAACCGAGTGTTCTAAACTATTCGCTCTTATGCTGAAAGCTAAGGAGAATCCTCTTGATACTAGGAAACGTTGTACATACATTAAAGGCGGAAATGTACTCCCCCCAACACCTATGTTTAGTATGATGTCTGGACATGCAATAGCAGCTATAATAGATATTCTTAGGTTTAAAAATTCCACGAGAACCGATAATAGGGTAAATAACGGAATTATGCCCAGTCCCTATACAAGTCTTGTTCACGGGTGTATTGCATTTACATCCTCTCTTTTGACAACGCATACTCTAAAGTTAACCCTTCCAATGTCGGAAAATCTTTATATGGTTTCTAGCAACAATCGCCTTAGGGGGGGTCAGATAATTAATGAGGAATTTTGCAATACCCTCCATACACTTCTAGGTGCAAAATTGAAAAAAGATCATTCCTTGCGTATAGAAACTAGTACCAGCAATGTTGTTAGCACGAAGTTGTCCACCCCATCAGAATTGAGAAAGTTTTTAATTATTATTATTCGCCAATTTATATTGGTCGTTGATGTAGTAAGCTGGATCAGTAATCAAGATGAAATTCAAAATAAATATAAAGATGCTGAGAAATTAGTTAAGTCTGCTATACAGAAAGCTGAAGAACCTGCTCAAGCATTTAAGAAAGCTGGTCAAGAGCTTACAATTGCTATTAAGGCAATTAGCACTATTGTATTAAACGTATTTCCTCGAGTTTACAGGAATCAACAAAAGCGTAGGAGTACGATTAAAGAAGGCAGTACCAATACTGCCGCTGACACCGCTGCTGACACTGCCGCCGACACTGCCGCTAACACCGCCACTGACACTGCAGATAACACCGCATCTGACACTGCCGCTGACACTGCCGCTGACACTGCCGCTGACACTGCCGCTAACACTGCCGCTAACATTGCCGCAGCCATTGCCACTGCCACTGCCGCAGCCATTGCCACTGCCACTGACGCAGCCACTGCCACTGCCACTGACGCAGCCATTGCCACTGCCACTGACGCAGCCATTAATAGTAAAATTGCTGATGCTATTAATAAATCTTTTACAGCCATAGTTGCTCAAAATGACAATGGTACCCTTAGAGAGAGTGATTCATTAATTTGTGCCGCAATTACTGGTATGGCCACTCGCCCCGAGATCATTGATGCTATTGCCAATGCTATAAATGCATATGTCATAGAACAGGAATACAGCAAAGCTTATGAAAGTACCAATCGTGCAGTTAGACGCGCTAATCACCAGTTGGAAACAATTCGATCTAGCATTGAGCCTGAGAGTGCCATTAGTGACATAGAGAGCGGACTGGATAATATGGCATATCGTGAGCTTTTGGATAGGTGGATTCGCGATAAATACTTTAGTAGACTAAATACAATAGTCGAATTGCCAATATGCTTAGAGTTCCTTAGATCTATGAGGGCTTCTCGTACTACTCTCTGCACATCACTAAGGTATGGAAAAAATCCTGAGTTTGACAATAGTATAATGTACCCAACCCCGCAAACTGGTGATAGAGAAACTTTTCAAGATATAGTATCTTGTGCAGATAGTATCTTTAAACAAGTAATGCTTATTTCTGATACACGTGTTGTATCAGAAAATATTGCAACTAGTAATAATGCATGTTGCTTTGAGGCCCCCGCTTGCCACTTTACTACCATATTTCAAGGAAGGCCTGACATTATTCTTGGAGGGTCAGGGATTGGATGCCGCGATAAGCACACTAGTGCTACAGTTACTACAATATATAGGCGCACAGAAACATCAAGGAAAAGAGAAAGGATTAAGGTACTTTCTATTGATGGGGCGATTGCGAAGGAGCTTGAAACTACATTAAACTTTTACGAAAGTAAGTTTATGATCAAAAATACTGATAGAGTTATTGCACATTCAATATCTACTAATAGTTATATTGATTGCACAAATATGTCGGAAAGATTTAGAATTGATCCCAATAAAGAATTCTCTGCGAACGAGTTGGACAATATCGAAAATAGCGAATCTCGCATGATAGATGCTCTTTATGCGACTAAAGGAGTTGTAGGCAATCATATAATAGCTACTCGCTTAAGGGAGCAAAAAGCACTTGAATTTGCTACTAAGGCGGAAAAAGCTATTGCCGCTTCTGCCAAGTTATTGCCGCCAGTATGTGTACTATCGGAAGTGTCCATATGCAAATTTCCAGAATTGGTAAAACTATCAGAGGATCGATACACCAAGGCCATTGCCAACAACTCTACCCCTGAGGCAGAATCACTGGCCGGTGAGAAAATGGTGGAAAATCAAGAGGTTATAGCTACTAAAAAGCAAGTCTCCTCTGAGACCATTGCTAAGAAGCAAGAGATTTTAGCTAAGACTCTTGCTAAGAAGCGAGTCTCTGAGACCATTGCTAATACGCAAGTCTCCTCTGAGACCATTGCTAAGATGCAAGAGATTTTAGCTAATACCATTGCTAAGATGCAAGTCTCCTCTGAGACAGAATCGACTGAGGTCCTTACAAATCTCCCTGAGGCAGAACCACTATCTAATAATGGGGACATGATAGATAGAGAGATTATAGCTAAGACCATTGCTAATACGCAAGTCTCCTCTGAGACCATTGCTAAGAAGCAAGAGATTATAGCTAAGGCTCTTGCTAAGAAGCGAGTCTCTGAGACCATTGCTAATACGCAAGTCTCCTCTGAGACCATTGCTAAGATGCAAGAGATTTTAGCTAATACCATTGCTAAGATGCAAGTCTCCTCTGAGACAGAATCGACTGAGGTCCTTACAAATCTCCCTGAGGCAGAACCACTATCTAATAATGGGGACATGATAGATAGAGAGATTATAGCTAAGACCATTGCTAATACGCAAGTCTCCTCTGAGACCATTGCTAAGAAGCAAGAGATTATAGCTAAGGCTCTTGCTAAGAAGCGAGTCTCTGAGACCATTGCTAATACGCAAGTATCCTCTAAGGCAGAATCGGTTGAGGTCCTTACAAATCACCCTGAGGTAGAATCACTAGCTAATGATGAGGACATGACAGATAGAGAGATTATAAAACTCTTAATGGCGAGTAATATCCAACTAGTCTCTAGTAATCGCCAACTAGTCTATAGTAATAAGGCTATGAGTGATCATATGAACTACCTTATGTCGAATAGACCTGGAATGCCATTCATGTATTTTCCAAATGGTCCTTCTGTTCATAACAATTATACTTTTAGTGATAGCCATAACAATTATTCTAATAGCATGGATTTTACATATTCATCTGAATATTATCAATCTGGACACACTGGCAACACTGTTCAGAATCATCATTTGTCACAAGGTTTACAGCAAGTGTCGCAGCAAGATTTACAGCAAGATTTACAGCAAGCGTCGCAGCAATATTTACAGCAAGTTGCGCCGCAATATTTACAGCAAGTTGCGCCGCAAGATTTACTGCAAGTTGCTCCACAAGATGCGCCACAAGATTTACCGCAAGATTTACCGCAAGTTGCGCCGCAAGTTGCTCCACAAGTCTCACAGCAAGTTGCGCCGCAAGTTGCTTCTAGTATTACTAGTATGTCGCCTATTTTCATAGAGCATAATCTTACCGATTGTTTCGGTCGTAGATAAGATTATATTTATCAATAATTGCAAACCCCTCCCACTGGGAGATTAAAAATTATAAATCCATCATTTATGTAGTGTGTATATTGTCTATTTGTATATTGTGCATTATTTATTATAGTATATGTATATTATCTATTTATGTATTGTGTATATTGTCTATTTGTATATTGTGCATTATTTATTTTGTATATATTGTATATTGTGCATTATTTATTTTGTATATATTGTCTATTTATTGTATATTGTTTATTTATTTTGTATATATTGTATATATACCCCTGTGTTGTGGTAGATTATTTATTTTGTAGATTATTTATTTTGTATATTGTTTATTTTGTATATTGTGTATATACCCTTGTGTTGTGGCAGCTTGTTGTATATAGCCCGGTTGTGTTTTTATCTTGTTTACTTTTTCTTAAAAAAACAAAAAAAAAACAAACCACACAAGGTTTTTTTTTATTAATATAGCAGGCAAATTTTATAAAAATATACGCTCTTAGTATTGGCTTAGTATATTTGATAATAAAAATTACTATGCATATAAGAAAAAACAGATATACGCAATGAGTAGTCAAAATCGTATTAATTTACAAATGAAAGCATTATTAGATAGACCCAAATGTATATTAAGAATGGACGATGGGACATATTCTGAGATATCAACTCTCCTTATAACAGAATTTGGAGAATCCCGAGCCAGATATTATCTAAATGGCCTGATGGGGATAGGTCCAGATGTCGATAACCCAGAATTGGCTATAAAGCCAGAATATGTCGCCAATGCAATTATTCTCCTCATGCATTTTCGTAAAGCAGAAACTTATTCTGAAATATATAATATGGCATTATTTGATTTTACTAAATTTATAGTTGCGCACTTTAGTTCCAGCGACCCATTAAATGGGGCCATAAGCGAAGAGATGAGATTAGCACTAGATGAAATTCTTTACTATATAAGCAGACTGCCTAGTGAAGAACCTAGTCAACGAGTCAATAAGGCAAATACACACTTTATGGAATTTCTTTCAAGAGTGAAGGCCATTATCCCCAAAGGCCTCTTACCAAAGAACAAGACAACTTTCACAAGTGTACCATACTGGGTATTGCCAAAATTCATACAATGGCTAGAAGATTTTTTATGTACAGAGGGCAATCTCCCAAAAGCGATTAGGGATGAATTTGAAATTGCTAAAGGCGTAATGTTGGAACTTCTTGAGTTTTATACAATTCTTTCTAAATATTATGCATGTCTTGACTTTATGTATGGGCATTTAGATAGGCCTATAGATGAGTTTTCGCACAATAATATTAAAAATGTATCTGATAAAGCATTAGATCTGCTACAAGATATAAGAGATTTTAAGGCAGCAAAGAATATTACTGGCAGTGGCCATTCGAGGGGTGCTGCACAAGATGGTGCTCTTGTCAAACCTTTAAATTCTAAATATCTTGAGGCTAACCAAAGGCTTGGGGAAAATTTTTCAGAGTGCTTTCAACATGAAAATATTGCTAATATTATTGGTAGTAATTTCATTTTAAGGCTGTTGTTGGCTGGAATTGATTTAGGTAAGGATATATATACCATTATTGCTGATCTATATGCTGCTTTAGATAGATCCAGACATAATGTTGTATATAGTGAGCGGGCAGGATTAGCTTTAGCAGAGGAATTTGGTGAAGATCCTCAAGAGCGTCAAGAAAAGATAGAGCGCTATAAACTTGGACTTTGGTGCGAGCTAATGCTCAAATTGCTAGAACTCTTGCATGGGCATAAAACTGGACCAATATTGATCTTGGGGTCAGAGGTATATACAACTATTGAACATATGGTGGACCACTTGAGAATATTTAATCTGAGTGAGCTTAGTGGTGTATATCTTACACGATCAGCTGGTATGCACAAAAACTTTCTACTCAGTGGTTATTGTGTTAGGATGAGCACTCTGGACAATTCATCTATGGATGATGCAAATCATAAAAACTTGAGAAATCCTGAAGGGATTAAACTAATTGAATGGATACGGGGTTCGGTTAGTAAATTTTTGGAAAGCATTAGTAGTTTTAAAGAAATATTTCACAGATATTCATTGAAGTCCATTGTCCTTAACTACATGATGTCCCAGCATAGTATATGTTGTACCAATAGCTCTGAGTCCGCTGCCACTACAATTGCTGATGCCGCCACCACTACAATTGCTGATGCCACTTCTGGTGATACTAGTCTGCATTGTGGAAAGATTGTGTTACAAGTTTCCAATTTTCCCGAAGTTTTTAACAGTGACCTCCTACTGAATGCTATGGACACTTTAAGTATTCCTGGAGTAACCGATACACTAGATGATGTGCTTCCTGAGAGGGCTAATGGGTGTATATCCAAAAAACTTGCATCTTTATTATGTATCCTCATTCATATTCTAAAAAAACGAAATTACGATGGTGGTGATGCAGACATATTACTTTTGGAATATTTACTGAGGCTGCTTTGTAATATAGTCTTATATAATAAACAAGCAAAATGGCATAATGAGTTGGAGGATGAATGCTCTAAAGAGCTAGAAGATAAAAAAGTTGGTTTTCTAGCAAAAATCTTTAGGCAAATTGCTAAAGAACGTTCTGCTTGTGATGGATTTTTTGCAGGAAAATTTACAGTAAAAGAAGTCTTAAGCATGGACAACATTATGATTATTAAGAGTGACAGATAAAAATGCAGCTAAAGGCTGTGCTTAAGGACAATTGCTGGAGAGATGACTAAGGCATCATAAAGGTGCTATAATTTTATTTTTTTAAAAAATGTGGGATTTAATGCATATGTATATTTGATAGTAAAAAAATAGATAGGTACATTCCTTAGAGTTTGTTTATATCGAAGATATAATTTTTAAAGCGACAAAACCTGTATAACTAACAACGATCCTTCAACACTAAGAAAAAATGCAGAACGATAAAGAAATCTCTTCCGCCACGGGCACATCCCTCACCACATCCCTCGACACATCCCTCACCACACCCTCCGCCATACTCAACACATCTACCATCCCTACATCTGCCACACATAGTACAACATCCAGCACAAGATCATCAGCAGCTACCACATTGACGATGTTTCATACTGTGAATCAAAGTACAGTGAAAAGTATACATGATGACGATATGTCCATTTTTGTAGACCATCCCCCGCCACCAAAGAAAAGTCCTCAATTGCCTAATCAATTTAAGATCACTAAAGATATAACGGGTGTAGACATGTGTAAGCTTTTGGTTAGTGAGCGTGACGCCAATAATAAAGATGTTCACAATGCAGCAACTGCGTCTGCTAGAAATAGCGTATTAATGATGTTTGTATTACAGATGTTGAAAATTACGACCACTATTGCTACCATAATTCGTGATTGCGAAGATGCCGGGAAAAAATTCGAGCAGTTAAACCTTAAGTTTTGTGTTGTAGTAGGCAACCTGGAAATTGAGAATACCAGTAGTATATCATCTACAGTTGAAACGCACAAGGCCAAATTAATAACTGAGTCCCATATTAGCGAGTCATCAATTAGCCGATTGAAAACAGCTATAGATACCTTTAGTACTTCTATGGTTGTACCAGATGTCCTAGGATTAATACTGACCTATGCACCTGTAAGGGTGCTTATGGAAAGTTTGATGAATGGGGCACTTGATGTGAGCACAGCTAGAGATTATGAGAGTGTTGTGGATACAACTAGGGCTTTGGTTGTGTTTTTGGAGCCATCTACAAGAATACAATTTGTACCGAAAACCCCTTTAATTCACCAGTATGCCAGTATACCTACTCATACATTTGATATTCAAAATGCTATGCACTTACTAGACATGTTGGGATCTATTGGCTCTGGAGGCTCTAACGCTAAAACGAGTTGTAAAGACTCATTTATGGTAGATTGTTTTAAAGAGAGATTTAGCTATCTCGGCATTAATGCTATACCTGACATTAATAGTCGAATTGCTCGATTACTTCAACTCGTTAGAGGAAATAGCGTCTCAGGGGTGGATGCTGTACATACTGACGATGTCTTGACTATTACAAAGTCTGAAAAGTCTGATGGGCCTGAGAGGGCTCATAAGACTGAAAAGCTTTATAATAGACATCACAATGAATCCTCATCCTCATCCTCATCCTCATCCTCATCCTCATCCTCATCCTCATCCTCATCCTCATCCTCATCTTCATCCTCATCTTCATCTTCATCACATAAACCCAAAAGAGAATATGCAGGTCAACGTGGTAACTACAGACCCCCAGCAAATCAGTATTCATCACGTAACAGAGAAAATACTTTGAGAATTGAAGAGGCTCTCAAAAATGATAACCCTGAGCTTGTGGTTAGTATGCTTGAGACTAGTATACTTGAGAATATAGTGGTAGCTGCAGAAGAAAATCATATAGCGAAAGAACAACTTATAGATGGTCTAGCACTTAGGATGACTGAACTAGAAGCAGGCTCAGAAGCGTACCAAACTCTAGAAAGAGAGTTGCAGAAGCTGCTGGGGTGATGCCTGTATATATCTAATTAACATATGTGTCCTGTATATATCTCTATTTGCCATATCTGTATATATCTATTTGTCTGTCCTGTATATATCTATTTGCCATATCTGTATATATCTATTTGTCTGTCCTGTATATATCTATTTGTCTGTCCTGTATATATCTATTTGCCATATCTGTATATATCTATTTGTCTGTCCTGTATATATCTATTTGTCTGTCCTGTATATATCTATTTGTCTGTCCTGTATATATCTATTTGTCTGTCCTGTATATATCTATTTGTCTGTCCTGTATATATCTATTTGTCTATCCTGTATATATCTTCTGTATTGTGTGCATTTGTAAATATCTTCTATCCTGTGTGCATTTGTAAATATCTTCTATCCTGTGTCCTGTTATATGTTTTATATTGTGTCCTGTTATATGTTTTATATTGTATATAGTGCAGCAATGCGCCCTTTAAATGTACATTTGTAAATATGGCATTTTTATTTATTCTTTTAAAAATTTAAACTTGTTTACTGTCTTTTAAAATTTAATTACTAAAACCAGAAAAATAAAAATGCCAAAAAAAATAAAGGCTTTTTTATTTTTTTTATTATAAACTTATTATTTGGAAATGCTGATTGTATATATTCACATAATGTAGAATATTCAATTTTGTGGCATAAAATAATATATTGCTTTTTTTTATTATATTTATATAATATTAAAATAATAAAAAACAATATAATACAACTAAGAGTAATTTTCATTTTTTATTATATAATAAATAGCAAAATGGTAATCATTTTTAGATCAAATAAATATAGATAATAAATATTATATAAATAAATATAATAAAATAAGAATAATTTTAAAATGAATATTCGGCAAATCTGTTAAAATTATAAAATATGTATTGACAATTTTAACCGATTTGTTAAAAT
>Ga0214919_10002152_pt1 | contig 31327 bp, 30 predicted proteins | sample LL1503_MetaG_FD_177994 | JGI IMG/M metagenome (GOLD analysis project Ga0214919, IMG submission 177994) | Freshwater microbial communities from Lake Lanier, Atlanta, Georgia, United States - LL-1503 | ecosystem: Environmental > Aquatic > Freshwater > Lake | place: USA: Georgia | collected... | reverse complement strand
AGCCTGGAAGTTTTAGGTTTTAACGCCTAAAGCCCCCTTGCCCAGCCTATCGGCCAACTGTTGCAAGGCTCACCGGATTAAGCGGCGAGTGCGAAACGTTCGTCGTTTGCAGTTAGTTTTTTTTCTGTTGTTTTACGAGGACCAGAACCTCGACATGCCCTGCCACGCGTCCGAACCCATGTCGAAACCAGTGCAGCCCCAAGCTTTCATTCTATCCCCGTTTAGAAGTTTTCTTCAAGTTTCGGACAGCTTTGATTTCGGTTAAGGGCTCGTTGAGCACGTCGATGGTGGCCGAGCCCTTGTAGGTGGCCAAGACCAGATCGCGCATGTGCTCTAAATGCGCACGCCAGAATGTTTCTAGGGCAGCGGCTTTGCCTGCGCGCAAAAGGCTCAAGGCTTTGACTCGGCTGCGAATGCTTTCTTGTCGCAATTTATCAACGCTGGCTTTGGAAAGGGTGCGCGCTGTCACATGTTCGTGTTGTTTGCGAATGATGTCGTAAATGAGGGATGCCAACAGGTGCAATGTTTTGTTGCCGCAGTGTTTGGTAATCAGCAAAGAAAATTCTGCGCTCAAGTCGGCATAGCGCAGCAGGTCGTTTTTGGCTGCGACCCGAGCTTCTTCAATGTTGGCTTCCAATTCTGCCAAGGCTACTGGGTTGCGAATGGCGGCAAGCAATGCAGCAGCTGAGGGCTCAATGACGGTGCGCGCCAACCAAACATCGTGCAGTGTGGTACCACCAATTTGCAAGAAGACGCCCACTTGACGCGCCGCGGCACCCAAATCGAGAGAGATTACTCGTGCACCACCATGCTTGCCACGAGAAATGGTGATGAGTGATTCAGACTCCAAAAGTCGAAGAGCTTCTCGCAATGTGGGCCTAGAGATATTGAACTCCGTTTGTAGGATGTTCTCTGGGTGCAGTTTGTCGCCGGGTTTCAGGCGACCTGTCACGATTTGTCGGCGGAGTTCAGCGGCAGCCAGTTCAGCGGCTTTGGGTTTTTTGCCAAGGTCCAATTCATCCAGCACACGGGTTGGCGTGGGGGTGGGCAATTTTTTCTTCAGCGTGCCAATGGCTTTCTTGGCAGGGACTGTCTTTCGGGCAGGACGTGAAGGCGTGGCTGGACTCGTCATGTGTAGGGTGCTCTGGGATAGCGAACAAATTGAATGTCTGAGGTTAGCACAAGGCTCAGAGTGCTGTTCGCATTGGATTCTTAATGGTTATACAATAAAACATACACAATGACCCTCACTATGAATGCATCAAATCCCTCGGCTGTGGCCAAACCCGCTTTGCAAGGCATTCGGGTCATCGAGTTGGGCACCTTTCTGTCGGCTCCGTTTGCCGCCACTCTGATGGCTGATTTTGGAGCCGATGTGCTCAAAATTGAGTTGCCAGGGGAGGGCGATCCCATGCGCAGCTTGGGTGCTTTTCCGCCCAACAGCGACAGTGGTTATTGGTGGTCCTCCATTGGCCGCAACAAACGCTCGGTGGCTTTGGACGTGCGCACGCCAGAGGGACGAGAGTTGGTGGGGCAGTTGTTGGAAAAAACAGATGTGCTCATAGAAAACTTTCGGCCAGGTACTTTAGATCGATGGGGCATGACGCGTGAATGGCTGAAAGCCAAAAGACCCGACCTCATCGTCGTTCACATCAGCGGGTATGGACAAGACGGGCCGTGGCGGGATGTGCCAGGCTTTGACCGAAACGCACAAGCATTTTCTGGTTTGGCCTACGTGACAGGCGAGAAAGACACGGCCCCGCAACAAGCCGGCTTGCCCGTGTGCGATTTCAATGCAGGCTTGTGGGCTGCATTTGGTGTTGTTACAGCATTGCTTGGCAAGTTACGCCACAAAGACCCTGCGGGCGATGAAATTGACATGGCCCTTTACGAAACCATGATTCCGTTTCTCAAAGACATGCCTATGCGTTACCGACATGAAGGGCGCATCACGGAGCGAACGGGCAACACGCCTGACTACGTGTCGCCGGGTGGTGCCTATCTCACAGGGAGTCAGGAATGGATTTTCATCAGCGGCACCGGTGACCGCGTGTTTGGTCGTTTAATGGCCATGATTGGTCATCCCAAAATGACCGACATGCCAGCCTTCAAACTCAACAAAGACCGTGTCACGAATCGCCCTCAAATTGATGCGGCCATCAATGCTTGGCTTCAGATGCGCTCCACCGAAGAAGTTTTGAAAGCCTGCGAAGCCGCCGAGGTGCCTGTTGCCAAGATTCAAAGCATTGCCGATTTAATGAACCACCCGCAAGTGATTGCACGCGGTAACTTTGTGGATGTACCCGATCACGATCGAGGCGATGTTTGCATTACTTCACCTGTGCCAAGACTGGCGCGGCGCCCTGGCGCCATCCGTTGGGCGGGGCAGCGATTGGGTGAATCAACCCAAGATGTGTTGCAGTCTGAATTGCATCTCACGGAAGCTCAAATTGCAGATTTGCGGCAGAAAGGCATTGTGGGCGGTTGATCGAAGCATTTAATTGTCTATCTATTTGAAAAATTCCTTGCAGTATTGCTAAATGGTTATACAATTAAATCAACATGAGCCTCCATCAACTTTCAACCCCTGCAAGCGCTGGTCGCTGGCCCCACGTCATTTACAACGAAGAGGTCATGCGAGAAGTATTTGGCATTGAAGATGTTGCCATTTCTTTGCAAGACAAGGTGGACTTGCTCCATGCATTGTCCGAGACGGGTTTGAAGCGCCTTACCTTGGGTGCATTTGTGAGCCCAAGATTTGTGCCGCAAATGGCCTGTTTTGAAGAGCTCCTGCGCAGCTTCACGCCCAAATCTGGCGTGACCTATCTGTCCTTCATTCACAACCAAAAAGCCAAAAAACAAGCGGAACAACATTCGCCGCCCCTCACGGTGGAAGAAGAGCTGTGTACTTTGTTCATTGACATTTGCGACATTCACCAGCGACGCAACGTCAATCGGTCCATTGAACAAATCATGGACTTCTGGCCTGACCAAATTCAAGATGCCTACAGTCGTGGCATTCGCAAAGCCAGCATTGGGGTGGCCTCAGCTTGGGGCTCTAACTTCATGGGCAAGTTCACACAGCGCTACCGACTGTCTTACATTGAACATCAAACGCGCTTGATTGAATCGTTTGGTCTGGAAGTGCATGAAATTGGATTGCACGATTCTCAAAGTTGGTGCCTGCCCCATGAAATGGAAGAGGACTTGAAGGAAATCAAGCGCCGCTGGCCCAAGGTCAAGCACTTTCATGTGCACATGCACAACGGACGTGGCATGGCCTTGCCTTGCATTTATGCTGCATTGAAAACGCTGGACCCCAGCGACACCTTGGTCATTGAGGGTACGCTGGGCGGCTTGGGCGGTGGGCAATACAGCGGCAACGGCCGCGCTGCCGGAATGGCCGCAACCGAAGACGTGATGCACATGCTAGAAGGCATGGGCATTCCAACCGGTGTTGACATGAACAAACTCATTGCTTGTGTCTGGCAGCTGGAAAAAATCATTGGCCGTCCATCGATGGGCCATGTGTCCAAGGCAGGGCCGCGACCTGCCAGCCCGTCGGAATATTACGACGCCAATTTACCGGGCGTTGAAAGCATGGAAGGCGTGAAGCATTTCATGTTGGGCCCCAAGGTCTATGAAAAGGAAGCTTTTTCACCCTGGCGCGAACCCATCGCGGGACCTTACTACACCGAATCAAACGCAAAACACATCACCAATTAACTGAAGGAAAAAATCATGGAATTTGGCTTTACCGATCAACAAGAAGAAATTCGTCATGCTGTCCGTAAGTTCTCAGAAGCAGAACTCTTGCCCAATTACCAGCGTTGGGATCGCACAGGAGAATTTCTCACGCCCGAGTTCACTCAAAAAATTGTGGACATGGGCTTGCTGCGTTTGCGCTTGCCAGAAAAATACGATGGTCAAGGCTACTCGTTTGTAGACTGCGGCATTGTGTGTGAAGAAATTGGCCGTGGCGACCATCAAATTCGTTACATCGTGTCCAACGCCATTCACTTGGGTGAGATGGCCTCCTCCATGCACCCTGAATTGCAAGATGAATGGATCCCTCGCATTGCGAATGGCGAAATGATGTCGCTGGCTTTCACCGAGCCACGTGGCGGTGCAGACGCTGGCAACATCACCACCAAAGCTGTTCGCGATGGCGATCACTGGGTTTTGAATGGCGAGAAAACCAGCATCACTTTCACGGGTGTTTCTAAGGTGGTCTTCGTTTCCGCACGCACAGGAGGCCCCGGACCTCGCGGACTTTCGTTTTTCTTGGTGCCCACCGATACACCCGGTGTGTCTACGTCCAACTTTGACCGCATGGGCCAACGCTTAGACCGCGGTGGCAGTTTCTTCTTTGACGATGTGCGAATTCCAGCGCGTAACATGATTGGCAAAGAGAACGAAGGATTCATTTGGGCCATGACCATCATTGGTTACAACCGCAACTTCGTGCCATTGGCCTGTATTGGCGCTGCACAGAAGTCATTGGAAGAAACCATGGAATACCTCAAGACACGTCAGATCATGGGCAAGTCAGCCTCCCAGTGGCAAGGCGTGGCCAACGAGTTGGCCACCGAGGCCACCAAGCTTGAAGCGGCGCGCATGCTGTGTTACCGTGCTTTGTCGCTCAAGGACCAAGGCAAACGTCACGATTCAGAATCATCGATGGCCAAGTGGTGGGGTGTGAAAACGGCCAATGAAGCGCTGTACACCTGCATGCGTTTGAATGGTCATTACGGTTGGGCCAAAGATTTGCCCCACGAGCAACGTCTGCGCGATTGTTTGGGCATGGAATCTGCCGATGGCCCTCGTGAAGTCCACTTGGGCATCATTGCGCGCGATTTGTTGGGCAAGAAGTTCGCGCCTTTCTAAACAACGGAGTTCTGATGGGCCCCTTGCATGGTTTAAAGGTGATTGAATTGGCGGGCATCGGTCCCGGCCCCATGGCAGCCATGCTGTTGGCAGACATGGGTGCAACGGTGCTTCGCATTGATCGCAAAGAACCTGTGGGCTTGGGTGTGCCGCGGCCACAGAAGTTTGACCTGCTCTTGCGAAACCGCCGGTCTGTTCCCGTTGATTTAAAAGATCCCAAAGCCATTGAGTTTGTGCTTGATTTGGTCAGTCATTCCGATGTGCTCATTGAAGGCTTCAGACCCGGGGTCACGGAGCGTCTAGGCTTAGGGCCTGAGGTTTGCCTCGCTAAAAATCCTCAGCTCATTTATGGCCGCATCACCGGCTGGGGGCAAGACGGCCCCATGGCACAGATCGTGGGGCACGACATCAATTTTCTCGCACTCACCGGGGCACTCGATGCCATTGGCCGAGCGGGACAAGCGCCCGTGCCACCCATCAATTTGGTGGCCGACTTTGGCGGAGGCACTTTGTATTTGGTCATGGGCATCTTGGCGGCGCTTTACGAGGCCAAATCATCGGGCAAAGGGCAGGTGATTGATGCGGCCATGGTCGATGGTGTGGCCTCCCTCATGACGCAACCTCACGGGAGTTTTGCGGCAGGCATCATGTCCACAGAGCGGGGCACCAATGTCACAGATTCGGGCGCTCCTTTTTATGATGCTTATGAATGTTCGGATGGTAAATGGGTCACTCTGGGTGCAGTAGAAACCAAGTTCTATGCGCAAGCTTTGAAGATTTTAGGCCTGACAGAGTTGCTAACAGATCAATGGAAAAAAGACCAATGGCCTCAAGCCAAACAAAAAATTGCGGAACGAATTCGAACGCAAAGTCGTGACCAATGGTGCGCAGCCTTTGAAGGCACTGAGTCTTGTTTTGCGCCTGTGTTGAATTTGCAAGAAGCGCCTGAGCACCCTCACCTTAAAGCGAGGAGCACCTATGTCGACATCGACGGCGTGACGCAGCCCGCGCCCGCACCGCGTTTCAGCCGCAGCGTGCCAGAAACGCCGCAAGCCTTTCGGCCTTGGAAGGCAGAGGAAGCCAAAGAAATTCTCAGCCCCTGGCTGAGTCCCAGTGAGATTGAAGCTTTTTTAAATTCAACGCTCATGAATTGAAACAGCATCTATCTGGCAGGAACCCCACTTTCAGAGACCCATCAATTAAAAAAAGGAGACAAGCATGAAAGACAAAAGTGTTCATTCCAAAATGACCAAACGCCATTGGCTGCAAACAGGTGCCGGACTGGCGGCTGCACTGGCCTTAACGGTTCCTAGTTGGGGGCAAGCGCAAAGCGCTTATCCCAACCGCCCAATCAAAATTGTGGTGCCCTATTCGCCAGGCACTGGCAGCGATGTGCTGGCGCGAACCATTGCGCAAAGCATCACTGAAAAATCGGGCCATACTGTCATCATTGAAAACAAAGAAGGTGCAGGCAGTTTGATCGGCACCATGGCAGTCGCCAAAGCAGCACCGGATGGCTACACCATTTTGATTGCGGCCAACCCCCTGGTCATTGTGCCCAGTCAAAATCTGAAGCCACCCTACGACCCTGCCAAAGACTTCATACCGATTGTCAAAATCGGTGTGATTCCTTTGGTGCTGGCTGTCACGCCTAGCCTGAAAATCAACACGGTCAAAGAGTTGGTGGCTTATGCCAAAGCCAATCCAGGCAAGTTGAATTACGGCTCATCTGGTGCTGGCACCATCAGTCAGCAAGAAATGGAGTTGTTCAAAATTGCCACCGGCACTGACATTGCAGAGATTCCCTACAAGAGCACAGCACAGGCGATGACCGATTTGATTGGCGGCCAGTTGTCTTTGTTCCCTGTGGTCGTCCCGCTTGTAGCGCAGCATCTGCAGTCTGGCCGTGCCAAGGGCTTGGCAGTTTTTGATACGCGTCGTTCACAACTCTTACCCGATGTGCCCGCAGTCACTGAAGAGCCGACGATTGTGGGCTATGGCCCCACACCCGTATGGTATGGTTTTGTGGCACCTGCACAAACACCGTCCAATGTGATTGCCACACTCACTGGCTTGATCAACACTGCCATGAGTTCAGCAGAAGTGAAAACCAGATTGCAAACCTTGGGGGCTCAGCCGATCAATGTGGGCAGCGAACAATTCTTGGCTGACATCAAAAGTGAGTATGAAAAGGCCAGCGAGCTGGCCAAGAAAATGGGCACCGCCAAGTAAGTTATTTTTGCGGACCGTGGCCAGGCCCTTCGGACAAGAAGGGTGCTGCCACCGATGCCGTCATTTTGCAGTCAATCAATATGGGACCTGAGGGATTGGCCAATAAGGGGGCCAGGGCCTTCAGGTCGTCTAGGCTGCGAACGGTGGCTGTTGTAAAGCCAAATGCTTCTGCGATGGGTGCAAAATCAACGTCGGGGAATACCGATTTGGCAACAGGCATGTCGCGCAGTTTCAGAAAGTGCAACTCAGCGCCATAGGCACAGTCGTTCATCACCACGATGATGAGGGGGATGTCCTCCCGTGCAACGGTTTCAAGTTCGCCCAAGTTCATGAGGAAACTGCCGTCTCCGACAAAAAACACAGTAGGGCGATCGGGTGTGCCGCGGGCAAATCCCATGGCAGCACCGAAGCCCATACCAATGGAGGAAAAGTCGTTGGCCATCTTCCAATGTCCTGGCCCCTGCACTGAAAAGTAGGGAAGGATTTGCAGGAAGTTGCCTGAGTCATAAACCACATTGCGGTTGGCGGGTAACAAAGCGTCCAACACCAATGCCGCTGAGCGAGCGTCTACCGTTCGAGGCGTGTGCACAGCTTGAAAGTCATTGGCCATGTCAAAGCTTGCCAAGATCTTTAAAAACTCTGGGGCATGCAGCGGCTTGTCACTGGCATCGCGGTCTGGCAAAGCATTCAAGAGTTGTTCTGCGCAAAGTTTGGCATCAGCACCAATGGCCAAATCGGCGGGATACCAACGGCCAATGTTTTCTCGCACACTGTCCACATGGATGAGGGGAATGCCTGAAGGGAGTGCGTGACCAAAACTGGTGGTGCGTTGGTTCAAACCTCCGCCAAAGACAATCAGGCAGTCGGCTTGTTCAATGACCCGTCTGCCTTTGGCCGTTGAAAAAGAACCCACAATGCCCGCATCTAAGGGATGGCCGTGAAACAAATCTTTGCCGCGGGCTGTGGTGGCCAATCCGGCCCCTAATTTATCTGCCAATGCTATCAGAGCCTCCTTGGCGCCTGAGCGATAAGCGCCCACGCCTGCAATGATCAAGGGCTTGCGAGACTTAGACAAAATTTGTACAGCCGCTTGGAGGGCCACATCTCGCGCTGCTTGGCGTTTGGTTTGAGGTGAATTGACCGATGGTCTTGAGTCGGTTGAATAACTCACCTGACTTTGTTGCACGTTGGTGGGCAGTAACAAGGCCACAGCCCCATGGTGTGCTGCAGTCATGGCGGTAGCCAAAGTTTGTCGAGCCGCATCGGCACTGGTGGTCACAAAGGTGCGAAGACCGGCTGCATTCAAAACACCCGTGGCGTTGAAACCCTTGGTGTCTGGGCCAAAGTCGTTGGGTGCTTTGATGCCCCAAGAAGCTTCGCCGTAGACCAACAACACGGGTGAGCCTGTGCGCAGTGTATAAACCGAACCGTGCAGTGCATTGGCCGTGGCTGGGCCACGGCCCAGAATGGCAATGCCCAGCTTGCCAGTGGCTGCTGCATAGCCTTCCGCCATGGTGATGGCATTGTTTTCGTGACGTGCGCCATAAAATCGCACACCCATGCCGTCTAAGGTACTCACGAACATGGCCGTGTCATCACTCATCAAGCCGAAGACACATTCGATGCCAGCCTCTTTGATATCGTGCGCCAGTGCTTCGTAGACAGGGACAGTACTTGAGGTACTCATTCAATGCTCCTTGATTGATTTGAAATTGAAAGGGGTGCAATGTACAAAAGATCACGGTCTAAATCTGCCAAAGTTCTGGCGCCCACATAGGCCATGACGCGATCGATTTCGTCTTTGTAAATTTGCAATGCCAAGCGAGTACCAGCTTCCCCGTCGCTGGCCAAACCCCACAAGGGACCTCGACCAGCCAACACACCGTGTGCACCCATGGCCAGTGCCTTGACCACATCGCCACCCCGGTTGAAGCCGCCATCTACAAACACAGTCATGTGTGAACCGACCTTGTCAATAATTTCAGGCAGCGCAATCAGGGGCGGGAGGGAAGCGTCTAGATTCCGCCCACCATGGTTTGAAACCACCACGCCATCGACGCCACAATCGAGTGCACGTTGTGCATCGTCAGCGCGCAGAATGCCTTTGATGATCAAGGGGCCCGTCCATTTCTGGCGCAAGTATTTGACGTCATCCCAATTGAGAGCCTCAGACTTCAAAGGTGTTTGCGACTGGCGCAGACTGGTGCGAAGGCTGGCAGGGTAATTTTCAAGGCTGGGCACACCTGATCGCAAAAGATACTTAGCAAAGACTTTCAAGAACCATTGGGGATGCAAGGCCACATCCAAAGCGTTTCGGTGAGAGATGCGCATTGGCAAAGTAAAGCCATTGTGTCTGTTGTATTCCCGATTGGGGGCGACCGGCGTATCAGCTGTGATCATCAGAGTTTCATATCCTGCAGCTTTGACACGATCGACCAACTCCATGGAGAGTTCTCGGTCGGGCCACATGTAAAGTTGAAACCACAAATTACCACCGGCTTCTGCGGCCACTCGCTCCAAAGAAACAATGGACGTAGTGGACAAAATGAAAGGCACGCCCATGTGCTTGGCCGCACGGGCCATTTCAATTTCACCATCGAACCACAACAGACCTGCAGCACCTGTAGGTGCGATGGCCAAAGGCATCTGACTTGCTTGGCCAAAAAATTGAGTGTGCATCGATCGATCGGACACACCGCGCAGTACACGAGGCCTTAGCATGATGCTTTCGTGCGACGCTTTGATGGTTCGCAAAGCACTTTCATTTTCAGTGCCGCGATCGACGTACTGGAATAAACCCTTAGGCAATACACGCCTTGCGCAGGACCTCAGGTCATCGAGGTTGTAGGCCTGTATCTGTGAAGCAGCCAAGTTTAAAGAGGAGGGTAAGGCCATGCTTGAATTATTGCGGCAATTGACAGGCGGCAGTTAATTGTTAAGATAATTGGGGAAAATATTTCGGTTTCGAAATTTCGAAAACTTAAACATTGTTCGGTGCTATCAAGCACACTTCATTCTCTCGCATTTGTTTAACCCATTAGAGCTCCCATGATCACTTTCAAATCTTCTTCAAAACAGCGTCTTCGCGTGGCTGGCATTGCGGCCTTTGCGGCTGCTTTCCTGTTGTCTGTCTCCAGCTTGGCGCAAGCGCAAGGCAGTTATCCCAGCAAGCCGATCAAGTTGGTGGTGCCCTATTCGCCTGGCACGGGCAGTGACGTGTTGGCACGCACAGTGGCGCAAAGCATTACAGAAAAAACAGGCCATGCCATCATCATTGAAAACCGGGAAGGTGCGGGCAGTCTGATTGGCACTCAGGTGGTCGTGAAATCCCCCCCCGATGGCTACACCATCATGATTGCCGCCAACACCTTGGTCATCTTGCCCAGCCAAACGAATAAGCCTCCGTTTGATCCGGTCAAAGATTTCACACCGATTGTGCGAGTGGCCGCCATTCCCTTGGTGCTCGCTGTAACACCGAGCTTGAAAATTAATTCCATCAAAGAGTTGGTGGCTTATGCGAAGGCCAATCCTGGTAAATTGAGTTACGGCACTTCCGGCCCAGGTCCCGCTCTGAATGAGATGGAATTGTTCAAACAAGCCGTTGGCATTGACATTGTTGAAATTCCTTACAAGAACACCGCCCAAGCCATGACCGATGTGATCGGAGGTCAATTGCCATTGTTTCCAGCTGTTGGCCCCTTGGTCATGCCGCACTTGCAGTCGGGCCGTGTGAAAGGCTTGGCCATCTTTGATCCTAAGCGCTCACCGCAAATGCCCGATATTCCTTCGATGTCTGAAGAAGTGACAGCGCCAGGTTATGTTCCCACACCTGTTTGGTATGGCTTTGTGGCGCCTGCCAACACGCCCCCCGCCATTGTCGCCACCTTAAGCACTTGGATTCAAGATGCCATGAATTCGCCTGATGTGAAGGCCAGACTGGTGACCTTGGGTGCGCAATTGAGTTCTGCCAACAGTGCTCAATTTGCCGCTGACATTAAGAACGAGTACGAAAAGTCTTCTGTTCTGGCGGCTAAAAAAGCAGCAGCCACTAAGTGATGCGCGCAGCTCAATGAGCTGCAGGCTTGGCGTCTTTTTTGGCGTCTTTGCCACCCGCCTTGGCATCCCCTGCCTTGGCGCCACCAGAGCCTCCCTCTGTTGCCCGAACCACCTTGCATTTCTTAAGTGCTGGTTCTTTGGCAGTGGCGGGGATGTCCTCGCAAATTTTTTCAACTTTGTAAGCCCAAGCAGGTGCTGCCATGGACAGGCCAGTGGTCAGACTGACCATCAGTGAAAAGGCGGGCGCGGCAAAAATTCGATTGAACATGGTTGAAAATAGAGTGAAGTGCTCCAGAATAGTGCCAGTGTTGGATTTTGGCATGTTTGAATTATCTGAAAGTAGAACCAATTGTCAAATTTGATCCGTTGGCCTTTGCCTGCTTTGGGTGTTTGGGGGCTGGCTTGGTTTCTTTACGTCTTTCTCATGCGCGGTGACATGCATCCCTCCGTGGCCATGATGATTGCCACCTTGACAGGGGTTTTCGCTGCTGCCGTTTCTTGGGCGAAGGGTATTTCTCAGGCCAGGGCGGTTGCTTTGGCACTTGGTTTTCCTGTTTCTTTGTGGTTGCTAGGAAGCGCGCACTTCCCCGCATGGGTCTGGTTGTTGCCCTTGGCGCTGATCATTTGGATATACCCCCTGCATGCTTGGCGTGATGCGCCAATATTCCCCACACCCTTGAACGCCCTGAAAGACATTCCAAGATGGGCTGTGCTGCCAGCTCAGGCCAAAATTTTGGATGCAGGGTGCGGCGCGGGTGATGGTCTCAAAGCTTTGCGCCTAGCTTACGTCAACGCTCAATGGATTGGCATTGAGTTCAGTCGACCCTTGAGCTGGGTCGCTAAACTCAGGTGCCCTTGGGCAGAGATTCGTTGTGGCGATATTTGGGAAGACGATTGGGGCGCCTATGACATGGTTTATTTGTTTCAACGTCCGGAAACCATGCCTCGCGCCGTAGAAAAAGCCAGGTCTGAATTGAAACCTGGTGCCTGGCTGGTGAGCTTGGAGTTTGAAGCCGCAGAACTAAAACCTAAAGCCGTGACCGAGGCCAGTCCAGACCGGCCGGTCTGGATGTATCAGGCCCCGTTGGAAACTGCAGGTCAGTAGCGATAGCCCAGACCTGCACCAATGAGGGTGGGATTGAGCTTGAGCAGCCCCTTATTGTCTCCGCCCACAAAGACGTCAGATTTAAGATTGACTTTCTTGACGTCAATATTGAAGCTGAGATTCTTGTCGATGGGGAAGTCGAGGCCGGCTTGAAGTGCTGCGCCCCAACTGTTGCTGCTTAAGCCCGCACCGCCGTCCAATAGGTTCACTTGGGTAATTTGTGTGTAGTTCAAACCCGCGCCGACATAGGGTTTGATGCCATTCACGCTGTCAAAGTGATATTGAAGTGTGATAACCGGTGGTAAATGTTTGAAGGTACCAATGTCGGTGGCTAAGGCGCCCGAATGAACCGTTTGTTTTTGGGGAACCGTGAGAATAAGTTCAACTGCAAGTTTCTTGTTGATGAAGTAGGTGATGTCAACTTCTGGAATGGTTTTGTTGTTCACACTCAGGCCAAGGCCTGTTGAGTCTTTGTTGTTCATGTCCAAGCTGACGGCACGAGCGCGGACCATCCAAGGACCTTCTTCTGCAAAAGCGGAACCGGACAAAAGAGTAACAATAGCCGCGGCAATGATGATTTTTTTCATGATGTGATTTCCTTGATAAAACGACTCTATCAGTCGTTGAGTGATTGGAAATCAGAAGCGCAAGGGATGGCTTGCGCTGAATCAAGCCCCACCACAAAGTCAGTTGATGAAAGTCAATGGTTCATAAATTGGGAGGCGGTGGAACTTCTTTCGCTATGTCTTGAGCTAGCCACTTCAAAACCCACTCACGTTGCTCTAATGTCTCCGGGGTGCTGGCCTCTGCAACGTGCTTGTCCATGGCTTGCCATTTTTGTGCCAGCAATGCGAGCGCAGATTCGCCTGAAAGGCCCTGAGAGACCAGCCATGTGGCCGCTACGGTGCCTGTTCTGCCAATACCGGCTCTGCAATGCACGTAAACTTGACCCCCATCATTCAAGGCCCAATGAATGCTCTCCAAAATGGCTTTCATTTGCGCATGGCTGGGAATTCCAAAATCTAAAATAGGGTGACTGATTCGAATAGCACCCGGCAAGGGCAGGTAGGGTTCGAGCGGGTCTTCTGGTGAGGTGAGATCAATGAAGTGGGTGATACCAGATGCCGAAAATTGCTTCAGCCGCTCGTTCAAATTGGCGGATTCATTCAATGCAGGGTGTTCGCCAGCCAAAATATGACCTGCCCACAGCCAGTAGGTATTGCCATGGGGCCTGGCGACAGCATCACCACGAGGGTCCAAATAAGACAGCCCGCTGGACATTCGAGCGGGCTGAGGGGGCAAAGACATTTTCAACGCTAAGACGACGAGTCTTGAAAAGAAGAAGGCCTTGTCAATGGGCCAAAATTTTAGACAAGAAGTCTTGAGTGCGTTCGTTTTGAGGATTGGCAAAGAACTCTGTGGCGGTGTTCTGTTCCACAATTTGTCCTTGGTCCATGAAAATCACGCGATCGGCAACCGAGCGGGCAAAGCCCATTTCGTGGGTCACGCAAATCATGGTGATGCCTTGGTTGGCCAATTCCACCATGACGTCCAACACTTCATTGATCATCTCGGGGTCGAGCGCAGAGGTGGGCTCATCAAACAACATGATTTTGGGTGTGAGACACAGTGAACGTGCAATGGCCACGCGTTGTTGCTGGCCACCAGACAACTGAAGTGGGTACTTGTGGGCTTGCTCTGCAATGCGAACTCGATTGAGCTGCTGCATAGCGCGCTCTTCTGCTTCTGCCTTGGGCACATTGCCCACCCACATAGGGGCCAGCGTGAGGTTTTCCAACACCGTGAGGTGCGGGAATAAATTGAACTGTTGAAACACCATGCCGACTTGGCGCCGCACCGCTTCAATCGATTTCACATCGTCAGTGAGTTCGATCCCGTCTACCGTGAGATGCCCCGCCTGATGAACTTCTAAGCGATTGATGCAACGGATGAGCGTACTTTTACCGGAGCCTGAGGGGCCGCACACCACAATGCGCTCGCCTTTGGCCACAGATAAATCGATGTCGCGCAACACGTGGAATTCGCCATACCACTTGTTGACTTTGGTAAATTCGATGATGGGACTTGAGGTGCTCACTTCACTGTCTCCGTGTTCCAGTATTCAGATGGGATTCCAGCCATTGGCTGTAGCGTGACATGGCAAAGCATGCGATGAAATAAATGGCGGCCACAAACAACTGGCCTTCGATGAAGAACATGCGCCAATCGGCATCGCCCAGGGCCAATTGCACAGCACCGGTGAGGTCGTACAAACTCACAATGGTGACCAAGGAGGTGTCTTTGAAGGCGCCAATGAAGGTGTTCACAATGGCTGGCACCACCAAGCGCAGGGCTTGGGGGAGAACAATCATGCGTTGAATTTGCCAGTAGCTGAGGCCCAATGAGTGAGCTGCTTCTACCTGACCTTTGGGCAATGCTTGCAAGCCGCCCCGAATCACTTCAGCCAAGTAAGCTGCAGTGAACAAAGTCATGCCAATGAGCACTCGCACCAGCACATCAATCTTGGTGCCTTGCGGCATGAAGAGTGGCAAGATGAAGGACGCCATGAAGAGCACGGAAATCAGGGGCACACCGCGCACGAACTCAACAAACACCACGCACAAAGTTCGAATAGCAGGCAGATCAGATTGACGGCCAAGAGCCAACAAGATGGCCAAGGGGAACGCCACAACCAAGCTCACACTGGCTAATAGAAGTGTGAGGGGCAAACCACCCCAGCGTTCGGTTTCAACGAGGGTGAGTCCGGCAAATCCACCCTGCATGAGGGCAAAGAAAAACGCATAAACAAGAACCCAAGCGCCCACCAATGCAGGGCGCCAGAAAGTACGCAGGCATGAGACGATGAGAAGTGCCACCAAAGCGGAGCTGGCCACCAAGGGGCGCCATTGTTCTTCAAATGGGTAGCGACCAAACAAAATGAGACGACCCTTTTCAGCCACAACACCCCAGCAGGCGCCCAGTCCGTGAGCTGCACGGCAAGCCGCGTTGTCGGCATCTGGCACGGCATACCAAACGGTCCAATTGAAGATGGGCGGAATGGCCCAGGCCAACAGCGCTAAAAACAGAACGGTTAAAAAACTGTTGAAAGGGCCATCAAATAAACTGCGATAGACCCACGCCATAGCGCCCGTTTCATTGGACGGTGGACGGCGCGCAGCAATGGGTTCGAAATGTTGTTGGTACCCGGTATCTTGCATCATCGGTCCTTGATTCGCACGCGACGGTTATAGACATTCATGCAAGCAGAAGTGATCAAACTCAAACTCAAGTAAATCAGCATGACCAAGGCAATGCACTCGATGGCGCGGCCTGTTTGGTTCAGGGCCGTAGAACTGATGGAAACCAAATCGGGGTAACCCACAGCCACAGCCAAGGAAGAATTTTTGATCAGGTTTAAATATTGACTGGTCAGTGGCGGAATGATCACGCGCATGGCTTGAGGCAATTGAATGAGGCGCAACTCTTGGGTGCGCTTGAGGCCCAAAGCCACTGCAGCTTCGTGCTGGCCAAACGACACTGATTGAATGCCGGCGCGAACCACCTCGGCAATATAGCCCGAGGTGTAAACCGTGAGCCCAATTAAGAGCGTGAGGTATTCAGGCGTGACAGAACCACCGCCAACCACACTGATTTCAGTGACCTCTGGAATCTCGAACTCGCTGGGCGCGCCGCCTAAAAGCCAGCCCACCACACCGCTCAACAGGAACAAACCCAAGCCCGGCAAAAAGCTGGACTTGGCAATGCCTGTGGCTTCAAATTGTTGGCGAACGCGCTTAGCCCAAAACTTCCACGCCACCAGCCCCACACACAAACCTAGCAAGGTTCCCCAGTGACCAGCTTCCCATACGGGCAATGGGTATTGCAAACCATTCTTACTAAAGAACACCCCTGCCAAGGGTTTCAAGGGAGATTCAATGGAGGGCAGCAATTCGGTCATGGCGAAATACCACATGAACAGCTGCAACAACAAAGGCACGTTGCGGGTTAACTCGACATAACTGCTGCACAAAGCTTTGACCAAGGTGTTTTTTGACAAACGGCCAATGGCGACCAAAGTACCCAGCACGGTGGACATGACCAAGCCCACCAAGGCCACTCGCAAAGTATTGGAGAGACCTACCCAATAGGCGACCAAATAGTTTTGTGAAGAATCAAACTCGAAAAGACTTTCGCCAATGGCAAATCCTGCAGGCTGCAAGAAAAAGTCAAAGCCACTTTGAATGCCACGGGTGCGCATATTGGCGAACGTGTTGGACATCAAGTAAGTCACGGCCAATGCCAATCCCACAATGGCTAGGATTTGGTAGACCAGTCCGCGAAAGGCTTGACTGCGCCAAGACCATTGGCGTTTGGGAGGGGGAGGAGCGCTCATGAGAATAGACCGGCCCGCACAAGGCGGGCCGGAAGTCTTTGGTTTAAAGAGTTGTCCTCAAGGAGGAAAACGCAAAGCAGAAATTAACGAACGGGCGGCGCATACATCAGGCCGCCTTTGTTCCACTGGTTGTTCAAACCACGTGGCAATTTCAAAGTGGACTTAGGACCCACATTGCGCTCAAACATTTCGCCATAGTTGCCCACAGCCTTGATGGCGCGGTAGGCCCATTCTTTGTCCAAGCCAAGCAATTTACCGGTGTCCTCTGAAGTTCCCAAAATGCGTTGAATCACAGGGTCTGTGCTGCTTTTCATTTGGTCCACATTGGCTTGGGTGATGCCATATTCTTCAGCTTCGATGAGTGCATAAACCACCCACTTCACGATGGCGAAAAATTCATCATCACCACGACGTACGCTGGGGCCAAGGGGTTCTTTGGAGATAAGTTCTGGCAGGATCACGTGGTCATCTGGATTGGTAGCTTCTTTGTTTCGAATAGAAGCCAAGCCTGATGCATCCGTGGTGTACGCTTGGCAACGGCCTGCAAAGTAAGCCTTGTTGGTTGCCTCTTGTGTGTCAAACACAACGGGCTTGATATTGAGTTTCATGACCTTAGAGTAGTCATTCAAATTCTTCTCAGTGGTGGTGCCGGATTGAACGCACACTGTGGCGCCCTTCAACTTGGCGGCGCTGGTAATTTTTGATTTCTTGGTCACCATGAAGCCTTGGCCGTCATAGTAAATAGTGCCAGTGAAATGCAAGCCCAAAGAAGCATCGCGGTTCAGGGTCCATGTGGTGTTGCGTGACAGCATGTCAATTTCACCCGCTTGCAACACCGCAAATCGTTGCGTAGCATTCAAGGGGGTGTACTTGATTTTGGTGGCATCGCTCAGCAGTGTGGCCGCTACAGCTTTGCAAACGTCTACATCCAAGCCAGCCCAAACACCTTGGCTGTCTGCTGCCGCAAAACCAGGCAGGCTGGGGTTAACGCCGCAATTCAGAGTGCCGCGTGCTTTGATGGCATCAATGGTCTTACCTGCAAATGCAGGTGTGGCCAAACAGCCGAGCAATGCCAAGACCGCAGTGGCCAGCAGGGGGCGTTGGATCAAATTCCGAATGGATTTCATGAAGGAGCTCCGATAGTGACAAAAACCATATTTTGCATGAAAAAGTGAGCTAAAAACCACGGGTAAGTGCTGACCCGTGCAATCCGCTGGAAAACTTGTCAGTTGGCTTTGATACCCGCCGCTTGCACCAATTTGGCAATGATGTCGGTTTCAGCCTTGATAAAGCCGTTGAAGGCATTGGCTGTCATGGGCATGGGACTTGCACCAATACTGTCCATCTTTGTTTTAAATTCAGCAGAGTTCAAAATTTTCACTACCTCGGCATTCAACTTGTCGAGCACAGGTTTTGGCGTTTTGCTGGGGGCTAACATGCCCACCCAAAAAGTGTATTCCGAGCCTGGTACACCGGCTTCAACAGTGGTGGGGGTATTGGGCAAGTCGTCTGAACGCTTGGGTGTGCCCACAGCCAACACTTGCAAGCGGCCGTCTTTGATAAGTGGCAATGCAGAAACAATGGGCGCAAAGAACCAGTCAATTCGCCCACTGATGGTTTCTGTGAGGGCTTCGGGGGTGCCCTTGAAGGGTACATGGGTGGCATTGATGCCCGCGGCCACCCGAAATTTTTCGGCATTGATGTGTGTGGCAGAACCCGTTCCGGCAGAAGCATAGTTGAACGCGTCGGGTTTGGCTTTGACCTTGGCGATCAAGTCTTTCACGTCTTTAAATCCCTTGCTGGGCGACACCACCATGACGTTGGGCAAGCTGGCCAGGGGCGTGATGCCAACCAAATCATTCAAAGTGTCGTAAGGCAGATTGGGATAAATCGCAGGGTTGACCACATGACCTGAGGAGTGCACCAAAAGGGTGTAGCCATCGGCATTGGCTTTGGCCACTTGATTGGCGGCAATGGTGCCACCTGCGCCTGGCTTGTTTTCAATCACGACAGGTTGGCCCAAAGCAGCGGTTAATTTTTCTGCCATAGCTCGTGCAACGATGTCGGTGCCACTGCCGGCCGTGAAGGGCACTACAAATTTAATGTTCTGTTTGGGCCAGTCTTGCGCTTGGGCCGGCAAACTCATGGCACTGAATGCAGCAGCGGCCATAGTGATTTTGAACAAGTCTTTTGTCACAGATTTCAATCGATCAGTCGTTTTCATGGGGTCTCCAGATTGTTATTTGCTAGCAGGTGGACAGGGCATGGCCAACAAGATGCTGGCCCTTTGTTGGGATTTGTTCAGAAGTTGACGCTTTTCTCCAGGGGCAAAGCACGCTGAGTCGTGAACTTTCAAAACAGCTTCAGTGGTCACGCCGTTGAGTTCTGACACCAAAGTCACTTCACCTTCTAAAACCACATAATGTTTTTCATAAGGTGAGCCATCAAGGCTGGTATGGCCACCGGGTTGAATTTGGGACACCCCCATCCACAAAGTTTGAGAGGGTCCCGCCTCATGGCCTTGCAAACGCAGGCACTTCATGTCGAAATGATTGGGCGCTATGTATTCAGGGGCATTTTCAAAAAGTGTGATGTTCACGGCTTGAGTACCATTCTATTTTTAGCACCCGCCAGTACGGCTTGATAAGCCATCATGGCATTGGGTAAATCTATCATGTCAGTGCTTGCCACCGGAAAAGGCTTGAGCGTGCCATCTTCAAACCCTGGCCGTAATTCATTCAACAACTCGCAAGACCTGACGCAGTCTAATGCCAAAGTGTCGATGCCCACAAAGTTGTGCATGCCACGGTAAAACTTAAACAAGTCGAAGGGCGCAGTTTGCCCCTTGGTGGCAATGATGAAAATTTGAGTGGCGCCATGGGCCATGACTGCATGACCTGCCTCCCAGTACACCTTGTCAACGGTGTTGTAAACGAGTTGGGCACCTTGGCCACCTGTGAGTTCCATGATGCGCGTCGTGACATCGGTGTTCGAACTGTTGATGACTTCAACGGGCTTGCAGGCAAAGCCTTCCAGCATGTCTTGACGTTGGACCGCAATGACCTTGGCCCCCGCACGTGCGGCAATTTGAACCGCGGCTTGTCCTACTTTGCCATTGGCACCCAGAACCACCACGGTTTGTCCGGCTTTCACACCGCCGGCTCTGCTGAAACCCTCGCACGCTGTGACAAAAGGGACGCCCACTGCACCCGCTTCTTCCATGGTGATGCCGTTAGGTATTTCTCGAACTGCTGCAACGGGCAATGTTAAGTAGCGAGCATGACTGCCATTGCGAGTGATGCCCACATCACCACCTGAACCCCATACCTTCAGACCCATCAGTGCCGTTGGGCCGTCAACAATGGCCCCCGCAAAGTCACGCCCAGGGGTGCGCGGAAAGACGGCATGCGGCATGATGCCCAAGGTGGCTTTGACATCGCTGGGGTTCACGCCCGCAGCATGAACTTGAACCACCACTTCGCCAGATTGCGCCGCAGGTTGAACTTGTTTCTCGCATGACAATTGCAGCGTGTCAATGCCACTGGCTTTGCCAGCAACGTGCAAAGCATAGGACTTTTCCGGAGGTGAATTCATTTCAAACCTTCTTCAAATTCAGCATGTCACGTGCTTGAACTGAGCTGGCCACTTGACCGCCCATTTGCCGAATGATATCGACCGCCTTGGCCACCAATTGCGCATTGCTTTCTGCCAAAACGCCCTTTTCCAAAAAGATATTGTCTTCCATGCCCACCCGCACATGACCACCATAAAGCCAACTTTGGGCCACCATGGGGAATTCTGTTCGACCTAGGCCAAAGGCCGACCAAATAGCGCCTTGAGGCAATAGGTTGCGGGCATACAAAAGTGTTTCGGGTGTTGCGGCAAATCCATACTTTACGCCCAACACAAAGGTCCACATGCCGGGCCCCTCTAGGGCGCCTTCGTTGATCAGATCGCGCGCTAAATGCAAATCACCTGAGTCAAAAATTTCGAGCTCGGGTTTAACACCGCTGTCGCGGATGACTTTGGCCATGATGCGAACATTGCGCGGTGTGTTAATGACAACATCTGCGCCACTGTTCATGGTGTTTAAGTCCAAAGAGCAAATATCGGGCTTGATGATGGCAATGTGTTCAACACGTTTTTCAGGGGAGACCAAAGTGGTGCCTGGCGCATACTGTTTGGGGTTATTGGCATCGGGTACAAAGCGGCCGCCAGGCCCGGTGGTGAGGTTGATCACCAGTTCTTTGTTTCGTTTGCGAATGCGGTCCACTACATCGCAGTAGTGGTCCAGTTCCATGGAGGGTCGGCCTGTTTGCGGATCGCGCACATGAATGTGAACAGCGCCTGCACCCGCTTCGGCAGAAGCCAAACACTCGTTGGCAATTTGTTCGGGCGTGACAGGTAAATAAGGCGTTTGCTCAGGTTTGGTGATGTTGCCAGTGATGGCACAAGTAATGAGGGTTGGACGGTCCAACATTTAGAGACTCCTTCCACCATCAACCACAAAGCGTGAGCCCGTGGCAAAACGCATGGTTGTGGCACAGGCCTCTATGGCCGATGCGGTGTCTTCCACATGGCCGATGCGTTTCAAGGGAATGGTGGCTGCTGCTTTTTCGTTGAAGTCGGCGCCGCGGCCAGGAACAAAGCTGGAGTCCACCACACCAGGAGACACTGCAAGCACCCGAATTTGAGGCGCCAAGGCTTTGGCCAAAGCCTTGGTTAAAACATCCACACCCGCTTTGGCGGCGGCATAGGCTAAATTGCTGCCAGCACCTGTGAAGCCTGCAATGGAGGACACATTGACAATGAGCCCATCACCTGAAGCTTTGAGAAGAGGCGTGAACGCTCGAATGGTGGCAAACACGCCGCGCAGATTGGTTTGCACCACCTCATCAAACAAAGCGTCGGTGAGCCCTTCTAAATCGTTGGCTGCCACGGGTTTGGTAAAGCCCGCGCTGTTGATCAGAATGTCGCAGCGGCCTGCACGTTGCTGAACAGCTTGTGCGGCAGTATTCAATGCCAATGAGTCTGTGATGGACGCTGTCAATGCAAAGTGAGCACCCGAAGCAACCGGGGGCAATGTGTCAAGCAAAGCTTGAGCACCTGCTGGATCTGAGCGATCAATGGAGACGATGCGCGCCCCCAATAACGCAAGGCGTTTGGCGCTTGCAAAACCAATGGCGCCTTTGCCACCCGTGATCACGGCCACGTGGCCGTCGAGACGTGAGAGGGGTTCAAAACTCATGCAATGCTTTCGAAAATAAGTGAAATGTTGATTAAATCAGGGGATGGGTGGCGCAGGAAAAAGCATTTCACCAGGTTGCAAAACAAAGTCATAAGCCAATTCAAAGCCAACTTCATGAGGACCAGTGCGTTGCTGAAACTTGCCCACCAAGCTCTCCACCACAGAGAAAGTAACATCGGTGTGAAGTCGATGATCGTCATCTGCAAAGACTTGCGTGATTAAAACTTGATACCCTGGTTTGGAGATCATGTAGTGCACATGAGCAGGTCGATAGGGGTCGCGCAATTGTTGGCGCAGCAAATCGCCACAGGGGCCATCCACTGGGACAGGATAGCCTGCAGGCCGCACAGATTTAAAACTGAATCGACCCTGCGCATTTGTTTTGAACTTGCCTCTCAAATTCATATCGGGTTGTGCTTCATCTTGGTTTTCGTAAAACCCCAAGGGCGAGGCATGCCATACATCGACGTCTGCGCCTTCAATCGGGTTTCCGTTTGGATCTCTGACGCAACCTGTCACTTCAAAAGCTTGATCGGCCACTTTGGATTCGGGGCCATGCGAAATGTTACTACCGTCTAAATACTGAGGTGAATTTTTGCGCCAGAAAGGCCCCAGCAATGCCGACTCCGTTTTCATGCGACCTGCTGCATCTGCGCGCTTGACGTTGTTGATAAGCGTGATGAGTGTGGACGCGCCCAGAATGTCAGAAGCCAAAATAACTTCGTTCTTTTTTTCACTGGTAGCTTTGCCCAAACCCACGACAAATTCGCAGGCTTGTTCAAATTCGTGATCGGACGGTTCTACCTCTCGGATGAAAGCATGCATGTGCTTGACCAAAGACTTCATGACCTCGCGCAGGCGCGGATCGGGCGTTCGCTCAAAAACCTCCAAAACCTGATCGGTGATGTTGTCGCGTGTCACAAAAGTCATTGCATTCTCCAAAGTGCTGCGAGCAAAATTCTGCATTGCCATTTATTATCAGGGCTTAGCCCGAACAAGGTCACCGTACTAATACTCATAAGCAGTTTAAGCAGGCCTGGCCGGACACCCAAAATAACAGGAGACTTGAATGAACTTTCGCAAACGCACCGCTCTAGGGCTCTTGGCCGCAATCGCTTGCCTGGTGAGCATGGCCGGCTACGCTCAAACCCAACCCACTGCAGCATCGAGTTCAGCGCCCATTCAGGTGATCAGTTTTGGTGGAGGCTTCAATCTCCCACTGTGGGCTGCCAAAGAACAAGGATTTTTCAAGCAGCATGGCATTGAGGTTCAGCACACGGTCACGGCAGACTCCAAACAGGTTTTCTCAGGGTTGATGCAAGGCCGGTACCATGTGGCCATTACCGCGCTAGACAATATCTTGGCCTACCAAGAGGGCCAAGGTGAACTAAAGTTTGATCCCCCTAGCGACTTCTTTGGTTTCATGGGTTCAGATGATGGGTTTTTGAGTTTGGTGGCTGCGCCAGAAGTTAAAAGCTTTGCCGACCTCAAAGGAAAAACCATTTCGGTCGATGCCATGAGCAATGGGTTTTCTTTTGCCCTCAGAGACATGTTGTCGCGCAATGGCATTCAAGAATCAGAGGTGCAGTGGGCACGCGCTGGGGGTACCGACAGACGATTTGCAGCCCTCATGGAAGGGCAACACGCCGCCACCATGCTGCGCGCACCTTTCGACTTGCAAGCAAAAAACAGAGGCTTCAACCAACTGGCTACCACGCGCACCACCATTGGCAATTACATGGGCATTGTGGGTGCTGCTCGTCGCAGTTGGGCGCAATCAAATGAGACCCAGGTGGTGAGTTTCATCCGCGCTTACCGCGATGCCATTCGGTGGCTCAAAGCGCCCGATAACAGGCCTCAAGCGCAAGCTCTTTTGATGAAATACGTGCCCAACATGAGCGCACAAATTGCGGCCCAGTCATGCGACTTGTTGCTTGACCCGCGTACAGGATTTTTTTCAGATGTCCAGCTTGACGATAAAGGCATTCAAGCCGTGATGGATTTGCGCAGCAAATTGGGTGACAACAAGCAAGCGCTGAACGATGCCAACAAGTACATTGACAAACACTATTGGCAAAAAGCCATGCAGCCATGAGACTGCATGTGAGCAGCGTTTTACAACGCTATTCTTTTGATAGGATGATGCTCATTCCTCTGATGTTTTGATATTTTCTGCTCGCAAAATCATCAATCCTGATACTACTAAAAGCAAGATGCCCAACCATGCCAATGCGTTGGGAACTTCATCCCAAACAAAATAGCCAATGATGAGTGCGAACAACAGCCCGCTGTAACGGAATGGTGCCACCAGGCTCATCTCGCCAGAGCGCATGGCCACAATCAAAAGATAGTAAGCGATCGACAAAAACAGAGAGGCACCCAACAGCATGACCAAGGACATGTTGGAGACGGGCACCCAAGTTTGCGTCAGGGTGACGGCGCCCGCTGCGATGGCCACTGAAACAGCTGTTGAAAGTGTGACGAGTAACACCGGGATGTGAAGACCAATTGCTCGTGTGAGGGTATCGCGCGTGGCGTGAAGGAGGGTGGCCGCCACGCAAATCCAACCATAGAAGTTGAAACCATCGGAGGCGGGTTGCACAACCAAAAGAACACCGCAAAAGCCTAAAAAAATAAAACTGCCTCGTTGGAGGCTGACATGCTCTTTGAAGAAATAAATGGCAAACACCGTGATGAACAAGGGAGATGCCAAATTGATGGCGGTCGCATTGCCAAGGGGTAGATGAAAAACAGCCGTCAAATAAGTGAGAGATGCTGCTGCATCGACGGCGCCGCGTAACCACAATCTTCCATTGAGCATCAGACGCCAATTTTTCAAATGCCCCATGGCTTGGGCCATGAGGATGACCAGCAGGGTTGCGAGGACCCCTCGGATAAAAATAAGTTGCGGCCCAGGTAGGCTTGCGCTGACTTGTTTAACCAATGCATCGTTGGCGATGAAAAGTGCCATGGCCATGCTCATGGCCAAAATACCGCGTCGATTGTCAGCGTGCATGGGCCCCTTCAATGAGTTGTTCATGAAAAAAGCCCCCAGTGCATGCACGGGGGGCTCAAAACTTTGGTGGCTCTTCACGGATTCGAACCGCGGACCTGTGGATTATGATTCCATCGCTCTAACCGACTGAGCTAAAGAGCCTGAGCCGAATATTGTAGCAAACGATTGGGTTTATTTGTTAGAACTTTTGAATAAAGTTTGGGATCTTGGGTTTTAGATTGAATGGCTTTGTATAAATTATTAAAATGTAAAAAATAGTTGTCGTATTTGTAAGCATAATGTCAAATGCTTATAAATTTTTAGACTCCTGTGCTAACAAAGTTTGAGAAAAACATCTTAGAAAAATTGACTAATCACTTTTTTGAAGTGGTGCCGTTGGAGTTATCTACTTTCTGTGCTGTAGATTCAAAAATTGCTTGTGCTGTGCTAAATCATTTTGGCATTGAGGCATCGCTCTACGCCTGTCAAGTGCGGAACTATTCAAGCAAAGGAATTTATGCTGTTGGGTTTGTCAGTGATAAATTGCCGCAAGGGCAATGGAATGGACACGTCATTTGTAAAACCAAGAATTGGTTTATCGACTCCTCTTTATTTACATTCAAGAAAAAATTCAATCTTGAAGTTCCTTTGGTTGTTGGCATTAGGGCAGATGATTTTGAACAACAGCAATTTGCTCACTACAGCCTGAGTGGTGGTTCTGAACTAAAGTGGCTTCAGGCACCTGAAGGTTTTGATAAATCAATACCAGATGAGCCCGTTGAGTTGATACAAAAATACGCTCAAGAACTTATAAGAAAAATTGAAATTAAATAATTTGAATTTCTTGCTTTTTGATATAGGTAGTGTGTGGGTAAGATTTTTACCTCCTGCGCAAAAATCTTCGCACTAAGTTTGATTTCGGTTTAGCAACCTTGCTACTGGCTTTTGCTGACACTGAAAGTATTTTTGCTATACCTTTCGTCAGTGTCATCGTAGATTCTGTAATCACTACATTTGCTTGCGATTACCCTGCGTTTTTGCGTCGTTTTGTGTAATTTAGCGACATTACTCGCTGACAAGCAAAGCACTACGCAAGCGAAGAGCGTTGCTGTTGCTTGCGCTTGCGTTCTGCTTCGCGCTGCTGATGCTGTCTTTCGCGCTCAGTGTGTAGTTGTTCGCGTGTCCGTTCTACGCTTTGCTTTAACGCACTTATGCGTGCCTTTTCTGGTGTTAGCGGCGCTAATGGCTTGACGGTTTTGGTTGCTATTTCTTGTATTCGCATCAAGTATTTACTTGCCCTCCCATATGCGTAAAAGCACCGTTTTATGGGTGTTTTGGGCTGATGGTAAAAAACCTGCGTTTTGAAAAACTCTGCTTCCCCTCTAAAAGCAGCCCAAAAGCGGCAAAAAACCTGCTTTTTAATAAACCATACCTTTAACCCCTAAACCCATCTCGCAGCCTATTCGCAGCAACCTCAATTTGTGCGTCCAATTCACCACCTAAAACAGCACCTTTCAGCACCTCAAGCACAGGCACCAAGTCCTTCTCACCACCAACCTCAACTGCCACCTTACCTTTTGCCAGTTCAAGCACCTTTGTGCCATACCTAACAGAAAGCACCAACTTACCGTTTTCAGCAACAAACCACCAAGCCTTTACACGCTTCACCATTTCAACTTGTTTGCGTTGCCCTGTCTCTGTGTCCGTAATAGAGCGAAACTTTATGGGTGCGAAAGTTTTCCCTGTTTGTTGTGCTTTGGCAAGTTCAATTTGTTCCCACAAACGCTTTGCCAATTTGTTTCTGCGCTGTTCAACAGAAGTCATTTGTGTTGGCTTTTGCGCTGCTGTCAATTTCAATCCATTTAGTGTTGTCATTGCGTGTCCTTTCTTTGTAGCAATGAACAAACTTTAGTTTCATCATCAACTACTGGACAACCTCTTTTTATTTAGCAGCATCAGTTTCACCAAAACCACCAAACAATCAGTCATATTTCATTACAAATTGTTTGGTCGTTGCTAAATAAATGTATGAATAAACACGAACAGCAAGACCAAATTCGAAGACAAGAAACAACTGACACCATCACAGCAGACAAATGGATAGCATCGTCTGGTTTAGATATCAGCACATTTGGTAGCACTCACATTAGATTACTTCAGGCACAGCAGCAGGCATCAACAATACTCAAATTCAATCAGAATCTACTTACAAATTCACAGCGAAGAACACTTGAGCACTTTCAAAAACAAATGGCACACAAAAACACTCGCATAAAACTTAAACCACAAGCAGCAATTCCAGTTCTAAATATAAGCTCCAAAATCAATCGACAACTTTTCAAACAACATAGAAAAACTACTCAGGCATAAAAAAGACAAACCAAAGGCAGATAATCCACTGCCCTAACAAAGGGAACAAACGCGGGTTGTAATATGACGGCTAATGACCCCGCACTTGCTACAAGTTGATATGGATGCTTGTAGGATTCAAGTGGTGCCGCAGAGTATCTGCCAAGCAAATCAATGCTGAAGCAGTTTGTGAGTTTCAATACATACGTCTCACATCAAACTCTTCCATATTCGTCCTGCGACGGGCTTTTTACGGACCAGAACGACACGGCGGCTTTGTTCATCTTGCGATGACATTGCCGTCGTTTGCTCAAAACATTCCCAAACCAGTCGAAGTCAAAGAGAAAGAAAACCCGTGCTGATAAATGCGATGGAGCGAAGCGACTGAAGCATTTAGAAGGCACAGCGAACGCAGTTCGCTTTAATCATTGCTTACATCTCGCACAAAAGTATTAGGTAATACTTTCGTAGTGCTACATACATCTATAAGTCTATTTGCTGAAGTGTTTGCTTGATTGGTGCGTATCAACGCAGCAGCACATCAAATCAACCCTATACGCGGTTGCTTTGAGTTCGTTGTCCGCTACGACTATGGCGCTTCAGCACATCGCGCTGTAGTGCGTTTTATGCGTTCTCGCTTTTCGTTGCTCAATACCCACGCGAGATTAAATACTTGCGACCAAACAGAATACACAAACTATTTGGTAGATGACGCAACTTATTGATTTCAAACAAATCAGCATCAACCAACCAAATTGGCGGGTTTCTCTTGCTCATCACCTACATAAGAAAGCACACTTATTTCATACAAATTATTAGGAGAGAATAATGGCAACAGCAAAATCACTTACAGCAGCAGAATTCCAAAAAGCAGTCGCATACATCGAAACACAGCCCTACGCACAGCGCAATAAGGCAATGCTAATGATGACGGTTGCTGCGGGATTGCGCGTCAGCGAAGTAGCAGGGCTAACACTTGGCGACGTATTAGATGCGGATGGCAGCATTCGTAGCGAGATTTATTTGGCAGCGCATCGAGTAAAGCACGGACACGCTCGCACCATTTACATCAACTCACGCTTACAGCAGGAACTTGCTGCTTATGTGGCAACACGCACAAAAATGGATGCTGAATTGCCATTGTTTCCAACACATCGCGGAATGCGATGCCACTTCTCACCAAACACTTTGGCGCAGCATTTTTACTGGATGTATCGTAGAGCAGGAATTACCTCTGCCAGTTCGCATTCAGGCAGAAAAACTTTTCTAACCAGTCTCGCTTCACAAGGAGTTTCCGTATTTGTTCTCGCAAGTCTGGCAGGACATAAATCAATTTCTACCACTCAACGCTATATCACCGTCAATGATGATGTGAAGCGACGTGCTGTTGAATTGGTTTGATTGTTATTTGAACAAATACCAAAAAATTGATTTCCGCTTTTTGTTTAATTCAATTCCAGCAAATGGCGCCAATGTTTCATCAACAAATCGTTTTTCTTCTGCTTGTCTCCATCTGCGGATTAAATAAAGAATACAGACAATAGAAATTAGAATCTCAACAATTATTTCAAGCATTTTTAACTTTCATTTTTTTAATTGCCAGATTGTGTTCTTTTGATAATTTAAGTTGTTCTTTTTCAAATTCATTTAATTCATTTTGCTTTTTTTTAATTAAATCATTTTCTATTTCACTAATTTCTTTATCGCGCTTACTCAATTGCGTAGCAATTTGTCCATCCAATCGGCGCAGTCTTGCCCGTGTCAAATTATTGTTGGCTTTGTTCTTTGCTTTGTATAAGTCTTTTCCAGCACTCATTTCTTTATCAAGCGTGTCAAAGTAAATTCGTGCTTGTCTAATTTCAGCATTTCGAAGTCGTTTTTCCCACGCATCTAATTCATCATCCTCTGCCTCTTTAAGTGCTGCCTCCAATGCCTCAATGTGTATTTCTCTAATACTTTTCCAGCCCAGTGCTTTTTCTTCTTCTTTTGTTCTTGCTCGTTTGATTTTCTTTAATTCTTGTTGCGCCTTTTTTGCTACTTCTAACGCAGCAGTTTGTTCATCAGTTAGTAATGCGCGTAAATCTCGCGCTGCTACTTCTTCGCCGTTTTTAAGTTTGGCAATTCTTTCTTTAAGTCGCGCTGCTATGTGTGTTCCGTCAAGTTTTGGCATAAAAAATAGCGTGAATATTTGGTGATGATAAACATATAAAAACAATATTCAAGTCCATTCACGCTAACTGCTCCGCAGCCATAGTTGCTGTCAATTTTGAGTAGTGCCGTTCCAGCATAACCACTGAAGTGCCCATCTGCCTAGCCAGTGTGTGTATGTCAGTGCCAGCCAAGAGTTCTTGTGTAGCGTAGGTATGACGCAGGCTGTAAAGCGTTCTGTCTGTGCCAGCCTGTCCCTTTACCAAGTCCAAGTCTTCCAGTAATCGTCTAAATATCTTGTTCATTTCAAAGGGTTTGCGCCCATCTCGGAACCTGAACAATTTGACTGGCATTCTCAGCGCCAGCAAATCGTCAAAACTCAACTCAGCTGTGTCAGTGTGTGTTGCCTGTAGTCGTTCAAGCACACGCAGGCATTCGTGTTTGGCAATCAGCCATCTTGCGCCTGTCTTGCCTGATACCCAAATGCGTAGATAGCGCACATCCTTTTCCACATACCACTCAATGTGCCGCCATTCCAAGTTCATTGACTCAGTGCCTTGCCTCATTCCTGTAAGCATCAAGATATCCACCAAGTCTCGCAACATCAATCGCATCTCACCTGTGTAGCCTTCCACGCCCACATACCAAGTCTTTAAGTGCTGTTGAATCCGTGCCACTTCATCATTTGTGAAAGCAGGGCGAGCCTGTCCTTTCTCACCACGCACATTGAGTTTGGGCACTGGCACCTTGTCGCTAATCCATCCTTGCTCCACTGCGGTTTGTGTGATTCGTGTGAATGCTGTGGCAAAGGTGAGTAGGGTGGAGACTTTGGGAGGGCGTCTCAGTTGTGAATTTCTCCATACTTCAAACTCAGCGATGTGTCGGTTGGTGATGCTGGTCAAATACATCTGCCCAAAGAACGGTATCAAGTAAGTGTCAATCACAGCGATGTAAGCGGTGTAGATTTTCTTGCCTGTGCCTGCTGCGATGTCTCGCCTCATTTCAGTGACGCAGCACTTTGCCATTTCATCAAATCGTTTTATCAAGGCAGTAAAGCCCAGTCGCTCTCTGTATCTGGCTTCGTCATATCTATCGCAGGCTATCTGCCTCGCATCATCAATATTCCTGCGTCTGGTGCTAAAGCGTATCCACTTGCCTGTGTAGATGCGAAACCTTGCTTGCCAGTAGTTGCTGCGAGCGACTTTGAATAGGACAACTTCGCTGTCGCGCAAGTGGACAAGCCTGCTTTCAGCAGCAGCCAAGTCTGTGATGGAATCACGCTCGAGCAGCGTTTCTACACGCTTGTGCTGCTTGACTATGCTCGCAGTTTTAACAGCGTATTTAACGCTGTTTGATGCGTTTAAAAGCACAGTCGTGACGTGAGCGCCGTAGTAATTCGTAAATGAAAAAATCTCAAGTGCGTCACGCTGTTTCATTCAGTAACTTTATTGTCGAACTGCTGAAAGGACAACCGAGCGACGAAGTATTTGCTGTGAAAAAACTACGAAAAAGTAAACACGAGTGCGCTTTACAAAACAAAAAAGCCCAGGCTGGTGGAGCACTGGGCTTGATATGGTGATGACACGGTATTCCTACCGTCGCACTTGTTAGTTATGATTCCATCGCTCTAACCGACTGAGCTAAAGAGCCTGAGCCAAAGATTGTAGCAAACGATTGGGTTCAATTGTTAGAACTTTTGAATAAAGTTTGTGACCTTGCCGTTTAGATTGAAGAGCGCTTTTCTCGCGGCTACGCAAAAAACGTTGTTCTAAGTTGCTTCCAGCGTGGGAGCCGTGCTACTGGGTGCAAGTGGTCATCCAGTGTCGTGTTACACGACAGTTGGTGTGTGGTTTGAAATCAACATATCCATCGTCTCAAATTGAGAAAATTCATATGTGACACAATAAGACATAT
>Ga0214919_10002151_pt1 | contig 31328 bp, 21 predicted proteins | sample LL1503_MetaG_FD_177994 | JGI IMG/M metagenome (GOLD analysis project Ga0214919, IMG submission 177994) | Freshwater microbial communities from Lake Lanier, Atlanta, Georgia, United States - LL-1503 | ecosystem: Environmental > Aquatic > Freshwater > Lake | place: USA: Georgia | collected... | reverse complement strand
GATATTCATGCGTTATATTGCGAATAAAACGGCCTTTTAATGCTTCTGCTTCCCTGGTCTGCTCCTTGTACATGTTTATCCGGCCACTTAGATGCTCGTTCTTTTCTTCAGTTAGCTCCTGATGCTCTTGTTTGGGTTTGAAAAACATTAATAACACCGCTCCGGCAAATATTATCACATATATGGATACAAACTCAGGTGAACCAACTGTAAAATCAATTTCATTTATTCCAGCATAATATTTATATAGCTCTAAACCAAAGTAAAACCCTACTATGCTCATCCCTATCCCTAGCCGCCAACCGGTTAGAATCGTCGCTATTAATATATTCAGTACAAACAAGGCAAATTGTAACTGGCCAAATTTATTGACCATCACGAAGAAAACAGCAAATACAATCAACATATAGAAAATTACTATGTGCCACGCTACCTGCACTATAATCTCATGCTTTATCCTCGGCGGCCAAATCGGATACATCGCCATTACCACCCCTGTAACCATCATGATCTGATAAACAACTACAATCACCTCGCTTTGATCGCCTACAAGCTCTAACCTGGTCGAATACATGGTGCTAAAACCATATATTATAAAGTATATCCCAAGCCACATGTAATTAAGCTCATCTTTTGGAGCTCTCTCCTTACAAAACTCAATAAAGCTAAAAGCGTGAATATTTCTTACCAAAGCTGATATCATCCGGTTATTTTCCTTCTTGCTCTTTTCCAAATAGCTATAATCCTTAATCCCTACCCAGCCCCCTGCCTGCTTAAATATATAATGAAAGCCAAAAAGAACTAGCATATTGATGAGCATTCCTATCAATATAGTATCAGCTTTCACTTCAAAAATATTACCAACTAACACAACCAAAAAACCTGCCACCATTGCTGCCGACACTGACTTTTTTGTGCTACGAAAACCCAGAATAGTCAGTAATAAGGGTACAGTTACAACAGCCATGTAAAAACTAGCTGAAGTCATTACTATACTAAGTAAATTAGCTTTTGAGAGAGCTAGATAAATAGCAAAAATACCTAATAAGAAAGAAAATATTTTTGAAATAGTTAATTTATTAATACCAATATTTAATGTTTTACTTATATCATTAGCAAATAATACTGCTGCAGAATTAATGCAAGAATCAGCTGTGGACATAGCTAATGAGAGCTATACCTATTATAATTAATCCTTTAAGTCCTGAAAAAGCATAATTATCGGCCACATAATTCATTATCTGAGTCGGTTACAATTCTGGATTAACTACTCTAACTAACAGCGATATCCACCCGCTAAATAATTCGATAAGCACGAGTAAAATGGCTGCTATTAGCCAAGCTTTTTTGAGTTGCCCAATACTTTTCCCCATAGAAACTCTTTGAAAACCTGTAGGATCCATGCTTGGTAAAGCAAAATACAGTATTAAAGGTATCATTTCCCAAAACTTAGGGTTACCTAAATTAAATACCTCTTTATAATTAAAATTTGCTGTTCTGATCACATCATTAAAACTGAAATTATTTTCACTTGTGATATGGTTATAAATAATTACACCTATGAGAGGTATAACAAAGCCGAAAGTACAAAACTGGACTATATCAGTGTGGGTTACAGCTCTAATACCACCAAAAGTGGAATATAATATTACTATCGTTGAAGCTAATAAAAGAGCATATATAGAATCTATTCCTAAAAAATAGTTAAATACATTGCCAAAAACTTTAAATTGTACCGCTATTACCCCTATAGTTCCTAAAATTCTACAAACTGCTGTTATTAATCTTACTTCAATACCATACAAATTGCCCATTGCTTCTGCTACCGAAGTGCTACCTAAAAATTCTCCCATCCTTGGAACTAAAAGATACGCAGTTATAACTAAAGAAATGCTCATACAAATCGAAGGTATTAGATAATACAATCCATCAGAATAAGTATTAGAAAGTGTAACAAATAATCCGCTACCACTTGCCCAAGTTGCAACTATAGTTGCAACCAACGCTCCTGTAGAAAAATTTCTTCCACCTAATGCATAATCTTGAATTGTTTTAACTTTCTTACCAGACTTAAGACCAACCAGAAGGTTGATAACCAAAAAAGCTATAAAAATAATTATATCAATATTGGAAGTCATTTCTTAACCCAGAATTAACATTTTAAATATACTAAAAGTTGTATCATATTCCTATAATACTCAATCTAGTATATATTGAGGGATAAAAAAATAAATATAAATTTTGCATATTTTTAAATTAATAGCTGAGGTAAAATAACTTGAATCCAATCAAGTCTCTGCAAATTTAGAACTTCTGCGTTTAAAATTAAAGGCTTGTTATCAACCGCCACATAGCGACACTTGCTTTTAATCCTTTACCATTGTCAAGTATTTAGCAGGCCCTTTTTTGTAACGCCATTTACTAGGTTTTCTAAAACTTTTAGCACTAGCTAGGATTTTGGTTTGGTCTAATTTTTCTTCTAATAGAGGATCTTTAGTTATTTGGGTTACTTTAGGTTTTTCTAAAGTTAAATATTTATGAGCAAGTTTTTGAATCCTTTCAGGTGAACCAAGATATGCCAATTCAGCCTTAAGAATCCGGATAGCATCTTCTTCGTTTCGAACCTGTTTTTTTACTTCTTCAAGTTCTAGCCTTAAAGTTACGACACTGTCTTTGATAGTAAAAAGGCCATATATAGTTAGCAAACATAAAATTATGGCTATGTAGCTTATAACTTTATATAAACTCATCTTATACCCCCAATTTTTTGAGCAACTCTAAGACGGGCAGATCTTGATCTATGATTTTCCCTAATTTCATGACTGGTCGGTAATATCGGTTTTTTTGAAATTATTTTTAGCCATTTGCTCTCATCGTAATTTTCTGGCTCGGGGGCGTATTTTGATCTGGCAACTTTTTTTAATGAGTAATTCTTAAAAAAAGATTTTACAATGCTATCTTCAAGTGAATGGAAGGATACGATAAGAATTTTTGCTTCCGGATTTAGAATATCTTTTAGGTTACTTAAAAAGTTTTCAATGTTCTCAAGTTCTTTATTGATATAAATTCTTATTGCTTGGAATGTTTTAGTTGCCGGATCGATTTTGCTTTTCCGGTAATGCATGGATTTACGGATAATCTCAGCTAATCTAACTGTAGTGGTAATTGGTTCTTTTTGACGTTCCTGAACTATCATTTTTGCAATTTGCCTAGATTGTACTTCCTCTCCATATTTGTAAATCACTTCAGCCATTTCTTCTTCTGAAGCACTTGCTATAAAATCTGCAGCACTGTAACCACTACTGCTCATGCGCATATCTAAATTACCATCACGCATGAAAGAAAACCCCCTTTCCTTTTCATCAAGCTGCATGGAAGAAACACCTAAATCTACTACTACTCCGTCGTACCTCTCCCCTCTTGAAAGTTCTTTTATATTAGCAAAATTTCCTTGAATAAATTCAAACCTTTCCTTGTATTTAGTACAAAGTTTTTCTGCATATTTGTAAACAGTTGGATCTTGATCAAGAGCCTTAACAAAGCAATTAGCAGTATCTAATATTGCTTTCGTATATCCCCCGGCACCGAAAGTACAATCGAGGTATTTTTTACCATGCTGTGGCTGCAAATTTTCAATAATTTCTGAAAGCAACACTGGATAATGAGGACTAGACAAAGTATTTTCTCCTAATGAAAGGTTATTCATGCCCCTACTCCCGAATTTTCTTGGTTCTTCAGTATAAATCTATTGCTTTGAGCTACCGCTTTGGCAGTTTTTAAATGAGCATCAAAAGCAAACGGATCCCAGACCTCGAAAACTAATCCTTTACCCACAAAAACGGCCTGCTCGGTAATTCCTACCTGCTGCATTAAATGAGCCGGAATAATAACTCTCCCTTCATTATCGAACTGTAATTGGATAGACTCTCCCATTACGATCGTTTCAAAAGCATCCCTTTCCTCAGAATATGGATCTAACTTCTGGATTATTCCGTATATTTCCTGAAGACGAGCCATACTACAGGCCTCAATACAATTATTTTTAAAGGAAGGGTAAATGATAATACCGTTAAATTTATCTTCAGATAACACCGATCTAAATGCAGAAGGAATAGATACTCTCCCCTTTTTGTCAATTTTGTTTTGATACTTTGAAAGAAAAATATTCATTTTACCTATACAAAAATCTCACCTACCAACAAAGGCTAACACAAAATTGGTAAAAAATGGGTTAACATGGGTATTTATGGAATAATTTGGAAAATAAACTTATATTTTTGCTTCGTCAAGTGATATTTGCATCACTTAATAATAAATTATAAGAATTATTTAATTTTTATAGAAATATAAGGTAAATAGTTTTTTAACTTTAAAAAACTATTTCTTATATTGATAATTTTAAGGGTAAATTAATAAAAACCATGATATAGTCACTACTACTGATAAAAATCTTAATTAAATTTCGCTCGGGGGAGAATAGTTATGGAAATATTGCTGCTAATTTTTGGGGTACTTGCCATCATATTGCTAGTTAAAATGATCAAGATTGTTCCTCAACAGGAAGCGTGGGTACTGGAAAATTTAGGTAAATTTGATCGAGTACTTGAACCGGGCTTAACTATTATAATTCCTATAGTTCAAAACATCGCCTATAAACACACATTAAAAGAACAAGCAATCGATGTTCATGCCCAGACAGCAATCTCGCAGGATAACGTTACCCTTTCAATTGACGGGGTTTTATACGTGAAAATCGTTGATCCGGTTGCAGCATCATATGGGGTAAGTAATCCATATTACGCCATATCACAACTTGCTCAAACTACGATGCGCTCAGAAATAGGGAAATTAAAGCTGGATAAAACTTTTGAAGAAAGAGAAACTTTAAATCATGCAATCGTTACTTCTATAAATCTTGCTGCCGTTAACTGGGGTATCCAATGTATGAGATATGAAATTAAGGATATACAACCTCCTAAATCGATTTTACAAGCCATGGAATTGCAAGTAGCAGCTGAACGCCAAAAAAGAGCAAAAATCCTAGAATCTGAAGGCCATAGACAAGCTCAGATCAACATTTCCGAGGGCGAGAAAGCTCAAGTTGTTCTTACCTCAGAAGCGGCTTATACTGATCAAATTAACAGAGCGAAAGGTGAAGCAGAAGCTATCTTATTTGTAGCCGAAGCTACTGCCAAATCTATAGAAGTGGTAGCAAGTTCCATTAAAAAAGATGGAGGATCAGAAGCTGTTTCTTTAAAGGTTGCTCAGCAATACGTAGAGTCTTTTGCTCATCTAGCTAAAGAATCAAATACAGTAATCTTGCCTGCAAACTTATCAAGTCCTAGCGGTTTTATTACTGAGGCTATGACAATTTACGATAAATTAAAGAAAGGTAAAAATACGAATTAACATACACCAAGATTTTGACTTTATAACCTTAAGCCCTTTTCTACACAAGGGCGTTTTTTAATACTTCTTCAATTTTTGCTACTGGAATAATCTCAAGGGTATTTTTAATATTCTCTGGTATTTCTTTCAAATCTTTTACATTATCAATAGGAATCAGAACGGTTTTAATTCCCCCTCTACTAGCGGCAAGTAATTTTTCTTTAAGCCCCCCAATAGGTAACACTTTCCCTCTTAAAGTAATTTCTCCGGTCATTGCAAGTGTTTTCTTAACAGGTTTTTTAGTCATGAGCGAAACAATAGTGGTGTATAGAGCAATACCAGCAGATGGTCCGTCTTTCGGGATTGCTCCTTCTGGAACGTGTATATGGATATCTACCTCCTTATAATCTTTTTCCTCAAGTCCAAGCTGTTTCGCTCTAGAAAGAAAGCAGCTATAAGCCGCATCCGCTGATTCTTTCATTACTTCACCAAGTTTGCCCGTAGCTTTTACTCCTCCTTTACCTGGAAAAGAAACTGCTTCAATAGTAAGCAAATCACCTCCGACTTCAGTATAAGCAAGACCTGTAGTACTCCCTATTTGATCTTCTTCTGCTGCTAAGCCGAATCTGTATTTTTTAACACCGAGATATTCTTCCAAGTCTGACGGATTTATCGTTACTGATTTCAACTTTTTGTCTTTTAAAATTCTGGTCAGAACTTTTCGAGCTAATGCCCCAATTTCTCTTTCTAGAGCCCTAACACCTGCTTCTTTAGTATAATATCTGATTAATTCGAGAATAGTTTCATCGGGAATAATTAGCTCATTAGGTTTCATCCCATGAAGCTTTAACTGCTTTTGTATTAAATGGTTTTTGGCTATTTGCAATTTCTCTTCTTCTATATACCCAGCGATATTAATAATTTCCATACGATCAAGTAAAGCTCTTGGTAAATCATAGGAATTTGCCGTAGCAATAAATACTATATTTGATAAATCATATTCTACTTCTAGATAGTGATCAGCAAAATGCGCATTTTGCTCAGGATCAAGTACTTCCAGTAAAGCTGAAGCAGGATCTCCTCTAAAATCAGCACTCATTTTATCAATTTCATCAAGCAAAAGCACCGGGTTATCTACTTTCGTTTTCTTAATCAAGGTAATAATTTTACCCGGCATAGAACCAAGATAAGTCCTACGATGCCCCCTGATTTCAGCTTCATCTCTAACTCCTCCGAGAGCAAACTTACAGTACTTTCTACCCATTGCTTCAGCAATTGATTTTACCAAAGATGTTTTACCAACCCCAGGAGGGCCTATAAAACAAAGTATTGGTCCTTTAATTTTGCGTGAACGTTTCAAAACAGATAGATATTCAACTATTCTTTCTTTTACTTTCTTAAGTCCGTAATGATCACGATTTAATATCATCTCAGTCTTGTTTATATCGATCGTAGCCTTAGTAGTTTTTCCCCAGGGCATTGAAAGCAAAGTGTCGAGATAATTTCTAACTACCGATGATTCTGCCGACATCTGGTTCATCATCTTAAGTTTCTTTAGTTCTGCATTAGCTTTTTCTCTTGCTTCTTTAGAAAGTTTAAGATTTTTTATTTTTTTATCGAGGTCAAAAAAATCAGATCTTTCACTACCACCCTCCATCTCTTGTTGGATGGCCTTCATTTGTTCATTTAAGTAAAATTCCCTTTGAGTTTTTTCAATTTGTTTTTTTACTCTTTGCTGTATTAACTGCTCCGTATCAATTTGCATGGATTCTCGCGTGATAATTTCTAGAAGCATTTCTGCCCGTTTCAAAATATCTACCTGTTCAAGCAAACTTTGCTTAAGATCTAGCTTAATTTCTAAATGGGAAGCTATTAAGTTGGTGATATAGCTAGGATTTTTTTGTTGGTTAAGGATATTTAAAACTTCTAGATTTATTTTCTTATTACCCTTTGCATATTCTTGGAATTCTTCCATTATGTGTGCAGTAGCATTATTTAAAGCTTCCAGGTTATTCACTTCTGAATCAGGAATGATTAAATAGTCAGCGACAAAAATCTCTTTATCTTCAATGTGCACTAATTTTACTCGGTTTGTTACCTCAACAAGAATTTTTGCATTATTATTCGGTAATTTAACCGTTTGGATAATTTTTGCTAATACTCCAATTTTAAATAAACCACTTGTACTTGGATCTTCAATATCTTGTTTTTTTTGAGTAGTTAGAAGAATATGCTGACCGTCTTCTATTTTTTTTGCAGCCAACAAAGCGTTTAATGACTTTTCCCTACCGATAAAAACTGGAGCAATGGTACCGGGGAAAATTATTAAATCCCTCAGAGTTAATAATGGTAAAGTTTTCTTCTCATTGCTCATTATTTTGTTACCCTTTATAAAAAAAATTATGTATATATTTAATAGATTATAAGCTATATAATAGCAGCACTTAACAAAATCAAGTAGCTGCTCTCGCTAAATTATTAGCGTAGCTTATTTAAGCGGAATATAAAAACTAAAAATAGGATTTCTAGTGCAAACTCCAGATATGGTTGCAAAGGCTTATAACAGAATTAGCGGTTACGTTCATAATACTCCTCTTTTATATTCTGAGACCTTAAATAAAATAGTAGGTAGTCACGTTTATTTTAAAATGGATGCGACGCAAAAAACCGGTTCTTTTAAAATAAGAGGCGTACTTAACCATCTTCTGGCTCTTAAAGAAAGCAATAAAATGCCTGGCAAAATTGTTGCTTATAGCACAGGTAATCATGCACTTGCCATGGCCTATACTGCTAAATTATTTGGAATTCATGCAAGAGTGTATTTACCACAAAACGTTTCTCCTATCAAAAAAAGAATTGCTAAATATTACGGGGCTGAGGTAATGGAAGTAAAAACCCGCTTAGAAGCAGAGAACTTATCAAAAAAAGATGGAGATAACGGTTTTTATTATTTACATCCTTCTGACGATGACCAGACAATAGCTGGAGCTGGTACTATGTGTTACGAAGCTTTAATAGAAATGAAAAAGCGTAATATCAAAATGCCAGAGGCAATATTTGCTTCCTGTGGAGGCGGCGGGTTACTTGCTGGAACTTATCTGGCCAAGAACTTATTATCCCCTTCCTCAAAACTCATTGGTGCTGAACCTGAAATTGCCAACGATGCTTACAAATCATTACAATCTGGAGAAATTAACCGATTTGACGATTCTCCCAAAACCATAGCCGATGGCCTTAGAGCTCTTTCAATATGCCAAAGGACATTTAATTATTTAAAAAAATTGGATGGTTTTTGCACCTGTAGTGAAGAATCAATTTACTATTGGACCGCATGGCTTATGCAAACAACAAAGGTTACTTGCGAACCCTCTGCAGCTATTAGTATGGCCGCTGCATATAATTGGCTAAAAGAAAATAACGCAAAAAAAACTATTCTTATCCTCATTTCTGGGGGAAATATCGATCCCAGTCTTTATCACGATCTATGGAATCAGGATCACCTAGCTATACTACCGGAATAAATTTTATACAGTGAGATAAATTTGGTTAAAGTAGGCAATAACTATTATTTAATGCAAATTGTACTGTTTTTAACATAAAAAAAGAAATCCAGATTTAAGAATTATTTTTCTGGATTTCCTTTATGGTTAGAATTAGCTCTAATTCAATTATAATTGAGGCAAAAATTATGCAATAGCATCTAGCACACCTTCGTGGTTACCATGATCTCCGCCAATAGCAACATCATCGATATTATCCTCAAAAGAACCACCAATATCTAGTTCACTTCTATCCATCGGTTCAATTGCTTTAAGACGATCTTTATAGTCTTTTGCTATAGCTTGTAACTCATTATATTCCTCTTCAAGTCTCAATACTTCTTCTTCCTTCTGAGTCTCGTAACTTTTAAAACTCCATCTTGTTGTCTTAAAATTTGCCAACTTTTCTTCCACATAACCGTCAACACTCTGGTCTGAAAGCTTAAGGGCAAGAGCTTTCACTAAAAGTGCCTGGCCATCCTGGTGATTCCCGTACTCTTTAAGCACTTGCCTATAAATATCCCCATCAGTAAGATATACAACAGGGACATCTTCTATAATCTCATTGCTGTAAACTTTCAGTCCATCTTCAGTTTCTACAAATCTTGACATTAATTGTGTATCAGTTTCCTGGATTTCCCTGCCTACTATTGTATATGACATATTATCGTTTTGGTCATATTGTGTTTTGACAATAGCTTGCAAAGTAAATGGATTGGTTATTTTTTTTGCGTGACTACCCTCAATAACATGGCCTGTACTAATATCGATATTATTTCTATCTATTATTGCTATATTGGTCCAAGTTGATACATCGCTAATATCTTCTATATCAGCTGTTGCTAAAAACATTCCTTCTTTGTCTGTCAATGCTTTTAAATTCTCTAGAACTTCGATTTCTTTATCATATGATTTTTTAATTTTGTAACCATACCAGTATCCGCTAAGTGTAGCCACTCCGCCTATTGCCTTACCGACAACACTAGGTATAAGAGCTGTATTGTAAGCTTGAGAAGCAATTACTCCCCCTGCCACTGTACTAGTTAAAACCGTTGCATTAGTCTCTACTTTTTGCCAGAATTTTTGTTTGTTGATAAGTTTTTGGAAAGTTGTTCCACTAGGACTTTTTGGTAAATATGTAGTAAATCTACTAATCATATTAAACATCATAACCTCTAATTATTTATTTTTATTAACCTACTACAATGTACTTTTATAACAAGTATTAACAAAAGTCAACTTATTATTTTAGTTCTTTAATAATAATTAGAAATATAACCTTTTTAAAATAGGAGAAAAAAGTAAAACCAGTTTATTTAAGTCGTAGATTAGGTAGTATACAATCAGTTATGTTGTATAAACAATTATCTAAATATAATTAAGAATCATTAACTACGTTTTGGTCAGATAATAATTTTAACTAAACTTATTATCTTTAGGAAAGCCTGTTGGTGGCATTTTTCCTATACTACCGCGTTTAGCTCGCCAGGACATTATCTGCGTTTCAAGGCGAGTTTTATTACCCAGTGTCCAAGAAAGCCCCTCTTCAGAATTAAATACTTTCAGATCACTAAGCTCGGCATCTCGATATTTCTGCAAGGCCACACCTTGCCCTCTTTTGAGCTCTGGTATTTCCTCAATTGCAAATACTACTAACTTCCGATTAGTACCGATTACTGCTACCATATCTCCTTTATCTAAAGGCTTGCACATAATACATTTATGATCACCGGTTATTTGCATGATTTGTTTTCCTCCTTTTGTTCCGGCAATTACATCATCTGAGTTTACTATAAAACCCTTACCGTTACTTGCCGCCACTAATATTTTCTGACGAGATTTATATGGTATAATATTTACTATTTCATTGTTCTCTATTTCAATCATTAATTTTATTGATTCTCCTGAACCTTTACCTTTAGCAATATTATCAGCAAGAATGGTGAAAAACTTGCCATTAGCAGCGCTAATAATTATATTATCGGTAGTGTAAGTCTCTATATTAAATTGTTCGCCGTCTCCTTCTTTATATTTGATATGGCTTAAATCTAGATTATGACCTTTCATACTGCGTATCCACCCCATTTTAGAACAGATAATAGTAATAGGCTCTTTCTCAATAAAAGCAGAAATATCCACTACTTGAGCAGCACCTTCTATTTGTTCAAAAGTAGTTTTGCGTGCTCCTAGGCTTGTATTTAAGCCAAATCTCTTTTGCAAAATTTTCAGCTCATTTTTAATTAACTGCCATAATTTTTTCGGGTCGTCTAAAACCTGGGAATATCCCTCGTGTTTCTTCTGAAGTTCATCATGCTCAGAATTAATTTGTTCTTCTTCTAGTTTTCTAAGAGATCTAAGTTTAATATTTAAAATAGCTTCAGCTTGCGTATCAGTAATTTTAAACTGTGCCATCATTTCTTGTTTAGGATGATCTTCCTCTCTGATAATCCTTATAACTTCGTCAATATTGAGATAAGCAATTTTCAAAGCGGCAAGTATCTCAAGTCGTTCTTCTATCCTTTTTATTTCAAATTTGGTACGCCTTGTTACTATTATCTGACGATAGGACAGAAATTCTTTTAGCACTTCAAGAATATTCATTACTCGTGGAGCGTTATCAGAGGCAAGGACATTCATGTTTAAATGAACACGAGACTCAAGAGCTGTCTGCCTGAAGAGAGATTCCATAACAATTTCAGGTAAGCAGCTTCTTCCTTTGGGCTCTATAACAATTCTTATTTCTTCGGTAGATTCATCTCTAATATTACCGATAAGCGGTAACTTTTTATCCCTAAGTAGGTTGGCAATATGCTCGATTAATTTTGACTTTTGAGTTTGATAAGGAATTTCCTTTATAACAATTTGGTACAGACCATGGCTAAAATTTTCTCTTTCCCAGCGGGCTCTAACTCTAAAACTTCCTCTGCCAGTTTTATAGGCTTGCATTATGGTATCTGGAGAATCAATAATTACACCACCGGTCGGAAAATCCGGTCCTTTAATAAACTTCATTATTTCTTCAGTTTTATTAACACCAGAATTATCAATTAAGTAAATAAGCGCATCACATAACTCATGTAAATTATGCGGGGGAATACTAGTTGCCATCCCAACAGCTATTCCTTCAGAACCATTAGCAAGTAAATTGGGGAAAGCTGCAGGCATTAGTTCTGGCTCAGTATCAGAATCATCGTAAGTAGGGCGAAAATTCACCGTGTCCTTATCTATGTCCTCCATAAGCATAGTGCAAATTTCAGTCATTCGTGATTCAGTATAACGCATTGCAGCTGCGTTATCTCCGTCAATCGACCCGAAATTACCTTGGCCATCTATAAGTGGATATCTTAAAGAGAAATTTTGCGCTAATCTAACAAGAGTATCATAAATCGCCGTATCCCCATGAGGGTGGTATTTACCAATTACATCCCCAACTACCCTTGCACATTTTTTATAACCAGAAGTTGGATCAAGTCTTAATTTCAGCATTGCATAGAGTAACCTTCGATGCACCGGTTTTAATCCGTCCCTAACATCGGGTAACGACCTAGACATAATTGTTGATAACGCATACGAAAGGTAACGCTCGGAAATCGCATTTCCAAAATCAACAATTTCAATATTAGTAGCTTTTTTATCTATCATGCATTTCTCTAACTGCCGTAAACCTTCTTTATAAGCATTACATATTCACTTTCACGTCGTTCTGTTCGGCAAGATATCCTATTAGCTCCTGCATAATACCCTCCTTAATGGTATTATGCATCTGAATTAAAGACTTCTCCTTGATTTTCCTTGCTTTATTTAAATCTATTTTGTTATCTTTAATAAAAGCAAAATAGGCTTTATTGCCATCTTTAACTAAGCTAGTTATCTGCCCTTTTTCAGTTTTGAAGATTAAATATGCTAATTCAGGATTCATTTGTTCTTTCATGCCGAAATCAGCCCGAGTCATAGATTTGTTACTCTCCACTACTATACCTTTATTTTTTAACAATTCTAAATTTACCTTTTTCTCTTGATAATTTTTTTGTACTTGCTCAAGAATCTTGATATTTTCACCAGCAATAGCTTTTGCCTGGAGTATAGAAGAAATTTGATCTTTTACTTCTTCAAATTCTTGTTTTCGCGAAGGGGTTATCTTAACTAGTTCTCCAAGAACAATTTTATTTTGATTTGATAACTCTAAAGGATAAGAAACTTCTCCCTCCAGCATTTCAAAAACTGAATCCGCAATTTCTGAAATATTTAAATTACTATCCTCAGCCAAAGCATCCTTGCTAATAGGTTTCATCTTAGAAACTTTTATACCATGTTTTGCGGCAATTTCCTTTAAAGTTAAACCTGATGCTACTTCTTCTTCAAGAGATTTAGAAAATTGCGTTATTAGGTCTTCTAGCTTCGTAGTTTGTAATATTTCCCGTATCTCTTCTTTAACCACTGAATAAGGCTTATTATCAAATTCATTTTTATTTGCTTCATAATAAGCCTGCGTTTCCTTTTCTCCTAGATCGAGTTTTTTAGCAAAAAAATCTTTATCAATCATTATATAATCAAAGCTTCTTAGTTCCGGTAGTACAAAGTTACTTTCATTATTTTTATAAAAATCCTCAAGCTCTTTACTGTCTGGTTTTTCAACTGAAGTAACATTTTTTTTATTAGCTAAATCTATACTAACAATGTCAAAATATTTAGTTTCAGCCATATAATTGATCATATTATTGATCATTATTTTAGGAGGTTGAAAAGATTGCATAAATATATCAAGCAAAGAATTTTTAATTAAACTTTTCTTTAGATTTTCTAGATACTCATCTTCCATTCTCTGGGAATTATGGAAAGCCGCCTTGAATAACTTTAAATCAAAATTACCATTTTTATTCTTAAAATAAGGTATTTTTTTAACAAAATTTATGACCGTTTCATCACTAATTTCCAGATCATATATTTTAGCAAGGTAGCTAATCATTGATTCGTTTATTAGACTTGTTATTATCTGCTGATCAAGATTTAAAGCTTTGATCTGTTCTTCAGTAAGATTTATGTTGTTCTCACGCTGCAAAACTTCTATTTCTTTTGCCTTTACAGCTAAAAAAGTTTCAATAGGAATAGATTCCGTTTTACTGAAAGTAACTATATCTCCGCTCTTATTGCCGCTTAGGAAACTAGACGCGCCGATTCCCACAAAGCTTAGGGCAATTAAACCCAGTAATATCTTAACAAAAATATTATCAGCACTTTTCCGAAATTTGATTAACATAAAAATTACAATTTACTTCTTATTTATTTAATTTATAAAATAGATAGCAAATCACATAACTGCAAGGAATTTTTCCTATGGAACAACTGATTATAGCAAACTGGAAAATGAATTTGACCTTTAAAGAGGCATCAAATCTTACCAGATTCTTATCTGAGCATAATAATTGCCATAAATTAATTATCGCCTCTCCTACCCCTTATATTGCCTATCTTGCACAAAACTACCAACAATTAAGTTTTTGCGCCCAAGACGTAAGCGTCAAAAATGCTTTTGGTTCTTATACAGGAGAAAGTTCAGCTAAATTTTTTAAAAGCTGCGGGGTTAATTACTCTTTAATAGGTCATAGCGAGAGAAGAACTTTATTCGGAGAAACTAACGGAATAGTCAGAAAAAAAGCAGAAGTTTGTATTGAAAATCAAATAACTCCTATCATTTGCATAGGAGAGTCTGAAGCGCTTCGTAATAGCGGTAGTTATAAAGAATTTTTATTAACTCAGCTAGAAGAATCCCTACCTAAAACAGATAAAAGAATGATCGTCGCTTATGAACCTGTGTGGGCAATTGGAACCCAAATTACCCCGACAATCGACCAAATAAGTGAAGTAGCAGAATTAATAAAAACCAAATACCAGAGTATTGTTGCAAAAACTATGCAGCTAGTGTATGGTGGATCGGTAAACTCTGAAAACTGCAAAGATATAATCAATATAAAGGATATTTCCGGTATATTAGTAGGAGGGGCTTCTTTAAATAAAGATAAATTGTTTAAAATTTTAAATTCGTAAATAACCAATATTTATTTGAAAAATATGTTAAATACTCTTCTATTTGTTCATTTAATCATTGCTGCGCTACTTGTTGTCGTGATTCTGCTGCAAAAAACCAGTACAGATGGTTTAAGCGGCATTGGTGGCGGTGGCAATAATATGGGAATAATGAGTGGTCGCTCTGCTGCCAATTTCTTAACTAGAACAACAATAATATTAGCAATAGTGTTTTTTGTGAATGCTATTATACTTGCTAATTTATCCACGCAAAAGCACAACGATTTTGCCACAAAATTAGAAAAAATTGAACAAAACGAAAATAACCAAAGAGTAGAAGAAGAAACTATACCAATAGCTAAATAAGCGTTTCCACAAAGCTTCTATTTTGCAAAACCTAATCTTAAAAAAATAAATATATTTATGGTAAATATAATAAAAATAGGAAATGTTAAGATTGCAAATAATCTACCTTTTACTTTAGCTGCCGGTCCCTGCCAAATAGAAACCCTTGATCATGCTTTATTTATGGCAAGCAGCATAAAAAAAATAACCGATAAGCTAAATATCCCTTTTATTTATAAATCATCTTATGATAAAGCAAATAGAACTTCTGTAAATAGTCCAAGAGGGGCAGGAATAGAAAAAGGCCTTAAGATATTACAGAAGGTAAAATCTGAAATTGGCTGTCCTATTTTAACAGATGTTCATAATGAAGCACACTGTTCTCTAGCCGCAGAGGTTGCAGATATTTTACAGATTCCCGCTTTTTTATGTAGACAGACAGATTTGCTAATGGCGGCTGCCAAAACCGGTAAAATCGTAAAGGTTAAGAAAGGACAATTTCTTGCACCTTGGGACATGAAAAATGTTTATGAGAAATTAAAGACTTTTAATGCGACCGGCATTATTTTAACTGAAAGAGGAACGTGCTTTGGCTATAATAGCTTAATATCAGACATGAGGGCTTTGCCGATCATGGCAGAAACAGGCGCTCCTGTTTTCTTTGATGCTACCCATTCGGTACAACAACCTGGAGGTATCGGTTCTAGCAGCGGTGGGCAAAAGCAATACATCGAGCTATTAGCGAAATGCGCTGTAACTGCAGGAGTTGCAGGAATATTTATAGAAACTCATCAAGACCCTATTAATGCCCCAAGTGATGGGCCTTGTATGCTTGAATTAAGTAATTTAGAAAAAGTACTTATAAAGCTTAAACGCTATGATGAACTTACAAAAGGATTATAAAACCTCACTTTAGAATAGGCAGAGTTGTATATCTGAGCATCCATTACTCTTTCAAAATGAATTTTCGTAATTCTTTCCCAAATATAATTTCATACCTTCGTGGCTTGCCTCAAAGCCAAGTTTTTCATAAAAATGTTTTGCTTAGACTCTCTTTTTATTTGTTGTAAGACCAATAATAGAAACGTCCATATCTTTGGCATAGCTAATTGCTTGGTCAAAACATCCAGCTTCCTATTTTCTGGTCTCTGTATTTACCTAAGACTCGCACAGCTTCTATTTGTATACGGGTACTGCCGACAAAAGTGAGCGATGGTATAATAGTAAAGTGGCAAGTACCGATAATTTCATCGCCGTTTTCTACCACTATTAAATATTGATTTGGGTCGCTATCGATTTTTTGAAATTGCTTTTATGTAATTTTCATCAAGTTCAGCTGATTGTGATTCTCTTGCCCACTCCGCCAAGCTCATCTTCTAAGAGAAGCTCTATAATTTGATGCAAATCAGCAATTCTTGCTTTCCTGTGTATAAAAGTGCTAATATTTACATGCTCTCGTTCATGATTTTTTATTTCAAGGCTAAGAAGATATACAAATCACATTTGTGTAATTTAAAAAAGTAAATTATATCCTTTTTAATAGCAAGCTAGCATTTGTACCGCCAAAACCAAAAGAGTTAGTTAAAGCGTAAGTGATTTCTCTTTCCTTTGCTTTTAAAGGAACTAAATCTATTTTAACATCTTCGATAGGATTATGTAAGTTAATAGTAGGGGGAGCTATTTGGTCTCTAATGGCTAGAGCGGTAAATATTGCCTCTACACTACCCGCTGCTCCAAGCAAATGACCTATAGAAGATTTTGTTGAAGACATACTAAAGTTTTTGTTATTGGCAAACAACGTTTGCACTGCATTCAGTTCAACCCCATCTCCAATTTTGGTAGAAGTTCCGTGAGCATTAATATAATCTATTTGCTCCGGTGTAACTTTTGCATCTTTTAAGGCATTTTCCATGGCCCGATAAGCTCCTCGGCCATTTGGAGCAGTAATATGGTAGGCATCACTAGTTAATCCATAACCGATTATTTCGGCATAGATTTTTGCACCTCTGGCCTTGGCATGTTCATATTCTTCAAGAACTACAACGCCAGCCCCCTCACCCATAACAAAACCATCATGGCCCTGATCCCAAGGTCTTGAGGCTTCAGTAGGATTGTCATTAAAACTTGTAGCGAGAGCCCTGGCTGCAACGAAGCCAGCTACTCCGGTAGGGGTAATAGGAGCTTCAGCCCCTCCCGCTATCATCACATCAGCGTCACCATATTTGATCATCCTGGCAGCATCACCAATTGCATGAGCTCCAGTGGAACAAGCTGTAGCAACAGCACTATTTGGTCCGGCAAAACCGTATTTGATTGATACGTGACCGGAAAGTAAGTTTACTAACGAGGCAGGAATAAAATAAGGACTCACTTTTCCCCTCGCTGAATTATGAAATTCAACAGAAGTTTTTTCAATAGTACTAAGGCCTCCTATGCCAGAACCAATTATTACTCCTGTCCTATCCTTGTCATAATCTGTTTGCGGTAGAATATTGGAATCCTCCACAGCTTCTATTGCAGCTGCTATTCCAAAATGAATAAACCTATCCATTTTCCTTACATCGCCTGGATTGATATAATCCTCAGCATTAAACTCAGGAATTTCTGAAGCAATTTTACAGGGTAGTTTTTCAGTATCAAAAGTCGTAATCTTTTTTACCCCGCTCTCCCCTGCTAGAATTCTAGACCAGCTCTTAGGAACACTCATAGCTAAGGAAGTTATCATTCCAACGCCAGTTATCACTACTCTTTTAGTAGACATATTAATATCGTTTATTTTTTTTAAATCACATTTACATCCATAAGCAAGATATTCCTAAATATATAATCTAAAATATCTTGCGATTATTTAAACGAAAACTGCGACTAGTTCATAACGTTTTTAAACTTTAATACAAAGCTTATAAAAAAGCTTTAATCTTTAGGCATTTATATGTGTTTCAACATACTTTACCGCATCTGCTACGGTGGTAATTTTACTTGCCTTATCGTCTGGTATATCGCATTCAAAAGCAGCTTCTATTGCCATCATTAGCTCAACTAAATCCAAGCTATCTGCTCCGAGATCGTCAACAAACTTTGAATCTGGAGAAATAGTGCTTTCATCTATCCTAAGAGTCTCAGCAACAGTTTTAATTATCTTCTGTTCGATATTATCACTCATAAACAAACCTCATTATCGTTTTCATAATTTGTTATTCTGCGTTAAGGCAAAATCCTAGTTTCAATCTTTTAGCACAAAAAAAATCTTTTTGCTAGAATAAAAATAAATTTATGCTGGTCAATTATTAGTTGTTTTAAAATTCTCCAAAGATATTAAATCATTCTAGATTCTTACGATTCTTCTATATTTAAACCATAAGCATACCACCATTAACATGAATAGTTTGACCAGTAATATAGGAAGATTCTGGGCTAGCTAAGAAAGCAACAACATTGGCAACATCATCAGGAGTTCCAAGAACCTTTGCTGGTATTTTTTGGGTAATTATCTCTTTCTGAGCGTCAGTTAAAGCGTCCGTCATATTTGAGGTAATAAAACCAGGGGCAACAGCATTTACAGTAATACCTCTACTTGCAACTTCATAAGCCAGAGATTTTGTCATACCTATTAATCCGGCTTTAGATGCACAATAATTGGCCTGACCTGGATTACCCGCAACACCGACAACAGAAGAAATGTTTATGATTCTACCATATCTACTTCTCATCATTTTTTTTATTGCTTCTCGATTTAAAACAAAATTAGTTTTTAAGTTAACATCAATTACTGCTCCGAAATCTTCTTCCGTCATTCTTACCGCCAAATTGTCACGATTTATACCGGCGTTACATACCAGAATGTCAAGTTTTTCTATATCAGCTATTAGCTGTTCTGCTGCCTTAACATCTGATAAATCACAAGTCTTTATAGCATAATTATTTTCTAGTTCCTTTCCTAGTTCTACTAATTTCCCCTCGTTACTGCCGCTGATAAACACATAAGCACCAAGACCGTGTAATTTTTTTGTTATTGCTCTACCAATACTACCGCTAGCTCCGGTAATAAAAGCTGTCTTTCCATTTAAATTTGTCATCATCTTACCTAATTAACATTATTGATTATTCGTCATTACCATTTACTATATCCTCAGCCAAAACAAAATTTGCCGGAGAATTAAGTAATTGCGTTTTTATTTTTTCTGATAATTCCTCAGCAACTGCCGGATTGTCTTTCATATATTGTTTAGCATTTTCTCTCCCCTGCCCTATTCTTACATCACCGTAAGAAAACCAAGATCCTGATTTTTCAATAAAATCGTATTTTACTCCAATATCAATAATTTCTCCTTCTCTTGAAATACCAGATCCGTACATAATGTCAAAGTCTACCGTTCTAAATGGTGGTGCTACCTTATTCTTAACCACTTTCACCCTTGTTTGGTTACCAACAACTTCTTCTTTATCCTTAATTGACCCAATACGTCTAATATCCATTCTAATCGAAGCATAAAACTTAAGAGCATTACCTCCAGTGGTAGTTTCAGGGCTACCAAACATTACACCTATTTTCATCCTGATTTGATTGATAAAAATCACTACACAATTCGTTCTAGATATAGAAGCTGTTAATTTCCTCAGAGCTTGGCTCATGAGCCTTGCTTGCAGACCCATATGGGAATCTCCCATTTCACCGTCAATTTCCGCTTTCGGAACAAGTGCTGCTACACTATCTATAACTACCAAATCAACAGCACCGGAACGAACCAAAGTATCAGTAATTTCTAAAGCCTGCTCACCAGTATCTGGCTGAGAAATAATTAATTCATCGGTATTTACCCCCACTTTTTTGGCATAAACTGGATCAAGAGCATGTTCAGCGTCAATAAATGCACAAGTTCCGCCTTTTTTCTGGGCTTCTGCAATTATATGCAGCGTTAAAGTAGTTTTTCCTGAGCTTTCAGGACCAAAAATCTCTATAATTCTTCCTTTCGGTATACCGCCAATGCCAAGTGCTACATCCAGCCCTAAAGACCCTGTTGGGATAGCTTCAATATTCATTTCCTGGCGTTGGCCTAATTTCATTACCGAACCTTTGCCATAATTTTTTTCTATTTGGCTAAGCGCAGCTGCAAGTGCTCTTTCTTTATCCATAACGATCTCAATTTAAGTATTACTTTTAAACTTATATGATGATAGATAAATAAAATCCAGTAAAATCTTGAAAAACGTACAAGTTGATTTATTGTATTAATAGTGCAAGTCGTAAAGACAAACTGTAAGGTTTTTTTGAAATAATTTCTTTAAAAAACTAAAAATAAACTGATACTTGTTAAAAAAGAAGTGATGATCCCCCTCTGTTAATACTCTTACTTGGGAAAGATCGGATGTTTTCAGGGAATCACCACTAATAACCCTTACATTGACATATGCCAATGTAGTTCAAGAAGAAAGGTAACACCTTTCTTAACCTTAGGGTAGGTACAAACCAGCTATTTATACCTATGGTTGATTATAATAACTCAAAAACAGCTTGTCCACAAAAATTTTCATAATTTATAAAAATTCTTCCTAATCGTCTAAATAAGCGAGCCAACGTGATTTAAAATGGAGGATAAAATAATTGCCTTACCCTAACGAAGTATAATCGATATTGATTAAGTAACTTCTTACACTATAATCAAACCAAAAATAGATTCAAAATTCTAAGCAGCGATGATTCAGCCTCACGATAAATTCATCCACTTTCGTACACAAAGTTCTTATTCAATGCTCGAAAGTACAATAAAAGTTAAAGATCTTGTAGCTCTTACAAAGAAACACGGGATGAGCGCTGTTTGTTTATCGGATCGAGGTAATTTATTTGCGTCATTAGAGTTTTCCCTAGAAGCAAGTAAATCTGGTATACAACCTATATGCGGTGTCATTTTAAACATTTCTTTTAATAATAGAATCTCTCAGCAAGACTTTGCTGAAATCCTTGTAATCGCAAAGGATCAGATAGGTTATAAGAATTTGCTAAGATTAGTAAGCTATAGTTTTATTAAAAACGATCGCAAAATTTGTAACCATATAAGCCTTAATGATTTAAAAAAATATAATGAAGGTCTGATAGTTTTATCATCTTATACTAAAGGTATAGTCGGAAAGTTATTGTTAGACGGAAATTATGATACAGCCACCGAAGAAGCTAGAAAATTAGTTTCCATTTTCGGTAATAGATTCTATTTCGAGATAATGCGGCATAATTTAGCTGATGAAAAACAAATAGAAGCACCCTACCTTAAAATAGCAAATGAGCTTTCAATTCCCTTAATCGCAACAAATCAGGTCTTATTCAGCGATATAAAAATGCATGATGCACACGATACGTTATTATGTATTTCTCAAGGAGTCGTAAAAGATGAACAAAACAGGAAACGAGTAAGTAATCAGTGTTATTTCAAAAGTGCTGAGGAAATGATCGATCTATTTTCTGATTTACCAGAGGCAATCGAAAATAGCATAAATTTAGCTCAAAGAATTTATGTAATGGCAGAAGCTAAGAATCCGGCTTTGCCAAATTTTACTGACGGTAGTATTTCTGAGGAAGATCTTATTAGGCAAGAATCAAAAAAAGGACTGCAGCAAAAACTAGACGTTAAGTTTGCTTTAGACAATATTTCCAAAGAGCAAGAAGCTATAATTCACAGCGAATATTTTACCCGACTTGAATATGAGCTGGATATTATTTGTAAAATGAACTTTCAAGGGTATTTTTTAATAGTTTCCGATTTTATTAGGTGGAGTAAGGAAAATGGGATTGCAGTAGGTCCCGGTCGGGGATCTGGAGCTGGTTCTATTGTAGCATGGTGTTTACAGATTACCGATCTTGACCCTATAAAATTCGGCTTGCTTTTTGAGCGTTTTTTAAATCCCGAGCGAGTTTCAATGCCTGATTTTGATATAGATTTCTGCCAGGAGAGACGGGAAGAAGTAATATCTTATGTGAGGAATAAATATGGGAAAGGAAGAGTAGGACAGATCATTACATTCGGTAAGTTGCAAGCAAAAGCCGTAATCAAGGATGTTTCGCGCGTTTTAGGACTTAGTTATAATGTTGCAGATTATTTAACCGAACTTGTACCTTTTAATGCCGTAAATCCTGTTACCTTAAGACAAGCTATCGATGAAGTTCCAGAACTTGGGGAAGCAGCAGCAGGTCGGGGTCTGTATAACCTAAACGGAGATAACGAACTAATTAAACAAGTTCTAGATACTGCTCTTGTTCTAGAGGGTCTGCATCGTCATTCTTCCACTCATGCTGCAGGTATCGTGATCGCTAATGAAGATATGATCGAAAACGTACCATTATATAAAGATAGCAATTCTGACATGTTAATAGTGCAATATTCCATGAAATATTGTGAATTAGCCGGTCTTATTAAATTTGACTTTTTGGGACTACAGACACTTACTGTCATTACAAAATGCCTTGAGTTGCTTAAACAACAAGGAATTAATATTGAACTAGAAAAAATCCCATTAGATGATAAAAAAACTTTTGATATGCTTTCAAAAGGGATAGGAAGTGGCGTCTTCCAGTTTGAAAGTATCGGCATGAAAAATACTCTTAGAAAACTTCAGCCAGATAACATCGATGATATTATTGCCCTTGGCGCTCTTTACCGTCCAGGCCCTATGGATAATATTCCGGCATTTATAGCCTGTAAATACGGCAAACAAGAGGCTGATTATTTGCATCCATTACTTATGCCGATTCTGAAATCCACTTATGGAGTTATTATTTATCAGGAACAGGTATTGGAAATAGCTCGTAAATTATCTGGATACAGCCTTGGTTCTGCTGATTTGCTAAGACGTGCTATGGGTAAGAAAGTAAAAAGCGAAATGGATGCGCAAGAAGAAATTTTTGTCAGTGGGGCAATAAAAAATAACATTCCTGCTGATCAAGCGAGATCAATATTCGAAAAAGTAGCAAAATTTGCAGGTTACGGATTTAACAAAGCGCACGCTTCGGCTTACGGCGTTATTTCCTATCAAACAGCTTTTTTAAAGGCCAATTTCCCTACCGAATTTTTGGTAGCGGCAATGAATCTCGATATTGATAACAGCGATAAAATCAACATCTTTCTACAAGAGGCAAAAATTTTCGGCATTAAAATTATTGTCCCCTCAATTAATGAATCTAATGGCTATTTTAGAATTAGAAAAAATGAAGATACTTCTAAATCAATTATATTTTCTTTCGGAGCTATTAAAAGCGTTACTGCTAACTTTGGCCACGAAATGGAAAAGACAAGAGAAAAAGGCGGGAAATTTAAAAGTATAATTGATTTTATTGAAAGAACTCCTCCCAAGTTAATTAATCGTAAATTACTGGAAAATATTATTAAAGCTGGATGTTTTGATTCTCTTCATTCCAATAGGCATACTCTGCTTATGAGTGTACAAAAATTAATGGCATATAGCCTTTCGTACCATACCGAAAAAAAATCCAGTCAATTTAGTTTAATACAAGTTAATCAAGTAAGTGAAGATATTTTAATTAATAATACAGAGGAGCTTACCGAAGAAGAACTAGCTTACCATGAATTTGAAGTAATGGGACTTTTCTTGGATAAACACCCATTATCAAGACATACTTCAATATTTGAAACATGCGGAATAAAAAATTCAGTTTATATCAAAAACGACCTAAAAGAAGGCTCTTACCTAGTAAAACTTGCCGGAGTTATAATTAAAAAGGACTCTAGGATGTCCCAACGTGGGCGGTTTGTAACTATAATGCTCTCTGACCCTCAAGGTATAATAGAAGTTACCATATATAACGAAGAAATTATGCGAGATTATGCGCACTTAATGAATTTACGAGAATCCGTAATAGTTACGTGTGATGTTTTTATTGATAAAGGAGGAGCAAAAATAACTGCTAAAAGCTTCTCTTCTATCGAAGATATTATGCAAAATATAACTTATGATCTCAAATTATATCCCAAAAATACAAAAGAGCTAATAAAATTGATAAATATTTTAAGTAACAAAAATAGTTCCGAAAAAGCAAATAGTTTAATATCAATTTTTTATCCTACCGAAAATGGCTTCTTAGCAAAAATTTCTTTACCCGAAAAGCTATATCTTGATAGTAATGATATCCTGCAATTAGACCCTTGCAAATTTTAGTATTTAAATAACTATAAGTTATTTAAGAGGTAATAAATTCAATCAAGGATTTAACTTGACTTTTATAGAAGTTTTGTAATAATTCCTACAAATTATACAACTTAAAGTTATAAATTTTATATTATTACAATTTAAAGTTAAAATAACAGTATATCCGGGAATTTTATGAAAGATCGTGTTAAGCGAATCTGGGAAGAACACAAATCCAGAAAGAAAAAACCGCAAGATGTAATAGAAGACGACACTGCTCAAGCTTTAGAAAAAATGATCCGTATTCTGTCTAAATCACAAGACTCGGAACTAGTAAAGGAAAAAGAAAAACTTAACTTGGTAAGGAAAAAGGTATGGAAAGCACTCAGCAAACAGCACAAAAAGGAACAAGAAATACAAACTATCGATGAAGAAATAAGGAAAGCCAAAGAACCTAAAGCCATATTTAAACTAGAAGAACAATTACAGAAATTAAAAAAAACAGGACCATTAGAACCTCTTGAAATGGTTGACGCCTTACTTTTTTTCCCTAAACATCCACGTTACAATATATCTAGTATAAAAGAGGTATCCAAGAGAATAGATAAATTAGAAAAAACTCAAAATTTAATACTGACGAACTAATTTATGTTGCATCTGAATTGACAACTACAGCCCTTATAACTCCAATCAAATACAAGATAGATTTAAGAAAAAAGTTTTTGGAAGAAACAACCCCAAATTTATCGATAGTTACAAAACTGCCTGATAAACCAGGTGATCAGGAAAATATTTCTGGTGTAGTAAAAATTTTACAGGAAAGTTTTAAAGGAGTTTTTACACATGACCAAGAATTATACAAAAGCCTAATAGATTCACTTACAGAATCTTTACAATTACTTCTTAGGATAAGGGGCGAGCTTAAGGCATGGGCAGATGTTGATGAATTTGTTAAACAATACAAAATTACCGATGGACAGCTCGAACGGATGGTTAAGAATGCAAAAGCGCCTGATGGCGGGGGTATCTTCAATTTCCTCGGAGGACAAGATTTAAATAATTTATTTAGGTTATCAGATAAGCTAGAATTTCTAACGAAAGATTACCGTTTATTTTATAAAAGCATTATAAACCCTCATAGCACAGACAATTTAATTTTAAAACTAGAAAAATATCAAGCAGATTTAGAGCAACAAATTATTGCGACAAACACATATCACCTTTATTACGCTTGTCTTTCTTCAATTTTGGGATTCCATTTTAAGAACTATTCATCCAGTAATATCAATATAATATTAGAATATTTTGGGGTTAATACTATCAATATCTTAAAAAGAAAAATTTACAAAGAAAAATTAGAGCTTCCGAGTATAGTTAAAGAAATTGAGTTTTATAATAATGATTTTTCTTTAATTCTTAGCAAATATTTCAACCAAGATGTATACAATATTATATTAGGATATTTAGGTATTAATAATATTATTATCAGGGCAACCAAATATTACAAAGAACAACTAGAGCATACAAGTTTAGCCATCAAATGGCTAACTGGAATTCAAAAACTCCACAATAAACACATAAACAAGACCCTGCATCGTACGAAACTTATGCATACGGGTTTAGGTATAGAATGGTTAGATGAAATAGAAATACCCGATGATAAACCTAGAAGGAAACTAAAAAAAGAAGAGTATACCACTACCCTTCAGTCAAATATTAAAGACCACAAAAAGAAAGAAAAAGACAAATGTTTAGAAGAAAAGCTATTACTTTTAAAACAAACTCAAGAAATTCTTGGTTTTGTTCAGCCTTTTGTTGATAAAAATAATGTCCAATATTTTCAAAAAACCCTACAGTTTTTAGATTTAATTGAGCTTGATTCACATTCTAGTAATTTCTTGAAAATCATAGATTTAAGACAAAAAAGTAATGTAGAATTTATACAAAGAACAATAGATCCAATCATATATTTAATTCGCTTTTTCAGCTTCGAGAATATGCTAAGATTAAACACTAATGATGAGCTAGTACAAAAAGAAATTAGAAAAATAGAAAAATACCTTACTGGCCAAACTGGGCCGATGCTTAAAACTCTTGTAGAGAGTGCTATATCCAACGAATCTCAGCTATTAGATAGCTTTAGTTATTTAATAAAGCATAAAAATAGTAAAAAATTAAATGCCTTTAGCTTATTGGATTTATTGATCAGACTTGCTGAATATGGAAAGATTAATATAAAACATTTACTTAGTGTTGAAGGCCTGAATAAATTAGTAGATTTTACATTTACTAATCAAGTAGTTGTTCAGGATGGTAATAAATTTTTCTTGCTCTTTTATTTGATTGACTCAGGTTACGCAAATATAGAAATGGTTAATAAGCTTTTAAAAACAAAAATTAACATTAATGAGTCGTATAATGGTAGAACTTTGTTAGATTCAATAGCTTATCAACTCACAAAAGTGGGTAGAGAAATAGATTTTCCGCTACTAGTACCTAAAAAATATAATATTGATCCCCAAAAACAGGATCAGCTGATTGATGTTGCATTACATCTAATACACAAAGGAGCGGATATCAATTCAGATGGCGGAAATACAAGAGGATTTTTAACAACCCTTTTTAGCATAATACCAAATGAACAAAGCCCATATTTATATAAAAAATTATTATCTGACCAAGAAATAATCTCTCAATTAGATTTAATAGAAGTAGACGCATACCAGAGAAACATAGCTCATTTATTTTGTAGGGATTTATTGGAAATTTTTTATAGTTTTCCTGATAAGCAAGTAGCTAGAAAACAGGTTGATGATATTTTAACAAAAATAATAAGCTCTAAAAACTCTGAACATCTTAATAACCAAGATAAAGAAGGAAATACACCATGGCATTATTTAGCTTCATCAATAACCGCTGATTATCTAACGATCAAAACCGATTTCTCTTTAGAAAAAATTAAAATAACACTTAACTTAAATAAGCAAAATCGATATGGCGATACCCCTTTACATGCGGCCTTTACCATGCTAGGCGATCCAGCTGCTTTCTATGAGTTCGTTCTAACCGATATTTATTCTCCGGCAGAATGGCTAAAGTGTCCAAGGCTAGGCTTAAAAATAAAAAATAATCAACACCAAACTGTTTTAGCTATGATAATTCATACAAACAGCAAGTTAGCTGCCTCAGCAATAAATACTTACATGGCAGTAGTTAATTATAAAATTGATTTAGATGATGGTTGTACATTTGAAACTATACGTAGCAAGGTCGATACATTTCTCAAGGGTATTCCGCAAATCCCTGCTGATGAGATAGGACGAACCAAATACCTAGGAGAAAAGTATGATTCTACCAGATGCGACAGCCATTCTTCCTGCTCTTCAGTGTCCTCTTCTCCCTCAAGTAGCATGCCGCATTCTTTTCCTCCTTCTTTCTCTTATTACCTTCTAATTCAAGGAGATAGCGGAATAACAGACAGAGGAAGAACTGATACTGAATATGACTGCTATTCTAAATCATCACTGATGGGAGATAACAGTGATTTTACTTTGCATAGTTAATATACAAGAACTAAGTAGTGTTCTACATCACCCCCTTATCCTCAAGCATTTTAGACCAGATTGGTAATAATTATGCCCAAAATCCAAATTTTTTACGCTTAAAAACCGTTACAGCTGTAAGAGATTTTAGTTTTCTTGCTTGACTATGGCTCATAATCATAATATTCGGGAATCAAATTTAAGCTAATTTTTAACCTTTAAATGAGTTATCGCTAAAAAATTAATACTACGATAATCTTTTACTCAGCCTACTTTCCTATATTATCGTAATACTCGAAACCTTAGTTTTGGTATATGTTACTCCTCTTCAATTTATGAATGCAACCGAAAGGAACTTACTACATGGCAGCATTTTCCGTTTGTATTCGTTTTTTTATTATTATAATTTGAAGACAAATAATTTACGTTTAAAACCTTAAAAACCTCTTGAATTATTGCTCTGTTAGCTGTATATTACCTACTATTGTAAGGTGCTAGGTGGTTTTATACCAATTGAAAATTAGGAGAAAAAGCAATGAGTGAAGTAGTATCGTTAATAGCTCAAATAAGGGAAGAGGTGGGCACTGGTGCATCTAGATCTCTAAGGAAAAAAGGTATGGTTCCTGCTACTATTTATGGAACTGGCAATAATACTCTATCAATTGCAATTGAAGAAAAAGAAATAACCAAATATTATAGGAAACCACAGTATATGTCTCAGGTATTCCAACTTGAGATCGGTAGCAAAAAGCATAAGGTTTTACCAAAAGATATACAATTAAATCCAATTACTGAGGTAGTAAACCACGCTGACTTTGTTTTTCTTGGAAATAAAATACAGAAAATGAAAGTGCCTGTCGTTTATTTAAATAATGAAAACAGTGTGGGAGTCAAAAGAGGCGGTTATTTTAATACTGTAAGAAGGTTTTTAACTATTCTTTGCCCTGTAGAAAACTTACCAAGAAAAATAGAAATTGATACCATAGATATGCCTATTGGTAAGTCAATTAAAGCTAAAGAAGCGGTTTTACCCGAAGGCGCTAAGTTGTTAGATAATCCAGAATTTGTTATTGCTTCTATTGTTGGTAAGAAAGGCAAAGCTGACGTAGAAGCTGAAGAAACAGCAACGGCAGCGCCAGCAGCAAAATCTAGTACTAAATAAATATTTTAATGGATGTTCTTACTTGTTGGGCTTGGAAATCCCGGAGAGATTTACAGAAAAACTAGGCACAACGCAGGTTTTATGGCGGTAGATTTTATATCTAACCGCTATAATTTTATCTGGAATCATAAATCAAAATTTAATGCAGATATCGCCCTCGGTAATATAGAAAATTATAAAACAGTTTTTTGTAAGCCGACTACTTTTATGAATTTATCTGGGAACGCTGTTTTACCAGTGATGTCTTATTACAAAATAGAGCGTAGTCAATTAATCGTAATACATGATGATATTGATCTTGAGTTCTGTAAAGTAAAATGCAAGTTTGGTGGGAGTAACGGTGGTCATAACGGGTTGAAATCCATAGACGAAAAACTAGGGCAGGATTATTATAGAATTCGCATTGGCATTGGGAGACCTGTTACTAACGGTTCAGGTATTGCGAATTATGTGTTGACTAACTTTTCTGATACAGAATTGCTTGCTCTTTATAAGAAATATGAAACTATTTTAAAAAACATACACTTGTTATTTTCTTCGGAATTAGAAAATTTTAAAATCCAAATTTCTCAAGATATATAAAGCTTTTATAAACACCTATATTCCGCAAGTTTTTTTCAATTAAAGCAATTTTTAGGAATTTCTACCTTCCTAGTTTTTTGTGTAATTGGTTTAGCACTGTTGTAATACTTTATACTACCCACTTTTTCTGGATATTGTGCATTATTATGCTTAATATATAGTTGTATTTAGTTCGGGTTAACACGTCGTATACCTAAAATACTGCGCTATATAATTTCTAAACTTTAAAGTGGAAAAAGCAATTGATAATCACCTACTAATCTGCTAGCCTCTTCAGTAACAAGCTATTAAAAAAATAGATGTATATTTTAGCTATTGGCTAAAGTTATTTTGTGGGGAATGATAAAATGTTTTATGGGTAATAATAAAGAGGACTATTTTGAATATATAGATATTATTACTGGTACTATCAGAAGAAAAAGGACTGGATTATTTCCAAGGGATAATGAAAACATATTTATTGCAGATAATAATATTACTATTCCAAAAAGCGTAAAGGATAAATTGGGGGATAAAATACAAAATGCTCTACCAATTAATTCAGAAAAGTTCCATTACTCTACCAAAACCTCTCTGCAATCACCAAGCGAGCATAATATTCAGGCACCAGAATATTCTCAAAACACAGAAAAATTGCAACTATCCCCTGCTGACTCATTAGCACCAATAACATTTCTTGATAGTAAAGCTAAATTAACAGAGGGCAAGCAGTTAATAGCAAAAAATAAGGACAGTATAGCTGAGGATGAGACTATTATAACAGTTGAACCACCAGAAATGGTAATAATGACCAAAAGGCACATTGATCAAAAACCACAAATACTAGAATCGGCGTCAGATTTAGGGGAAGAAAATGAACGCCAAGCAGCAAAAATAGAGACACAAATCCCAGTCGAAGTAGGAAAAGAAATCAGAGAAGGTGAGGGAGAAAATTTAGTACAGGAGCAGTTAACACAAAGATTAGCCAAGGAAGAAGAAAAGGAAAGGCAACTACTGGACGCAGAGGACCTTGGAGGACTTGAGGAGCAGCGCGTAGGAGTGGGAAACCTGGATTTAGAGGTAGCAGAGGAAAGGCACGTGCAGGAACTAGAGCCGCATTTAGAGGAGGAAGAGAGACAAAGGCTGGAGTTGCGCGAAGAACCTGCGGTGGAGTATATAGAGCCGCATTTAGAAGAAGAGGATGATAGGCAACTACTGGACGCAGAGGACCTTAGAGGACTTGAGGAGCAGCGCGTAGGAGTGGGAAACCTGGATTTAGAGGTAGCAGAGGAAAGGCACGTGCAGGAACTAGAGCCGCATTTAGAGGAGGAAGAGAGACAAAGGCTGGAGTTGCGCGAAGAACCTGCGGTGGAGTATATAGAGCCGCATTTAGAAGAAGAGGATGATAGGCAACTACTGGACGCAGAGGACCTTAGAGGACTTGAGGAGCAGCGCGTAGGAGTGGGAAACCTGGATTTAGAGGTAGTAGAGGAAAGGCACGTACAGGAACTAGAGCCGCATTTAGAGGAGGAAGAGAGACAAAGGCTGGAGTTGCGCGAAGAACCTGCGGTGGAGTATATAGAGCCGCATTTAGAAGAAGAGGATGATAGGCAACTACTGGACGCAGAGGACCTT
>Ga0214919_10002150_pt1 | contig 31329 bp, 30 predicted proteins | sample LL1503_MetaG_FD_177994 | JGI IMG/M metagenome (GOLD analysis project Ga0214919, IMG submission 177994) | Freshwater microbial communities from Lake Lanier, Atlanta, Georgia, United States - LL-1503 | ecosystem: Environmental > Aquatic > Freshwater > Lake | place: USA: Georgia | collected... | reverse complement strand
CTTGGGCCGGTACATGCCCGTTTTCTTAGGTGTTTGGAACTGCACCGCTTCTAGCAACAGACGTGTGAGCACGGGCGTTGGCATTTTGCGGTTGGCAGAGCGATGCGCTTGGGCAATCGAGTCCCAAACCGGACCAAGCCCTTGGCGTTTGGTCGCCGATATCAGGTGCAGGGCAGCAAATTTGAGAAACCCCAAGCGGGTTTCCAAAGAGCGTTTGACCAACTCGCGTTGGTACTCATCGACGGCATCCCATTTATTGACGGCCACCACCACCGCGCGGCCAGACTCCAGAATGTAGCCGGCAATGTGCGCATCCTGGTCCGTGACGCCTTGTATGGCGTCGATAAGGAGCAATACCACGTTGGCCGACTCAATGGCCTGTAGGGTCTTGACGACAGAAAACTTTTCAATCGCTTCGAATACCTTGCCTTTGCGCCGCAGTCCTGCAGTGTCGATAAGCTCAAATTTTTGCCCCCCCCGCTCAAAAGGCACTGCAATCGCATCACGCGTAGTGCCCGGCAGGTCGAATGCGACCAATCGTTCCTCGCCCAGCCAGGTGTTAATCAGCGTGGACTTGCCCACATTGGGCCGCCCAGCCACCGCCAACTTTATGGTTCCCGGGGCGGTTTCTTCTTCGGTCGCTTCCATAGCCACTGCCAGCGGCGCGAGGACTTGGTCAATCAAGGGCTTGATCCCTTGTCCGTGGGCTGCAGAAATAGGAATTACCGCACCTAAACCAAGCTCAAAAAATTCGCTGAAGTGCACTCCCTCGGTCAGGCCCTCGGACTTGTTGGCCACGACAAATGCCGATTTACCCAACCGGCGCAGGTATTTGGCAATTTCGTGGTCTTGCGCCGACACGCCGCCGCGTGCATCCACCACAAACAACACGACGTCAGCCTCAGCCACGGCCTGTCGGGTTTGCTTGGCCATTTCTTTGTAAATACCATCAATGGCATCGGGCTCAAAGCCACCGGTGTCGACTACGATGAACTCGTTTTTCCCATGTTTTGCATTGCCATAGTGGCGGTCACGCGTAAGGCCGGCATAGTCAGCGACGATGGCATCACGCGTTTTGGTCAATCGATTGAACAGGGTAGATTTGCCCACGTTGGGTCTACCGACCAGGGCGATAACAGGTTTCATGGATGAAGAAAAGTGCCTATTTATTCAGGCCGAAACCCAATCACCGAACCACGTTGCGTAAGCACAACCCAGGTGTTTGCCACCCAAAGCGGACCACCCATAATGGGTGAGCCGTCGGTTGCCAAGCGCGCAAGAAGCGCTCCATCTTGCAATGACAGGAAGTGAACGAAACCCTCAGCATCACCCAGCGCCAGGGCAGCGTTTGTCGCAAGCGGCGTGCTGAGCCCGCGAAAACGCAAGCGCTCGTTGAGCCACAGACGTTCACCGTCCGAGCGACGCCATGCGACCACCTTGTCGTCGCTTTCGGTCCCAAAAACCGCAGCCGTATTGCCACCCAAGCCGGTTGCTCCAGACGCTGACTTGGTCCAACGAGTTTTGCCAGCCGCGGTGTCCACACAGGCCACGGCGGATTGAAAAGCCCGTACGCAGAGATCGTCCCCCATACGGCTGGTTCCGGCCACCAGGTCCACCAGACGTTCAACCTCGTTCACGCCACGCCCCACCGCCACGGAAACATCCCAGCGAACGGAACCATTTTGTGGATTCAAACCCACTAAGCGACCACTCTGGCTGGTTACCAGCGTATCGCCCATGGCAATCAAAATGCCGGCTTGGCCCAATAACAAAGATTCACCGGGTCGCTGCTGGGTCCAAAGCTTGCGCCCCGTAATGGCGTCAAAAGCCAGTACGGTGCGGTCCGCTGAGACTAAAAACACACGGGCCCCAGCCACCAAGGGCGCGGTTAAGGTGACGGAGGCGAGTTTTTGACGCCAAATTTCTTTGGCTTCGCGCAACACCACCAGGTAGTTGTCTCGGGTCACCACGGCCACATAATCGCCGTCCGTTCCGACACCCGCGCTCAGGGCCGTCCCCGACGCTGCACGCCACTTCACTTGGCCCGACGTAGCGTCAACGGCCATGATTTCACCCTGGGAAGAAGCCGTAAACACACGATCGCCGACCACGCGCATCGCCAGTGGCGTTGCACTTGGGCCGGAGGCCACACGCCAGACCTCTTTCACACGCAGAGTATTTGGGTTGGCTTCCAAGGCTGTGGGTTTGGGCTTTTCAGTTCCCGCGCACGCCAAAAGTCCCAGGGTAATAAACAAACAAGCAGCGATCCGCATGAGCACGGGCTTGGACGAACAAAACGTCATCAGGGCTTGCCTTTCGAGCCAGCTTTGTTTTCAAGCCCCGCATCCATCTGGGGGTCAACACCCAAAGCGTTGAGTTTGACAAGAAGCAAGCGCTGGTAAGGCACATCGGCGGGTAGCTTTTTGTAGGCCCGCAAATAGGCCTCCTTGGCCTCAGCTTTTTTGCCCTGAAGCACGAAAACGTCGCCCAATCGATCTGCCACTAGGGCGGAGAAAGCCTCATTTTTCACCCCATTCAAGGTTTTGATGGCCTCGGGGTAAGCATTGGTATCCAAATACACGTTGGCCAAGCGCAGGCGGGCTATTGCAGCATAACCTTCGTCGCCGGTCTTGTCTGCGACCCATTGCAGGGCTGCTTTGGCGGCATCGGGGTTTGCCGCATCAGCCGCCATTTTTGCCAGCGCCAATCCGGCCTGGTGGGTATAGGTGGAGCCGGCGTAGCGCTCTTGCATATCGGCAAAAGTCCGTTGCGCCTTGGCTAAATCGCCACCCGCCAAGGATTTCCCCATTTCATCAAACATGGCAGCGGACTGCGCCGCCTGGCTGCGTTGCCAGTAGTGGTAGCCGTTCCACGCAGCCACCGAGGCCAAGACGCTCAACAATAACCACGTAATCAGGTTGCCATATTGGTTCCAGAAATGCTTGATTTGATCGAGTTGTTCTTGTTCTTCGAGGTCGAGTTGATTTGCCATAGCAGTATCCGGTTTAAGCGTCGGATTGTAGGCTCTTGCCCCAATCGGCCCATTGGTCCAGTGCCAACGTGCGTTGGGGTTGCGCCGGGTCACGCAAGGCTTTCACGGTGACACAACCCAACGCCAGCTCATCGGCGCCGAACACCAGGGCGTAACGCGCGCCGGAAGCATCAGCTTTCTTAAATTGCGACTTCATACTGGCCATCCCGGACTCGCCACTGACATGCATAAGCACTGAAACGCCAGCGCCGCGCAAGTCTTGCAAGCAAGCAGCAGCCTGGGGCAAGGCCGAAGCATCGGGAATGACCGCATAGGCGTCGAGTACCGGCATGGGGAGCGGCTCCTCTTGCGCGCGCAATAACTCCAGTACCCGTTCGATGCCCATAGCCCATCCCACGGCGGGCGAAGGCTTACCACCAATTTGTTCGATCAGATAGTCGTAGCGCCCGCCGCCGCAAATCGTGCCTTGGGAGCCTAACTGGGTGGTCACAAACTCAAAAACCGTGAGGTTGTAGTAATCCATGCCGCGCACGAGGCGCGGGTTCATGGAATAGGGAACCCGGTTGGCGTCCAGAATGGCCAAAACCGTGCCCAAATGCGATTTCGACGCCTGGCCTAGGAAATCCATCAGCTTGGGCGCGGCATCAATCACCTCCTGCATCGCGGGGTTCTTGCTGTCGAGCAAGCGCAGAGGGTTGAGGTGCAGGCGTCGGCGCGATTCGGGGTCGAGCACATCGTCGTGCGCCTCAAAATAGGAAATCAGCGCTGCACGATGCAAATTGCGCTCATCGGGCTGGCCCAAGCTGTTGATTTGCAGCTCTACACCGCCAATGCCGAGTTCTTTCCACAGAGCGTGCGCCATCAGGATCAGTTCGGCGTCCACTTCTGGCCCACCGAAGCCCAGCGCCTCGGCGCCCACCTGGTGGAATTGCCGGTAGCGTCCACGCTGGGGGCGCTCGTGGCGGAACATAGGGCCAAAGTAATACAGGCGCTTTCCGCCGTTGTAGAGCAGCGTGTGTTCGACCACGGCGCGCACCACGCCGGCGGTGTTTTCGGGCCGCAGCGTCAGTTGCTCTCCATTGAGTCGATCGTCAAACGAATACATCTCTTTTTCGACGATGTCGGTAACCTCCCCCAGGCCGCGCACGAACAAGGCAGTGGGCTCGACGATGGGGGTGCGGATGTTTTCGTAGGCATAGCGGCGCATCAACGCGCGCACGCGTTCTTCGAACGCCTCCCAGCGTGCGGAGTCCGGCGGCAGAATGTCATTCATGCCTTTAACGGCCATGAGTTTTTCCGCCTTGCGTGGCGCGTTTACTTCAGTCATTTGGAAATCCGTACTGCGCTTACGTTGCGGCGGCGCCAAAGCGTTGTTGGATGTAGTTCTCAACCACCGCCTGAAAGTCGGTGGCAATGGCATCGCCGCGCAAGGTCATGCGCTTTTCGCCGTCTATGAATACCGGCGCTGCCGGTGCCTCGCCGGTGCCGGGCAGACTGATGCCAATGTCGGCGTGCTTGCTTTCGCCGGGGCCGTTCACGATACAGCCCATCACCGCCACTTTAAGGGTCTCAACGCCAGGGTAGCGATCACGCCACACCGGCATTTGCTCACGCAGGAAATTGTCAATTTGCTGCGTCAGATCCTGGAAGGTAGTGCTGGTAGTACGCCCGCATCCCGGGCAGGCGGTCACGCTGGGTACAAAGGAGCGCAAACCCAAAGCCTGCAAAATCTCGGCTGCAACCACCACTTCCTGGTTGCGCGATTCACCAGGAGCAGGCGTGAGCGAAACGCGGATCGTGTCGCCAATGCCTTCTTGCAACAATACTGCCAGCGCCGCGCTAGACGCTACTGTTCCCTTGGTGCCCATGCCGGCCTCGGTTAGGCCCAAATGCAAGGGATAGCGGGTGGTGCGGCCCAGTTCGCGGTACACCGCAATCAAGTCCTGCACGCCACTGACCTTGCACGAAATAATTATTTGGCTGGCCTGCATGCCCATAGACTGCGCCAACTCGGCGGAGCCCACGGCCGAACTGATCAGGGCTTGGTACATCACCTGCTTCACGCCCAGTGGTACGGCCAACTGGGCATTGCTGTCCATCAAACTGGCCAGCAATTCCTGGTCAAGGCTGCCCCAATTCACGCCAATGCGCACTGGCTTGTCCCAACGCAGCGCAGCCTCGATCATTTGGCCGAACTGGCGGTCTTTTTTATCACCCTTGCCCACGTTACCGGGGTTGATGCGGTATTTGGACAAGGCCTGCGCGCAGTCGGGATAGTCGGTCAACAAGCGATGGCCATTGAAATGAAAGTCGCCAACCAACGGCACAGACACGCCCATGCGATCTAGCTGCTCGCGGATGTAGGGCACTGCCTGGGCCGCCTCGGGCGTGTTGACGGTGATACGCACCATCTCCGAGCCAGCCAGCGCAAGTTCCTTTACCTGGATGGCAGTGCCGATGGAGTCGACAGTGTCGGTGTTGGTCATGGACTGGATGCGCACCGGTGCGTCACCGCCTATGGTCACCACGGTGTCGTTCCATACAACCCGAGCCTGCAGGCTATTTCTGGCAAGCACCGCCGGGGACTCTAGCGCCTTGTTATCTGTCATCATTGCACCTTGAACCTTGCCACATTGTCCGGGCCAGAGGCTTCCAGATTGAGCACTTTGCCACGGAATTCCACCACCGTGAGATCGACTTTCCCCACCACCACCGACAGCGGCAAGTCACCCGAGGCGACCACCGTTTCGTCTGCCACCAGCGTTCGGCGAAGCAATATATCGCCCTTTGCATCGCGTACCTCGATCCAAGTCGCGCCCTTGGCAACAAAGCGCAGCAGGGGCTTAGCTGCATCCAGTGCACTGGCGTTGGTCGCCATCGCGGGTTCAGCGGCCATCGCTGGGGTTTCAGGGGAATCCGATGCAGGGGCAACTGGTGCTGCGGCTTGCGGGATGGCAGTTTCTTGGAACAAGGGCTCCGCGCCGGGAAGCACATTCGCTTGACGCTGCCAAACCTTCTGGAAGGTGGTTTCAACTATGGGCGCTAAGAACAACACCACTGCGCCTAGGACCAGTATCCCAGCCAACCAAGAAAACTGCATTGGTAGCGCACCATCTGCCTTGCGGATCGTGGGACGTTTGTCGTGAAAACCCACTGGCGCTTGGGCGGCGTGCTCGGGGAAATGGGCCCGTTGAGGCTGGGGCAATTGAGACAGTAAATGCTCCGTATCCATGCCCAAATGGCGGCCCACACTAGCCGCCACCGCCCGCATCACCATCGTGTTGGGCCATTGGTCAAACCGGTTTTGTTCCAAGGCCAACAGGCGGTGCACCGGAATTTTCAGTCGGCCCGAAAGCACTTCCAAAGTCAGGCCCGAAGCTTGGCGAGCCTCGGTTAGCAACTGTCCCGCAGTCTTCAATGCCACCGGTGGCTGGGCGAAGGGGCCAGACTCCGCACGGTGCAGTAGGGTAGCAACATCGTCATGGTCATTCATCGAAAGCCCCTCGGTCCAACATCAGGCGTTCACGGGTATCTGCAAAGCGCGATCGCAAGGCCGCAGATGCGGTGTCAACACCCTGGGAATTACCCGTCGCCCGCGCCAGTTTGGCACCCAGCCACAGCGACTCGGCGTTGGCCAGCGGCGAGCTGTTCAAGCGCTGAAGATAGCGCTGCGCCTCGGGGTATTGGCGCTGCTTAAAAAATTGCAAGGCGAGGTTATAGGCCACCACAGGATTATCTGGGTCAATTTGGTAGGCGCGCAGCAAACTCGCCTCGGCATCATGGGGCCGCCCTGCGGTAGCCTGACACAGACCCTGAACCATCCAGGTTTTGGAACGGTCCAGGTACGCAGGCTGGGCCAGAGCGGCGGAAAACTGAGTCACGGCCTCGTTGGTTCGACCCTGGTTGCAAAGCATGAAACCATAGTTGTGGCGCACCGTGGCGGCGTTGGGACTCAGTGCAAGCGCACGGCGAAAACTGTCCTCGGCTAAGTCCGCCTCGCCAAGTCGCATATAAACCAACGCCCGAAGGCTAAAGGCTTCGTACAAGCCGGAATCAGCCGCAATTGACTGCTTGAGCTCATCCAGCGCAATCGAGGTCTTTCCTTCGTTGAAATAGTTCACTGCAAGCTCGAGTCGAATGCGCGCACGCTTGCGGTTTTCAGTTTCGTCGGATACGGTCGCCAGATCGGCCTTGCCGGGTCCTGCCACCGTGGAACACGAAACCAAACCTCCCCACACCATCAGCAAGCCCATAAAGCACAGAAGGCTCGTACGCTTGCCCATCCCACCAGAGACGGAGGCTAGCCGGTAGCTCGATAACGAGGTCGTGCGCATCGACTTACTCCACCAGCGCCGTAACGGCCGCAAGACCCCGGCCAGGCCAGGCCGCGCCTCGCTGCTTGTGCATGCGTACCACCGCGCCGGTGCGGTCTTTCACATCACCGGCCAACTGGCCACAGGCGGCAGCAATGTCGCCACCGCGCGTCTTGCGCACGGTGGTAACAACTCCAGCACGGCTCAAAACGTCAGAAAAAGCCTCCACCCGCGCCGAAGAGGACCGCGTCAGACCCGAGGCCGTAAACGGGTTGAAGGGAATCAGATTCACCTTGCACCAGCTCAGTCCGCCGCCAGACGCACGCAGCAGTTCTACGAGCTGCAGGGCGAGCTCGGGCGTGTCATTGACGCCATCCAGCATGCAGTACTCGAAGGTAACGAAGTCGCGCGGCGCCACAGCCAAGTAGCGCACGCAAGCATCCATCAGATGGGCAATCGGGTGTTTTTTGTTTAACGGCACCAGGCTTTCGCGCAAGGCGTCGTTGGGGGCATGTAAAGACACCGCCAAAGCCACCGGGCAGTCCTGGCCCAGCCGATCGATCATCGGCACCATGCCCGAAGTCGACACTGTGACGCGTCGGCGCGACAACCCGTAGGCGTGGTCGTCGAGCATTACCCTTAGCGATGGCACCAACTCGGCATAGTTTTGCAGCGGCTCGCCCATGCCCATCATCACCACGTTGGAGATGATGCGCTCGTCGCGCCCTAGGTGCTTGCGCAAAAAATGCTCAGCAAACCAGAGTTGCGAGACGATTTCTCCCGCCGTCAAATTTCGGCTAAAGCCCTGATGGCCCGTCGAGCAAAAGCGGCAACCCACGGCGCAACCGGCCTGGGACGAAATGCACAGGGTGCCACGGTCAGATTCGGGGATAAAAACGGCCTCCACCGCGTCACCGGCACCCACGTCAAAAAGCCACTTGATCGTGCCGTCGGTGGACATATGCTGGGACACGAGGGAAAGAGACTTGACATCAGCACAGCCCTTGAGTTTTTCGCGCAAGGACTTTGCCAAGTCGGTCATGGCGTCAAAGTCAGATGCGCCTTTTTGGTGAATCCAGCGAAACAGCTGAACCGCGCGGAAACGCTTCTCGCCTAGACGCTCACAAAAAAGGGCCAAGCCCTCGAGGTCATAGTCGAGAAGATTGGCCGCCATGGTGCAAATTAGCGCGAATAAACGTTCATGCCAGCGAAGAAGAAAGCAATCTCAACAGCAGCGGTTTCTGCGGCGTCCGAGCCGTGAACGGCGTTGGCGTCGATGCTGGCGGCGAAATCAGCGCGGATGGTTCCGGGGGCGGCTTTCTTGGGATCGGTGGCGCCCATCAGGTCGCGGTGGGTCAGGATGGCGTTTTCACCTTCCAGGGCCTGGATCATCACGGGGCCGGAAATCATGAAGTCGACTAGGTCTTTGAAAAACGGACGGGCTTTGTGCACACCGTAAAAGGCTTCGGCTTCACCGCGCGACAAATGGGCCATGCGCGCAGCCACAACTTTGAGGCCAGCGGCTTCAAAACGGGCATAAATTTGACCAATCACGTTTTTTGCCACTGCGTCGGGCTTAATGATGGAGAGTGTGCGTTCGATAGCCATGGTGTTACTTCAACCTTCGTAATTAATTATTCACCACCCTGCGTGGCAAAGCGCCCGATTTTAGCATTTCGCCTACCGGCTGCGCCCCGTGCGACGCTGACCGCCGGGGCCACCGCGCTGGCGCTGGGCCTCTTGTTTTCGCTGGCGCGACAGGCTGTCGGCGCCGATGTAGCCCACCGATGTTTTTAGAGGGTCCGGCTGCGCTGCGCCGCCGCCCGCTTTACCGGTTGGGGATGGGGCGCCACTGCGCGCAGCGCCTGGGCCGCGACCCGCGCCAGGGCGTTGGGCACCGCGCGGTGTGGGCGGCCCCCCGCGACGGTTGCCGGGGCCTCGGGGCGCAGGACGGCCTGCACCATCGGCTACGCGCGCGCGCTCGACGCCGTCGTTGCCGGCACCCGCGCTGCCTGCCGCTTGCACCAAAGCCGCGATGTCAACCTCGTCTAGCTCCATCCACGCGCCACGCTTGAGGCCGCGCGGCAGCAGCATGGCACCATAGCGAATACGGATCAGACGACTTACCGCGTGGCCCACCGCTTCGAGCATGCGGCGCACTTCACGGTTGCGCCCTTCTGAGATGGTCACGCGGTACCAGCAGTTGCTGCCCTCGCCCCCACCGGCTTCTATGGAGCCGAACTGGGCGATGCCATCGTCGAGCTTGACGCCGTCGAGCAGCATCTGCTTTTCTTCCTTGCTGAGCGACCCCAGCACCCGTACCGCATATTCGCGCACCAGACCAAAGCGGGGATGCATCAAGTTGTTGGCCAACTCACCTGAACTGGTGAAAAGCAACAATCCTTCGGTGTTGAGGTCCAAGCGGCCGACCGACTGCCATTTCCCCTGGTTGAGCTTGGGCAGACGGCGAAACACCGTGGGGCGGTTTTGCGGGTCGTCGTGGGTTACGACTTCGCCCACCGGCTTGTGGTACGCGATGACGCGCGGCGGCGGCGGGTCGATGCGAAAGCGGATCGGTCGGCCATTGACCTTGATATGGTCACCAAACTGGATACGCTGGCCGATGTGGGCCGGCTCGTTATTGACCGAAATGCGACCTTCCAGAATCAGCTGTTCCATCTCCAAGCGCGAGCCCATGCCGGCTTGGGCCAGGATTTTGTGCAGTTTGGGCGTCTCGGCCATGGGCGTCAAGATGCGCTTGGGCGGGGTGGCTTCCAGGGCAGCGTCTTGCGCGTCAAACGCGCCAGACACGACCTGGTCGAACAGACTAGCTGGCGCCAGCAGGGTGGCGGCGGCCATCACCTCGGACACTGGCGCATGCGATGGGGCTCCCAGAGGCTCGGTGCAGGGTTCATCGGACGCGGCAGGATCAGTGTCATTCATGGCTAGCAGGCGCTTGCGCGCTGTCAAAAAAATCAGGGGTCGGGTTACGGTCTGCGCCGGCTGGTCCCGCGTCCGACTCTGGCGTGACGGATTGCGCGTCCAAATCCGAGTCGCTGGCCAAACTGGGCGGAAGCATCGTCGCCAGCGCGTCAAGCGCCATAGACCCAGTCATGACACCGTCGGCCAAGGCCTCAGAGGCGCGTTGTCCCATGGGGTCCAGCGCGGGCAACGCGCTAAGGCTGGCCAGCCCCAGATCATCTAAAAACTGTTTGGTCGTGGCAAAAAGCGCGGGGCGTCCGGGCGCTTCGCGGTGGCCGATGACTTCGACCCAACCCCGGTCTTCGAGATGTTTGATCAACAAGGAGTTGATCGTGACGCCCCGGATATCCTCCATATCGCCGCGCGTAACCGGTTGACGGTAGGCGATGATTGCGAGCGTCTCCAAGGTGGCGCGGGTGTAACGCGGTGGCTTTTCTGGATGCAGGCGGTCCAAAAAAGGGCGCATTTCAGGCCGACTTTGGAAGCGCCAGCCAGTGGCAACCTGCACCAACTCGACCCCTCTATCGGACCATTGGGTGCCAAGTTCTTCGAGCACTTGTTTGAGGACATCGTCGCCGATCTCCTCTTGGAAGAGCGTTCGCATGTCGCGCAAGGACAGGGGCTGTTGCGCGCACATCAAGGCAGTCTCAAGGACTCGCGTTGCTTCGACCGTGTTGATCATGCAAATTTCCGGGCGTGGAGCTCGCCAGAGCGGCGAGACGGGCATTGTGAATGGGCTCCCAGTGACATGGCAGCGCTAGCGATGGCGCTAGGGGCCGCGTTGGCATTCGCTCAAGCGGATTCAACGGGTGGAACCATTGTAACTGAGGCCCCATGATTTCAATAGGTGTTCAAAGTCCACTGGCAAAGGCGACTCAAAGGCCAGGGCGGCTCCTGTTACAGGATGGTCAAAGGCCAAGCGGAAAGCGTGCAGAGCGTGGCGCGCCATGCCATCCCGGTCCGCTCCACCGTAAACCTTGTCCGCCACCAGCGGATGGCCGATGGAGGCCATATGCACCCGAATTTGGTGTGTGCGCCCCGTATGAAGCACACAACGGACCAGGCAGCCGTCAAATGCATTGGCTAAAAAGTGGATATCGGTTTTGGCGGCTTTACCTGGGGTTTTGAGCAAGTCCACAACCGCCATGCGCAAGCGGTTGCGGGGGTCACGACCCATGGGGGCATCCACGCAGACCGAGGGCTGGCCGGACCACGGACCATGCCCCACCGCCAGGTATTGGCGACTGACCGCGCGCGCAGCAATGGCCGCCACCAGCGCGTCCATGGCCTGTCGGGTACGAGCCACCACCATCAGGCCACTCGTGTCCTTGTCTAAACGGTGGACGATGCCCGCGCGGGGCATGGCAGCCATTTTCTCGTCCAGTGCCAGTAGGCCGTTGAGCAAGGTACCACTCCAATTTCCCGGCGCCGGATGCACCACCAGGCCCGCGGGCTTATCAAATACAAAGATGTGGGGGTCTTCGTACACCACCACCAAATCCATGGGTTCAGGCTTGAACGCCTGGCATTGCGGGGTCGGATGCAACTCCAGCGTCAGCACATCGGCAGCCCGGACCTTGAGGGCGTGCTTGCGCACCGTCTGGCCGTTGAGCTGCACCCAACCGGCATCAATGAGCTGCTGTAGGTAATTGCGCGAAAACTCGGGTGCCAGGTGGGTTAAGGCTCGGTCCAGGCGATCGCCGTGTTGGGCCAGCGCAACCGACCCTTCGCGCGTCTCGGACACATCGCTCAACACCTCGTCGGAACCATCACCTTCATCCAGAGTAACGGGGGGGGTGACCGATATAATCGGCGGGCTTTGGTCTAAGAAAGTATTCATGATATTGAGAGTCAAATTATCGGTCGTTTATGCTTTGCTTCTGGTGGGGGGTGCATTGCTGATGACGGGCTGCTCAACCCCAAACCCGGACAAAACGGCTGGGATGGCTCCGGCGGCCTTGTATTCCGAGGCACAAGATGAAATGGCTTCAGGGCGCTGGGAGAAAGCCATTCCCTTGCTCGAAAAACTCGAAGCCCGTGCTGCAGGGACTCCGCTGGCCCAGCAAGCCCAAATCGATAAAGCATACTCCCACTACAAAGCGTCGGAGCCCATCCTGGCAGCGGCCACCATTGACCGATTTATGCGGCTGCACCCCGCGAGCCCGGCAATGGACTACGCCCTGTATCTCAAAGGCATGAGCAACTTCAATGAAAACCTAGGAATATTTGGCAGCTACACCGGCCAGGACCTGGCAGAACGAGACCAAAAAGCGGCCAAAGAGTCTTTTGAAGCGTTCAAGGAGCTCAGCACGCGCTTTCCCAACTCCCGCTACACCCCCGACGCCTTGCAGCGCATGGCTTTTATCGTGCAGTCGCTAGCGAAATACGAGGTCTACGTTGCCAAATACTACTTCCGCCGGGGTGCTTATGTTGCGGCGATTAACCGGGCCCAAACGGCGGTTACGGACTACCGCGACGTCCCTGCAGTAGAAGAAGCCCTCTTCATTATTTACAAAGCCTACGACGCTCTGGGCATGGAACGACTGCGCGACGACGCCCGGCGCGTGCTCGAGTTCACCTACCCCGATTCCAAATTTTTGACCTCTAACACCAAACCCGATTCCGAGGGCTGGTTCAAGTTCAATTAGGCTTTAAGCGCTACGCAGGGCCGCAAGAGCCTGGTGCCACTCTTTCTCGAAGTGCAAACGGCGCATCGGCGGCAAGGCGTCCATCAGTTTTTTACCGTAGCCCATTTGGACCAGTCGCACATCACAAACGACCAGGATTCCACGGTCAGTCTCACTGCGAATCAAACGTCCAGCCCCTTGTTTGAGCGCGATAGCAGCCTGCGGCAGGTGTAGGCGCTTGAATGCGTTTTCTCCCGCTGCCACGTGGGCTTTTGCGCGGGCCAGGACCAAGGGATCGTCCGGCGGCGCGAAGGGAAGCTTGTCAATCACCAGCAATTCAAGGGCATCACCTGACAGGTCTATGCCTTCCCAAAAAGACGCCGTTGCCACCAACACGAAGCCCTGTGCTTCCACGGCCGGGACATCGCTACGGACTGCCGCTTGCGCAAACTGCTCCAACAAAGCGCGCTTTGGCGCCTGACCTTGCACAAGTACCTGGATGCGTTGCCCGTTGGCGGCGAAGTTTTCCCGCAGGGCGTCAGCAATGGCGCGCATCGCTCGCAGGGTGGTGGTCAATACCATGGTCCGACCATTTAAAACGCTCGCACCATGCGCTGCTAGGTCGGCCACGCGGGCGCTGTGCCCCGAATCCTGGGGCTTGGGAAAGTCGGCCGGAACATAAACCGCACTTTGCCCTGGGTAGTCAAACGGGCTCGCCACGCGCAAAACCTGCGCGCCTTCGAGCCCACAAGTGTCCACAAACCAGCCCAGTGCATCGTCCGTACCCAAAGTCGCCGACGTAAAAATCCAGGACTTGGACGGCCCGTCGGGCACAGCGCCCGGTTGAACCAGAGCCCGTAGGGGCTCGGCAATGGTCAAGGGCGACTGCGACAACCGCAGGTTTGCGCCCCACTCCACCCAACGCACCTGCCCCTCGGGCGTGGGCTTCAAAAACCCGTACAGGGTCTGCTCCAAGGTGTCGCAGCGCGCTGCCAAGGCAAGAAACAGGGGATCGAGCTCACAAACCACGGCCAAGGCGGTGGACGCTGCAAGAAGCGTCTGCAGACAGCGTCCGGCACCCGACTGCCACTGTTCGGGCTCGACCTCGACGGGCATGTCACCCAACCAGGTACGCGCACCTGGAGGCGCATCGGCGCCCCACAAGGCGCGCAAACCCTGGGCGGCACGGACCAGGTCCGCGTGCAAACCCAGCCAATCGACCAGGCCCCGCGCCACACCAAGCGACTGAGCCGCCAAGTCATGGGCCAAGGCAAGCATCTGACCGGTACTCCATTGCTGGGAAAAAAATTGGATTCCAATGTCGTTGAGCTGGTGCGCCTCATCAAAAACCACGGTGCGAACGCTTGGCAGCAACTCGGCCACCCCCGATGCGCGCACACCCAGGTCAGCAAAAAACAAGTGGTGATTCACGACGACCAGGTCCGCCCCAAAAGCGTTTTGGCGCGCCCGCGCGGTGTGGCAGTTGTGAATCTGCGGGCAGCCAGCACCCAGGCAGTTCTCGCGTGTCGAGGTGACCAATGGAATAACGTTTGATTGCTCGTCGAGTTCCGCGACCTCGGCCATATCGCCTGCTCGGGTGGACAAGGACCATTCCTCTATGCGCGCCAACAAGCGCAGGTCCAGAGCCGTCAATGCCTGGGCTTCCTGGCGGGCATGGGACAGGCGCTGGGCGCACAGGTAGCTGCTTCGGCCCTTAAGCAAGGCCACGCGTACCGGCAAACCGAGTGCCGCCACAGCCAGGGGAATGTCACGCAAGAACAACTGGTCTTGCAAAGCCTTGGTGGCTGTGGAAAACAAGACCTTTTCCCCGTTGAGTAAGGCGGGCACCAAATAGGCCAGCGTCTTTCCCACACCGGTGCCCGCCTCAACTACGAGAACACCGCCATCCTCAATGGTCTGGGCCACGGCCAGCGCCATCTCGGTTTGCCCCGGACGCGCCCGAAAACCTGGAATGAGCCGTGACAAACCGGCCGTCGGCAAAAATGCGTCGGCCACAGCGCGTGGGAGCGTCATGGTTTGCACGGATTGCCGAATGAGCTAGGCTACCGAACGGCCCTTAGCGGGACACTGCGGGCGCGGGCAGGAGCGACTGGTCGCTTGCTTGGCCTGCCCTGCGTTGGCGCTCCCACAAACGGCGTGCTGCCTCGGCTTGCTTGCGGTCAAAGGCAGCTTGGTTGGCAGCGCGCTGCTCCGGCGTCAAACCTTGGTCTGCATGCGATTTGGGGGCTGGAGCCGGTGCGGTATCGGCCTGTGCCGCGTGTTCACGCACTTTTTCAGCCTGCCGATCCAATTTTTCTTGTTGCGTGCTCTCGATCGCCTGGGGGTCCAGGGCTTGTTCGCGCGCTGCTGCGTCATCTTGGCGCGTTTGGAGGCTTTTGCGCTGCTCCTGGGCGCGCAATTGGCGGTCGGCCATATCCAGGGCCGCTTCCTGGCGTTGCAGTTTGGCTAGCATAGCCCTGCGCTGGCGTGCGACATCGATCAAACAACTGCTTGTGGCAAAGCGCTCGTAGCAGGCGCGCTCTGCCAAGTCCAATATGGCCGCTTGTTCTTTGCGCTGTGCGCCAATAGCGTTGCGCTCTTCTTGTTCGTAGTCCCCCCGTTCCTGCGCACACGCGGCCGCGCAAGCCACGATGCTGAGGTACACGAGCCCGCAAGCCGACCCCAGGGTTCTGTGGCTCATGTCAGTCGCGTGTCAACGTGGCGACGGTCCATGGCCAAAAATGCCGCCGACTGCATTTCATTGAGTCGGGAAACGGTGCGCGCAAATTCGTGCGCCAGCGGTCCCTCCACATACAAAGCCTCGGGTGGCACCTGCGCCGACAGCACCAGTTTCACCCGGCGGTCGTAGAGCACGTCAATCAGCCAGGTAAACCGTCGGGCTTCCGAGCTGCGGTTGACCGGCATCAGCGGCACATCACTCAGCAGCACCGTGTGAAACTGGCTCGCAATTTCCAGATAGTCATTCTGAGATCGGGGGCCGCCGCACAGCTCTTTGAAGTCAAACCAGACTACGCCTCCTGCACGCCTGCGGGCGTAAATTTGGCGGGCCTCGATGGTGAGTGCGGAGTCGCCGTCTTGGCATTCAGCCAAGCGGTCAAAGGCCAGTGCCATCGCGACATCGGCCGCCGCGCCATTGGGCATGTGGTAGAGGTCGACTTGCTCCAGGGTTTGTCGGCGGTAATCGACACCGTTATCAACGTTTACGACCTCCATCTCCTGGTTGAGCAAGGCGATGGCTGGCAGGACCCGGTCACGGTGCATCCCGCCAGGGTACAAGTCGTCGGGCTTGAAGTTTGAAGTGGTCACAAAGCCTACGCCATTGTCAAACAAAGCCAGCAAAAGGCGATGCAAGATCATGGCGTCGGTGATGTCGGCCACATGAAACTCATCAAAGCAAATCAGCTTAAAGCGCTCCGACATGCGCTGACCGAGCACGTCTAGGGGGTTGACTGTGCCCTGCAATTCATGGAGTTCGCGGTGCACTTCACGCATGAACTCATGAAAGTGCAGGCGCGTTTTGCGCTGCAATGGAACAGCCTCATAAAAGCAATCCATCAAAAAGCTCTTGCCGCGCCCGACCCCGCCATAAAGGTAGACGCCACGCGGCAAAGGCAGTCGGTGAATAAGCTTTTTCAGCTTGTTGGACCGTTTGTCTTTGTATACCGACCATTCGGTGGCGCAACGGTCCAGTACCTGCACCGCATGCAGTTGCGCGGGGTCACTTTGAAAGCTGCGCAGGTGAAGTGCTTTTTGGTAATTTTCGAGGACTGACATGGCGGACCGTATTGTGCCCTGCCAGACATTACCAGCCCCTGGCTGGGGCACTAAAGCCCTGGGTCCTGCCGTTTCACCCGCCCCGGGGGTAAGCGGAGCGTGAAGGTCGACCCTGCCCCAGGCACGCTGGCAATCGACAATTCACCGCCATGGCGCTGCGCCACGTGTTTCACAATGGCCAAACCCAGTCCGGTCCCGCCGGTATCGCGTGAGCGGCTGCGGTCTACCCGGTAGAAACGCTCCGTCAGACGGGGAAGGTGCTCTGCCGCAATGCCAACTCCCTCGTCCTGAACCGAAAAAATAGCTCCTCCATCCTCTTGCAGTTGCAAAACCACACGAATGCTTTTGTCCGGCGGGGTGTAGCGCACCGCGTTGCCGATCAGGTTGAACATGGCGCTGTGCAGTTCCCGCGCGGAACCAGCGAGCAAAACATCCGTGTCGGACTCGAACAGGATTTGTTGGGACTGGGTCCACAAAACGCGGGACAGCTCGTTTGCTTCTTGACGGCACTGGTCTAGGATGCTGTCTGCGCCAACCCATTCATTGACCGATGGGAGGGGGCTGCCCTCTAAGCGCGAGAGCGTCAATAGGTCGCTCACCAAGGACTGCATTCTGTAGGCCTGCTGCGCCATCAGGTCCAAATAGCGCCGACGCTCTTCGTCATCCAGAGGCAAGGTTTGCAAAGTTTCAACAAAACCGCCCAACACAGTCAGCGGTGTGCGAATTTCATGCGATACGTTGGCCACAAAGTCCCGTCGCATCGCCTCGGCTTGCTCTACCGCTGTGACATCGCGCGACAACAACAGGCTGCGGCCGTCGCCATACGGGTGAATATGCACAGACAAGCGCACCGGCTTGGTCTCGGTATTGGCGCGCCCGGGCATGAGCACATCGCGCCGAAAGTCAGCCGCAACCAAATAGTCGGCAAACCCCGGGTCTCGCACCAAATTGCCAAAATGCTGCAACAAATCGCGCTTTGGATCCAACCCAAAATGCTGTCCCGCCGACTGGTTGAACCATTCGATGCGCACATCCGCATCCAGCAGTACGACCCCGTTGGGTGAGGCCTGCATGGCCGCCAAAAACTCTTGCAGGCGACCATCATTCTGCTGCAAAGTGCGTTCGCCGATGCGCATCAGGCGTCGAATCCGGTCCGAAACCTCACCCCACAAACCAAACTGAACACCTTTGTGCGACGCATCGCCAGTGCGCAACCAACGAAGGACCCGCAACCCTTGGGACAGGTCAAACACTTGCCAAAAATAGCCAGCAACGATTGCGCCGCTCAAGGACCCAATGACCGCGCCCGCGCCTTCTGGCACAAACCTTTGGACAAAGCCCCACCCCAAAGCACAGCCCATGAGCTGAAAAATAACAAAACTAAAGAGCCGCAATAACACCGCAGGTCAAACGCTAAGCCGCGCCTGCTTTGTCTGTCGTATCAATCGCAACCAGGGGTTTGGCTGTAATGCGATAGCCCGCACCACGCACGGTTTCCACCATGGCGCCAGCGGCACCCAGCGCTTCGCGCAAGCGCTTGACGTGAACGTCCACCGTGCGTTCCTCAATGTACACATGGTCGCCCCAGACCTTGTCCAGCAACTGGCCACGGCTATGCACCCGCTCGGCGTGCCCCATCAAATAATGCAACAACTTGAACTCGGTAGGGCCCAGACGCAGCGCTTGGTCCTTAAACGAGACCCGGTGCGTAGACGAATCCAAGCTCAGGCCAGCGATCACAATGGCCTCGCCCTTGGGTTCTGGCAAGCGGCGGCGCAAAACGGCCCGCACGCGTGCCAACAGCTCTTTAGTGGAGAAGGGCTTAGCGATGTAGTCGTCGGCCCCTGCGTCCAGGCCGGCGACGCGATCGGCTTCATCGCCACGCGCAGTCAACATGATGATGGGAACGTCCTTAGTCCGGTCATGTGCACGCCAGCGTTTGGCCAGCGACAAGCCGCTCTCGCCGGGAAGCATCCAGTCCAGCAAAATAAGATCGGGCAAGGACGCATCAAGCTCCCGCTGCGCGCTCAAGCTATCCATCGCCCACGTGGGACGGAAACCGTTGTGCCGCAGGTTCACAGCAATCAGTTCGGCAATGGACGGCTCATCCTCCACCACCAACACAGCGGGCATGGTTTTCATTTGACTACCGATTCAATCCTGTCGAGTGACGAGTGGCGCACGTCTTCACCTTTGACCACATAAATAATGAATTCAGCAATATTTTTGGCGTGGTCGCCAATGCGTTCAATGGCCTTGGCAAGAAACAGCAAATCCAGACTGGCAGAAATCGTGCGCGGGTCTTCCATCATGTAGGTGATGAGCTTACGTACAAACCCGTCAAACTCTTTGTCAATCAAGTCGTCTTCTTTCAAGATACTCAAGGCTGCATTCACGTCTAAGCGCGCAAACGCATCGAGCGCCTTGTTCAGCAAGCCTGAGGCAAGATCGGCCGCGTAGCGCAATTCCAACGATGGCAAGGCACGTGGCGTGCCACTTTCGATAATGGAGCGCACCATGCGCGCGATCTTTTCCGCCTCATCACCAACACGCTCCAGGTTGGCCGTGGTCTTGGATATGGCGATGAGCAAGCGCAAATCGCGCGCCGTCGGCTGGCGCCTGGCGATGATGGACGATAGGTCACGGTCTATCTCGATCTCCATGGCATTGACGCGGGTTTCGTTGGCCGTGACCTCATGGGCCGCATCTAAACTGAAATGCTGCAGCGCATATATGGCTTGCCGAATCTGCGACTCCACCAGACCGCCAAGTTCCATAACCTGCGAGGAAACGGAGGTCAACTCGCTGTCGAATTGGGTGGATAAATGTTTTTCAGGCATAGCGAACTCCAGTTAATTTGCGCGGTATCCAAAGGGGACTAATTTCACGGATCTATGCATCATGACCGATCTCCAGGATCAGCCAAAACGCCCCGTAATATAGTCTTCGGTTTCCTTGCGGGTCGGCTTGAAGAACATTTGCTCCGTCGCACCAAACTCGATCAGGTCACCCAGGTACATATAGGCGGTGTAATCGCTGCACCGGGCAGCTTGTTGCATATTGTGGGTCACGATAACCACCGTGTAGTCGGTCTTGAGTTCGACAATCAATTCCTCGACCTTTGCCGTAGAAATAGGGTCCAGGGCCGAACAAGGCTCGTCGAGGAGTAGGACTTCCGGCTTGATCGCAATGCCGCGGGCGATGCACAAACGCTGCTGCTGGCCACCGGACAAGCTCGATCCGTTTTGGTTCAACTTGTCCTTTACCTCGCCCCATAGAGCCGACTTGCGCAGCGCCCATTCAACACGCTCCTCCATGTCGGTGGCATTGAGGTCCTCAAACAATTTAACGCCGAAGGCGATGTTGTCAAAAATAGACATGGGAAACGGCGTGGGTTTTTGAAATACCATGCCGACCTTGGCACGCAGCAAAGCCACATCTTCTTTACTGGTGAGCAAGTCTTCGCCGTCGAGCAATATCTGGCCCTCGGCCCGCTGCTCGGGGTAGAGCTCAAACATGCGGTTAAAAACCCGCAGCAATGTCGACTTTCCGCAACCCGAGGGGCCAATGAAAGCAGTCACTTTACCTGCGGGGATGTCCAGATTGATGTTTTTAAGCGCATGGAACTTGCCGTAGTAAAAATCCAGGTTTTTTACGGCAATTTTGGTTGATGTGGGGCCGGTATCAGTTTTAAGCATGGGGATACTTTTTCCTAGAAATAGGGTAAGGCGGTGCGCCCTAGTTTTTGTTGCGGGTTAGTACACGGGCTGCAATATTGAGCGCCAGCACTGCCAGGGTGATCAGGAACACACCGGCCCAGGCCAGTTTTTGCCAGTTCTCATAGGGGCTCATGGCAAACTTGAAGATCGTCACCGGAAGGCTCGCCATGGGCTGATCCAGGGTCGAAGTCCAGAACTGGTTGCTCAGGGCGGTAAACAACAGTGGCGCTGTTTCGCCCGCAATACGTGCCACTGCCAACAAGACGCCGGTAATCACCCCGGCGCGCGCAGCCTTCAGCGTGATACTCAAAATCACCTTCCACTTGGGCGCGCCCAGTGCATAGGCCGCTTCGCGCAAGCCTGAGGGCACCAGATGCAACATGTTTTCGGTGGTGCGAATCACCACCGGAATCACGATCAGCGCAAGGGCAAAGACGCCAGCAGCCGCAGAAAATGTCTTGAACGGATTGACCGCAATCGCGTACACAAACAGACCAATAACAATGGACGGGGCAGACAGCAAAATATCGTTGACAAAGCGAATCACATTGGCAATCCAACCCGTCTTGTCAAACTCAGCCAGGTAAATTCCCGCCATCACGCCAATCGGTGTTCCCACCAATGTGGCCAAGCCCACCATCAGCGCAGAGCCGTAAATAGCATTGGCCAAACCACCCTCTTCATTCGGTGGAGGCGTCATCTCGGTTAGCGTTGCCAAACTCAGACCACCGATGCCCAAACGCACCGTCTCAATCAAAATCCAAAACAACCAAAACAGGCCAAAGGCCATGGCCGCCAGTGCCAGTGCGGTGGCGATATGGTTGACCAGATTGCGCTGCGCAAATTTGGCAGCGCGCGACTTTTGTAGGGCTGGCGACATCATGTTTTTGCTCCTTCGCCTTTACGCAACTGCGAGAGCAACAGTTTTGACAGGGTCAAAATGACAAAGGTAATGAAGAACAGAACCAGACCCAAGTACATCAGAGCCGCCTGGTGCAAGCCCGCGCCCGCCTCGGCAAACTCATTGGCAAGAGCGGAGGTAATGCTGTTTGCGGCTTGAAACAGGCTAATCGAATCGAGCTGATTGAAGTTGCCAATGACAAAGGTGACGGCCATAGTCTCACCAATCGCCCGGCCCAACCCAAGCATGACGCCCCCAATCACACCCGTCTTGGTGTAGGGCAAAACCACTTTGGAAACCACCTCCCAGGTGGTGGCACCCAATCCGTAGGCGGATTCTTTGAGCAAGGCGGGTGTCACCTCAAACACATCGCGCATCACCGCCGCGATGAAAGGGATGATCATGATGGCCAAAATAATCCCAGCCGACAAAAGCCCAATACCCATTGGCGGGCCAGACACCAGCGCACCCAGAAAAGGTACCCCTGCAAACGCTTTTTGCAAGGGCGTTTGCACATACTCGGCCAAGACCGGACCAAATACCAACAAGCCCCACATACCGTAAACAATCGAGGGCACAGCGGCCAGCAGTTCAATGGCAGTTCCCAGCGGGCGCTTAAGCCAAGAAGGCGACAATTCCGTCAGAAAAAGCGCAATGCCAAAACTCACAGGCACTGCAATCAACAAAGCAATCAAAGACGTTGCCAGCGTGCCATAAATCATGACAAAGCCGCCAAACTCCTCTTGAACCGGGTCCCAGACCGTGCTGGTTAGAAACGAAAATCCGTACTTATCGATCGCTGGCCATGCATTGATGGTCAGCGAGGTCAGGATCGCTATCAACAAAGCCAGCGTCAACAAAGCGCAGCTTTTGGCAACCCAACCGAAAATTTTGTCGGCCACAGGTCCGCTGCGAGCACGTTTGCTGGGGGGCGCTAGGGTCATTGAACGCTCTTAGGTTAGTTAGGCGATTTCCCAGCCATCGCGAAACGCGCTCTGGCTGGGGTTTGCAAAAAAGGCCGTTGTTACTTGAAGGAGATCGCTTTACCTGCCGGATCCTTGATTTCACCCCAAGACTTTTGGATCGTCGCAACCACGTCTGCAGGCATGGGAACGTAGTCCAGCTCGGAAGCCGCTTTACTGCCGTTGGCAAAGGCCCAGTTGAAAAACTTCAGCACTTCTGTTGCATTGGCAGGTTTGTCCTGCTTGGCATGCATCAAAATGAAGGTCGCAGTGGAAATCGGCCACGTGTTTTTTCCAGGCTGGTCTGTAATTAGTTGGTAGAAGGATTTGTTCCAATCTGCACCGGCGGCGGCGGCCTTGAAAGCATCGTCATCCGGAGCCACAAACACACCGTCACGGTTTTTCAGCAAGGTGTAGCTCATCTTGTTTTGCTTCACGTACGAATACTCGACATACCCGATTGAGTTGGGCAGGCGATTCACGAATGCAGAAACACCTTCATTGCCCTTGCCGCCAGCGCCCACAGGCCAGTTCACTGCGGTGCCCTCGCCCACTTTTGCCTTCCACTCGGGGTGGACACGGCTCAGGTAATTGGTGAAATTGAAAGTGGTTCCAGATCCGTCAGCGCGGCGAACTGGCGCAATGGCAGCGTCGGGCAATGGCAATGCAGGATTGAGCGCCTTAAGCGCAGGGTCGTTCCAACGGGTAATCTTGCCCAGGAAAATGTCGCCCAGGACCTGGCCGTCCAGTTTCATTTGGCCCGGAGCGATACCCTTAACGTTGATCACAGGAACGGTTCCGCCAATCACTGCAGGAAACTGAACCTGGCCTTTGGATTTCAGGACGTCGTCCGTTTGGGGCATGTCGGACGCGCCAAAGTCCACCGTCTTGGAGTCAATCTGCTTGATGCCACCGCCCGAACCGATGGACTGGTAATTGACCTTCACGCCAGTTGCTTTGTTGTAGTCCGACGCCCACTTGGCATAGATTGGAGCGGGAAAACTGGCGCCAGCACCAGTAATTTCTTGCGCCTGTGCAGAACCGAACGACAAAACCGATGCGGCCGCGGTCGCAAGGACCGAATAATGGACTGCGAATTTCATGGAAAACCTTTTCGATGGGTTGAGGAGACTTGCACAATGTAAGAACTATTTGTGACAGAAGGATGACGCACCGCCACTATCTTTCAAATCCTCAACGGGCAAGTTATCCAGCAGAAAAGCCAACACGACTGTCACATCAATGTCATTTAACAGTCTTATCGTCAAAGTTTTCTAAACTGGAGATTCACACCATGTTCACGTCCAAAGCCTTTGACATCGCGCGCCGCGCTACCGTATTTGTTGCCGTGGCAACGCTTTTTTGCGCCTGCGCGACGGTGGAAAAACCCACTAGTGTGGCTGACACCATCGCAAAAACGCCGTCACTGAGCACCTTGAACGGTCTCATTGAGTCTGCCGGATTGACCGCCGCATTACAAGCACCGGGCACATTCACGGTGTTTGCCCCCAATAACGACGCGTTCAAAGCCGTCAAACCCGCCACGATGGAAGACCTCGCCAAGCACCCCGCGAAACTCAAAGATCTGCTTACCTACCACGTGGTTCCTAGCGTCGCAATGGCAAAAGACGTGAAAAACAGCACGGTCAAAGCACTCAACGGCGACCCCTTGGCCTTGTCCAAGGCAGGTGACTTTGTCACGGTGGAAAACGCGGCAGTGGTTCAGGCAGATATCGTGGCAACCAACGGCGTGATCCACATCGTTGATATGGTGATGACCCCGGCAAAGAAATAAAACAACGCGCCAGGGGCGCATCTGACCCCAAGCCCAGCACTGGCTGGGCTTTTTCTTGTGCGCTGCAGCATGGTGCGAAGTCGCACAGACGTAGTGCTATCCTTCGCGCGTCAAAATTGTATAAATCGTTTTCCTTAATGACCTCTGAAAACCGCCTTGCCGCCATCGACCTTGGCTCCAACAGCTTTCGCCTAGAAATCGGCATCCTGGACCACGGCGAGTTTCAACGTACCGAATACATCAAAGAAACCGTCCGCCAAGGGGCTGGTTTGGACAGTGAACGCAACCTCACGGCAACGGCCATGCAAAGCGGTTGGGATTGCCTGGCCCGTTTCGGCGAGCGCCTAGCCGGGTTTAAACCCAGCACCGTGAGGGCTGTGGCCACCCAAACGCTGCGTGAAGCGCGCAACCGCGACGTTTTTTTGAGCCGCGCGACCCAGGCGCTGGGCTTCCCCATCGACGTGATCTCCGGCCGGGAAGAAGCACGGCTGATATTCCAGGGCGTGGCCCACACGCTGGCGCCTGCAGACGAGCGCCGCCTCGTCATCGACATCGGGGGGCGTTCAACAGAGCTGATTTTGGGTCAGGGCTACAAGCCGCGCGTCATGGAGTCATTTCGCGTGGGCAGCATCGCCTGGTCCTCGCGCTACTTTGCCGACGGCCAACTCAACCGCAAATCATTTGAAATTGCCGAAATCGCCGCCAAAGCCGTTTTGGACGAAGCGATCGATGCCTACCAACCGGCCAATTGGGATATTGCCTATGGCTCGGCGGGCACCGTAGGGGCCGTCAGCGACGCCCTGCTGGCTGCCGGTTGGCCCAGCGGCGCCATCACCCAAGAGGGTTTGGATTGGTTGCTCGATAAGCTCATCAGCGCCCAAAGCCTCGATCGCCTCAAGCTCGCGGGCATACGCGAAGACCGCAAGGCAGTCATAAGCGGAGGTTTGAGCATCACCCGCGCCCTGTTCAGTTTGCTACGTATTGACAGTTTGCACCCGACTAGTGGCGGCTTGCGCCACGGCTTGTTGTGCGAGTTGCGTGGCTCCACCGACGGAAATAGCGACCTGCGTGTCAAGACCGTCAACCGCTTAGCCACCAAATTCGGAGCCGACCGCACCCACGGAGCACGGGTTGGAAGGGTCGCCACCAACCTCTTGTCCCAAATGGCAAACAAGCCACTTGACGACGCCAACGATGACTGGAGCCGAAGCCTGCGCAAGCTCACCTGGGCCGCAGAGTTACATGAAATCGGGAGCCATATTTCTCATAGCGACTACCACAAGCACGGCGCCTATGTGCTGGACAACGCGGACGCGATGGGCTTTTCGTTAGCCGAGTTGCACCGCCTGAGCCTGCTGGTGCTAGGGCACCGGGGCAAGTTACGCAAACTGGAGGCCGAACTAGCCAACGATGGTTTCCGCACGCAATTGATCGCCCTGCGCCTGGCCGTTATTTTGTGCCATGCCCGGCGCGATCCGGACCTCAGCGGCCTGCACTTGCACCGCGTATCACAGGGTCCACAAGGCTTGGCACACCTGCGCGTGCAATGCGCAAAGGGTTGGACCCATGAGTACCCGCAATCTGCGTATTTGATGCGCGAAGAGGCGTCCGCATGGCAAAAAACGCCTTGGCCCATGGAGTTTTCCGAGTCCTGATTTAGCGTCGGTTTGGCAAGGTCAGCGGTACCGCAGACGGAGTTTTGAAAGTAGCCCAAAACGATATAAACTATATGCACCGTTTTTTAGGAACGACCATTAAGGGAAACCAGCATGACAAGCCAAACCACCAGCCCATCGGCAACAAAGCCCGCAAGCCCACGCAGCACAGTAGCCAAAAAGACAACGCCCCGAACATCCGCACACCGTGCAAAAGCACCTTCCGCACGCACCGCCGCTACAACCGCCAAAACGGCAGCGCCCCCAAAAGCCACTGCAGCACCGGCAACCACCGCAGCAGTAAATAGCAAGGCCCCTGTCGCCGCGACTACCAGCAAGTCGCAAAAAGACAAGAAACCCAAAATGGTTCGCGACAGCGTGACCATCCCTAAGGCCGAGTACATGGTTTTGGACGCTCTCAAGCTGCGTGCCACGGAACTGAAAACCACGGTTAAGAAAACCGAGCTCATTCGCGCGGGTATCAAGGCCTTGGCGTCATTTCCAGACGCGGCGTTTTTGGCCGCCATTGCCGCGGTCCCCAGCCTCAAGACGGGGCGGCCCCTAAAGTCCTAGTTGGCTACAGCAGGTCGTCAGATTGGACGCTGACGACCACTGTTTTGCCTTCGATCTCACGTTCGCGTTCACGCTCACGGTAGCGCAGCCACCAGACCGAACCCTTTCGGATCGCGAAAGCCTGCTCTGGGAACCCCAGCAATTGCGCAACCACTTGGCCCAAGGTGGGTTGGTGGCCCACCACCAGTACGCAGGCATTGGCGTGCGGCCAATGCACCAGCTCCAACAAATCCTGCGCATTGGCCAAGGGCGCCAACGCAGCGCTGGTCTTGTACTTGCGATCTAAAGCACGCGCCGTCTGGTCGGCGCGCAACGCCGGGCTGGCAAATACCTTGGTGCCACCCGGCAGATGCCGGTCCAACCACGCGCCCATGCGCCGGGCCTGCTTGTCGCCGCGTGGTGTCAGCGTACGGAGCATATCGTCCCCCACCAACTCAAGGTCGATAGCTTCGGCGTGCCGCCATAAAACAAGATCCATTGTTCTAACCCTTTGCGTGGTTGGAAGATGGCGAGCCGTAGCGCGCCATCAATGCCGCCTGGGCGCCCACCACGTCCTGGCCGGGGGGGCTCTGCACCAAGCGATAGCTGCCGTCGGACTGCATATCCCAAGCGTCCGCGCTGTCGTACAAATAGGCCAGCACGCATTCATCCACCAGGCGTTGGCGTTGCGCCGGGTCGGTCACCGGCCATGCTAGCTCCACCCGGCGCACCATATTGCGGTTCATCCAGTCGGCGCTTGACAAGTACAACTCATCAACAGTGCCCTGGCGAAAGTAAAACACCCGGGAATGCTCCAAGAACCGCCCGATGATGGAGCGCACGCGAATGTTGTCGCTCACGCCAGGCAACTGTGCGGGCAGCATGCAGGCACCGCGCACGATCAAGTCAATTTGAACCCCCTGCTGCCCGGCCTGAATCAGCGCGTTGATCAACCCCAGATCGGTCAGCGCGTTCATTTTCAACACCATTCGCGTGGACTGCCCCTGGGCCGCTGCTAGGCCAAGGCTGCGGATTTTTTGAATCAGATTCTTGTGCAGAAAAAAGGGCGCTAACCAGAGTTTTTTCAAGTGCGGCAACTTGCTTTGGCTAGCCAGGTGCACAAACACATGCTCCATGTCGGTCGTCAAGGCCGTATCTGCTGTGAGGTGGCTGATGTCGGTATACAAGCGCGCAGTGCGGGCGTTGTAGTTGCCGGTGGACAGGTGCCCGTAGCGGCGAAGGTTGCGGCCTTCGCGGCGCGTCACCAGCAACATTTTTGCGTGGGTTTTGAGCCCAACCACCCCGTACACCACCTGCGCACCAATCGACTCCAGCATCTCGGCCCAGTTGATATTGGCCTCTTCGTCAAAACGCGCCTTGAGCTCAACCACCACGGTCACCTCTTTGCCCTTGCGCACCGCCTCGCGCAGCAGGTCCATCATGGTGGAATCTAAGCCGGCGCGGTAAATGGTTTGCTTGATAGCCAACACGTCTGGGTCATTTACAGCGGCACGCAAAAAGGCGAGCACCCCCTCAAAACTTTCAAAGGGCTGGTGAAACACGATGTCCGCTTGCCGCAGTTGCTCAAAAATATTGCGCGAGACGTCGATTTGCGCCGGAAGGCAGGCCTTATAGGGCTTGAAACACAAGTCGGGGCGGTCTAATGAGTCAATCATCTGGGTTAACCGGACCAAATTTACTGGCCCGGACACACGGTAGAGCGCCATGGCAGGCAAATCAAATTGCTTGAGTAAAAAATGGGCCAAGTGCTCCGTACAACCCGATGACACTTCTAAGCGCACCGCCTCGCCGTAATGGCGGTGCACCAAACCTTGGCGCAAGGCCGTGCGCAGGTTTTGCACATCGTCCTCGTCGACCGACAGGTCGGAATGGCGCGTCACCCGAAACTGGGAAAACTGCTCCACGGTGCGGCCTAAGAACAACTCGGATAAATGCGAGCGTATGACGCTGGTCAGCGCCACAAAAACCGTTTTGGCGCCGGCCACCTTGTCCGGCAGGCGAATGATGCGCGGCAACACGCGCGGGACTTTGACGATGGCGATCTCGTTGCTGCGGCCAAACGCATCATGGCCACCCAGGCGCACAATGAAATTGAGTGCTTTGTTGGCCACTTGCGGAAAGGGATGGGCCGGGTCCAGCCCCACCGGTATAAGCAGTGGACGCACCTCACGCTCAAAGTACTGCTTGACCCATTGCCGCTGCGCGGCGTTGCGCTCACCATCCGAGACGATCTTGATGCCGCTGCGCTCCAACGCGGGCAGGATCGCGTCGTTGTAGAGCGCATATTGACGCTCTACCAGCCGGTGCAAGGTAAGCGATAGCCGCTCAAAAGATTCACTGGTAAACGTCCCATCGTGGTCGTCTGCGCGCTTGGCCGTGACATGGGGTTCGGCCCGCACCTCAAAAAACTCGTCCAAATTCGACGACACGATGCACAGGTAGCGCAGTCGTTCGAGCACCGGCACATCTTCCCGCGTGGCCCAGCTAAACACCCTCTCGTTAAAGGCCACCAGGCTGTGGTCCCGGTCCCAGAGCAGGTGCTGGCCTGCGTCATGGAAGGCCTCCGACGTCTTCACACATCCCCGATCACCCTGCGGTGGTTCCCATTGCATAGTTACGTACTTTCAAGAAGCATTGAGGCCACTTGACCCGATTCGTGGTTCAGACCCCAGCGTCCCTACATACGCTCGGGGTGACGCGTTCATGGTACCTCAGACGCCCAGGAAATGTTTGCGATAACGGGGCGGCAGATCGGCAATACGCATCAGCATGGGCAAGTCGGCAGAATTAAAGTCCGGGTCCCAGGCCGGCGGGCCCAGCACCTTGGCGCCTAGGCGCAAATAGCCCTTAATGAGCGCGGGCGGCTCCACATCCAAGTCCGACCGCAGTCGTTCAACCGGAAGCGGCAAACGCGGGCGCACATGGTGTTCGATCGGCGCAAGGTGGCTGACGCGGACTTGGCGCCATATGCTGGCGGCCGCGTCACCGCTGACGATACCGTTGTGCAGCATGGGCACGCTGGCGCAGCCAATCATGGTGTCGAGCTGGTTGCGCACCATGAACTCAGCCAGCGCGCTCCAAAGTGCCATGATCACTCCCCCGTGGCGATGGTCTGGGTGCACGCAGCTGCGGCCCAACTCCACCATGCGTTCGCGAATGCCACGCAAACGGGTCAGGTCAAATTCGGTGTCGCTGTAGGTGCTGCCAACCCGCTGAGCCTGCACCGGCGTGAGGACCCGGTAGGTGCCGATCACTACGCCACTGGGCTCGTCACGTACCAGCAGGTGTTCGCAATAGTTATCAAACAAATCGATGTCGTGACCGGGCACTGGTGTGGTCAGGCGCGCACCCATTTCACCGGAAAAGACTGCGTAACGCAGCCTTTGGGCCGCACGCACCTCGTCTTGGTGACGCGCCCACGAAACCGAAATCGAGCGTGCCTCGCTCAACGAAGCTGCATCCCGACCCAAAACTTCCATGCCACGCGGCGACTCCATCTGATCGACCTCAGGGCTGCGGTTGGCAATCTGACCCGAACTATCCATGCTTGACTCCATCCATGCAGCAAGGCTGCTTTGGTCCTGGAGTTTGCGAAACATAGGTTACGAAAATATGTCATTTCAATGAATAATTGGTGGCATGGTGACCCATCACTGGGTCTGTCATATCCGTGCATGCGGCACCCGGTACCATGACACCCCGTACTTGAATTTTGCGGACCCTAGGCTCTGCGTATTGGAGAAAACCCTGGCCCCTCATCAGCACCCTGAGCCGCTTTTTCGCGCCGGTTTAACCAAGTCAGACCTCGATCAGCTGCACGCACTGCTGGCCCATGCGCGCCACGACCCATCGCCCTACACCATGCCCTGGTGGTGTGGCGGACACTTGATGGGCCATGTGGCTCGCGTCCATGTGCCCCAGTTGCTACATGCCTTGCAGCCCACCGAGGCGCGTCCCACGCAAGTGCTGTGGAACCCGGACACGTCCAACTCCCGAGACCGTAGTCAAGCGCTAAACGGGGCCTTGCAGATGCTCCGCAGCCAAGGCCAGCTGAGCGGCTGGCGTGGCGAGCGCTTTAGCTACTGGAGCAACGATACGATGCTGCCACAGCCAGCGCAGAGCGACTTCGTACGCGTTGAGCGTGCTGGTTTTTTGTACCTGGGCATGCTCAGCCACGCCGTACACATCAACGGCTTCACTTCGGACGGCCGACTATGGTGCGGCCAACGCAGCGCCATGAAGTCCACCGACCCGGGCCAGTGGGATAACCTGACCGCCGGTGGACTGCCCGCCGATGAGTCCTTGCTTGAATGCGCTGCCCGTGAACTGTGGGAAGAAGCCGGTTTCACGCTAGACGATCCCGCCGCGCTGCAATCCGCAGGCCGCGTACGCATCAGCCAGATGGCGCCGGGTGGTTGGCACGACGAGGTGCTCCACGTCTTCAACCTCGCGCTGCCCGATGGTTTTGTCCCTTGCAACCGGGACGGCGAGGTGCAGGCGTTTGAAAAGCTTACTGCGCCGGATGTGATGGGGCGCATCACTGCAGGCCAATTCACGCCCGACGCAGCCCTGGCCATTGCGCAAGGGCTGCTGGGAATGGATTGAATACCATAGGCGCTATGCAAACCAACCCCACCGAAACCTATGGCGCAGACCAACGCGGTTTGATCTGCGGATTTGTGTTCTCTAATGACGGCGTCGGACAGGCAATTGGCGCCGACCAGGCACTGCACTGGCTATCAGACCCTTTGCAGACACAAGGCTTTGCTTGGCTGCACTTCAACCTTAGCCAGGTTAGTACCGAAAAATGGCTGCGCCAACACCTGAATCTGTCTTCCGTCTTTTATGAAACGCTACGTGAAGCCTCGCGCTCTACGCGCGTGGAGCTCGACGACGGCACGCTCGTAGCGGTGGTCAACGACGTGCACTACGACTTCTCGTTCGAACCGTCCGATATTTCTACGCTGTGGCTGTCGGTGAGCGAAAAACTTATTGTTTCTGCGCGCATGCAGCCC